>Ga0137333_1000328_pt1 | contig 12661 bp, 8 predicted proteins | sample EasRivERMLT231_2_FD_102286 | JGI IMG/M metagenome (GOLD analysis project Ga0137333, IMG submission 102286) | Soil microbial communities from meander-bound floodplain in the East River, Colorado, USA - East River MetaG ERMLT231_2 | ecosystem: Environmental > Terrestrial > Soil > Floodplain ... | reverse complement strand
GGACTCGACGAGCCGCGTTTCTTTTTACGTTTGCAGGAATACGATAAAAAGATCGCGGACCTCGGCGATCAGTTCGGGCTTAAAGTTGATCCGCGCGCGAAGATCTGGCAGTTATCGGTCGGTGAACAACAGCGTGTGGAGTTGTTGAAGATGTTGTATCGCGGCGCGAATGTGCTCATCATGGATGAGCCGACCGCCGTCCTTGCGCCGACAGAAATTGACGGACTCTTCCATACATTACGTTCGATGGTTGCGCAGGGCAAGTCGGTTATTTTTATCAGTCATAAATTGCAGGAAGTCACTGCGATCGCGGATCGCGTCAGTGTTTTGCGGCGCGGGGTGGCGACCGCTTCAGGTGTTGAGTCAAAAGGTGTGACACGGCAGGAACTGGCGCGCTTGATGGTAGGACGTGAAGTGGTGTTTTTCGTGGATAAGAAACCCGTCAAACCGGGCAAGTTGGTTTTGGATGTCAAAGATGTGTATGCTGAAAATGATAAGGGGCTCCCGTCTCTGCGTGGACTTTCGCTCAACGTGCACGAGGGCGAGATCGTCGGTGTAGCGGGTGTGGCAGGCAATGGACAGAATGAACTTTCACAGGTCATCACGGGTCTGCGTAAATGCAGTCAGGGCACGGTGACGTTGAGCGGTGACATGGTCAGCAACCGTGATACGTTATTCGGCATTCAGCACGGCATGTCTTACGTCCCTGAAGATCGCACGCATGTGGGGTCCGCGCCGAATTTGAGTATCACTGATAATGTCATCATGAAGAACTATCGTAAGGCGCCGATCTCGAACCGCGGTATGTTGGATATGCCTGCCGCGAACAAATTTGCAGATGAACTCAAGAAAGCCTATGACATTATCGTGCCGAGTGTCAATACACCGGTGCGACTTTTATCCGGTGGAAATTTACAACGCGTGATCCTGGCACGCGAAATTTCGGGACATCCCAACTTCATGGTAGCAGTTCAACCGACCCGTGGGCTGGATGTCGGCGCGATCGAGGGTGTCCATCGCCTGTTGTTGACTCAGCGCGAAGCAGGCGCGGCGGTGTTGTTGGTCTCTGAAGAGTTGGAAGAACTGCTGGCATTGAGTGATCGTGTCTATGTGATCTATGAAGGAAAAATTATGGGGGAGATCAAGGTCGAATCTGCCGAACCAGATCAAAGTCAGATCGAAGCGTTGGGCATGATGATGACAGGCACACCGTTGGAGCAAATCCAGAAAGAGGGAGTCGCGGCACATGACTGAATCCATCTTGAAAAAAAAGAGTGGCGCCTGGCGCATCAAACTCGAACCACGGCTCGATGAACCACCGGCCTGGTTCCCAGCCGCAGTCTCGATGGGCGCGATTGTAGTGGCATTGATCCTGGGCGGGATCATCATTGCATTAGTTGGAGGCAATCCGTTTTTATCCTACATACATATTGCGAAAGCCTCGTTTGGTGACGCGGGCGTATTGTCTGATACGATCGTGAAAGCGACGCCGATCATTTTGGCGGCGCTGGCTTGCTCGATCGCGTTCCGCATGAAGCTGTGGAATATTGGCGCGGAGGGACAGTTCATCATGGGCGCGTTCGGCGCGAGTGCGGTTGTGCTTGCACCTATCGTGCCTGCTGAAGCTTCGCGCTGGTTATTCATTCCGGTCATGGCAATGGCAGGCATGGCGGCGGGCGCAGTGTGGGGTTTCATCCCGGGTTATCTCAAAGCGAAGTTTAACGTGAATGAGATCATCAGCACGTTGATGTTGAACTATATTGCAATCGCATGGATCAACTTCTGGATCTTTGGTGTATGGTCTGAAGGCGGATTCCAAATGAGCCCGAAGTTTCCCGAAGGCGCATGGCTGCCGCGTTTATCAGAATTTGCAAAAACGATTCCTTTCTTCCGCGGACTTACAACGCATGGCGGTTTGTTATTGGGAATTCTTGCAGCTGTCGTTTTGTGGTTCATCGTTTATCGCAGTCGTTGGGGTTATGAGATCCGCTTGATCGGTGATAACCCACACGCTGCGAAATATGCCGGCATCAGCATCACGCGCAACACGATCTGGGTGATGATGCTCTCTGGCGCGTTGGCTGGGTTAGGTGGGATGAGTGAAGTATCGGGCGTGGTGCATCGTTTGCAGACGGCGCCCCTTGCGGCGGGTTATGGCTTTACAGGCATCATCGTGGCATGGCTTGCGAAATTGAATCCATTGGCGATCATTCTCGTTTCCATTTTATTCGGTGCTTTGATCCTTGCTGGTCGTGAAATTCAACCTTCGGGTATTCCCAAAATGATCCAGGGCATTATTCTTGTCTGTCTCATCGCAAGTGACTTCCTTCTGCGTTATCGAGTAACCCTCGCGCGCGCGGATGCGGAGGAGTAGAACATGGATCCCATCATTATTCTTCAGGCAGGCGTTGCAAGTGGCACGGTTCTATTATTCGCCACATTGGGTGAAGTATTCGCCGAACGTTCAGGCGTACTCAATCTCGGTGTGGAAGGCATGATGCTGATCGGCGCGATGACCGCTTTCAGTGTGACGAGCGCCACGGGGAATCCGTGGTTGGGTATTTTGGTTGCCATGATCTTTGCGGGCATCATCAGTCAGATCCATGCTTTCATCGTCATTACCCTGCAAGCCGATCAAGTTGTCAGCGGACTCGCGCTCACCTTCCTTGGCACGGGTATTAGTCTCGTTTTGGGCGAAGGCTTGAGCAAGGCTGGCACGGTTTCGCTCATGCCGAATTTTTCCATCCCGTTGCTTACCCAGATCCCCATACTCGGACCGATCTTTTTTACAAATCAGAGTGTGCTGGTGTACATCGGCTATTTGATGGTTCCGTTGGCGTGGTATTACATCAATCGTACGCGCCCCGGTTTACATTTGCGCGCGGTGGGTGAGTATCCCTCTGCGGCAGATGCGCTTGGCATCAATGTGTTCCGCATGCGTTACATGTATGTCTTTGTCGGTGGCATGCTCGCCGGTCTCGGTGGCGGAACACTCAGTCTCGCAGTTGCGCCCGGTTGGTTCAGCGAACTCACCACCGGTGGTCAGGGCTGGATCGCGGTCGGTCTTGTTATTTTTGCGCAGTGGGACCCTGTCCGCGCGGCGATCGGTTCGTACGCATTCGGTGCTTTGCGCCGTCTCATTCTCGATATTCAAGGTCCGCTCCTGTTGTTCGGTATGGACAATCCGTTTTATTACAATCCGTATCTTGGTTTCTTCCTGCAAATGCTGCCGTATGCGTTCACAGTCATTGTGTTGGTGATCGGTTCGCGCGAAGCTATTCGCAAACGCATCGGTGCGCCTGCGGCATTGGGCAATCCGTACGTCCGCGGCGAACGTGGGAAGTAATTCATCCCAGTAGGAGAATTTCGTAGCTGAAAGATAAACCTGGATTAATGCGTTGGCATTAGTCCAGGTCTTTTTTTTCCTTATGTGAAACTGACATTGAAAGGAACTTCAAAGATGGCGAATGTATTATGGACAATTATCATATTATTTCTGTTACAAAATGTCTGACAACCTGGAAGTGCATCCTGTATACTGTTTAGAAATAGGAGTAACCACATCAGCCATGAAAAAGGTATTTCAAAGCGAATGGTTTTCTCGCCTCGTTGATGGACTCTTGCCTGTTTTTGCCACATTGGCAGCATTACTTGTTGGCGCGGTGATGCTGTTGTTCTTGAAGGTGAATCCCATTGAGGCTTATAAGGCACTATGGGATGGCGCCTTCGGCACGTCCAATGCTTTTGCAGAGACGTTGGTAAAAGCCACACCCCTGCTTCTAGTGGCGCTCGGCATCTGCATTTCCTTTCGCGGGGATGTGATCAATATTGGCGGCGAGGGACAAATGATCGTGGGGGCACTCCTTGCAACGTGGGTCGGGTTGACCTTCACGAGTCTGCCGGGTTGGCTGGTGATCGTTCTTGCCATGCTGGCAGGGTTTGTAGGGGGAGCGATTTGGGGTGGAATTCCGGGGGTTCTCAAAGCGTATTTTCGAGTGAATGAGATTCTTAGTACAGTAATGATGAACGCCATTGCAGTGCAGTTGATGAACTTTTTACTGCGCGATGCCATGATCGATCCAGCGCAGGCAGAGCGGGCTTCCAAAATTCCTCAAACCGCCCGTTTGTTGGATGCGTTTCAACTGCCACGTTTGGTTCCCACCCGTTTGCATTTAGGTGCTTTGATCGCAGTCATTCTTGCCATTCTCGTATACATCCTTCTGTGGCGGACGACGCTCGGTTATCGTATCCGTGCGGTGGGACAGAATCCACATGCCTCACGCTATGCGGGTATCAAAGTGCCGCGCTACATCGTACTGGCTTTGTTGCTGAGCGGCGCGTTTGCGGGGCTGGCGGGCGCGACGCAGGTCTTCGGTGTGAACTACCGCATGATCACGGACGGTTCCTCCTCGGGTTTTACAGGGAGTGCCGGGTTCAATGGGATCGTGGCAGCGTTATTCGGGCAGTTGCATCCGCTCTGGTCGATCCCTGCTTCGATTTTGTTTGGTGCATTGCTGGTGGGAGCCAATAGTATGCAAAGGGTGGTGCAGGTTCCATCGGCGTTGATCACTGCATTGAATGGTCTGGTGGTTGTCTTTGTAGTCAGCAGTGAAATCTGGCGGCAAAGAAGACAGAGGCGTAGGCTTGCTGCAGCAGGGCAGGATGGGGAATCGCCACTACTCATTAATGATGAAAAATTACAGCCTGCGGAGAAAACCTCATGATCGCAGATCTTTTTTCTGTCACTGTATTGGTCGGTATTCTTGCTTCGGGGATTCGCCTTGCCACTCCATATCTGTATGCGGCTATTGGCGAAACTTTCGGTCAGAAGAGTGGCGTACTCAACCTGGGCGTGGAAGGGCAAATGCTTTTAGGCGCATTCGCCGCCTTCTATGTGACCCTCACCACCGGAAACCTATGGCTCGGAGTGTTGACCGCCATGCTGGTCGGCGCACTGATGGGATTGGCGATGGCGTATGTGACTGTCAACTTGCAAGCACAGCAGGGCATCAGCGGCATTGGCTTTTACCTCTTCGGTTTGGGAATGAGTGACCTGCTCTTCCAGAAATTAATGGGCACGGTCGAGACAGTCAAAGGCTTTCCGAAAATTTATTTCCCCGGCTTGAGTGATATCCCGGGTATCGGCGAAATTTTCTTCAACCATAATATCCTGGTCTATGGCGCGTATCTGCTTGTGCCGATAGCATGGTTCGTTTTGAACAAGACGACCCTTGGGTTGAAAATCCGTTCGGTGGGGGAGAACCCGGATGCGGCGGATTCGCTCGGCGTGAATGTGGCACGCATCCGTTATTTCACCATCATCCTCGGCGGGACTCTCTCTGGGATGGCAGGCGCATCACTATCCATTGCGTTGTTGAATGTCTTCCAACAGAACATGACCAGTGGGCTGGGTTTCATAGCCGTGGCGCTGGTGTATTTTGGCGCGTGGCGCCCGATAGGAGTTTTGGGTGGCGCGTTGTTGTTCAGTATGATCAATTCACTGCAGTTGTGGGTCCAGGTATTGAATATTCCGATCCCATCTGAGATTGCAGTGATGATGCCTTATGTGCTCACTATTTTAGTGTTAGTGGCTACTGTATCCAGGGTCCGCGCCCCGTCGGCGCTGACAAAACCCTTTGAAAGGGAAAACTGATCGCGAGGAGGTGCAAGCAACTGCCAACGCTACGACAAGGCATATCGAAACGGGATCAACTGTCCCGTGGAAAGAATCGTATCCATCCATTAAGGAGAAGAAGATGAAGAAGTTTGCATGGTTTTTGTCCATCGTTGTCGCACTTTCGATTGTGTTGAGTGCCTGTGGCGCACCTGCCACGACTGCCCCGGTAGAAAAGTTCCGCGTGGCTGTGGTCATGCCAAGTTCCATCAAAGACCTGGCGTTCAGCCAGAGCATCTATGATGGCCTCATGCGCGTTCAAACGGATATGGGCGGACCCGACAAGTTCGAGATCGTCTATTCCGAAAACATGTTCGTTGTGGATGATGCCGCGGCTGCCATCCGTGATTACGCCACCAAAGGCTACAATCTCGTGATTGCGCACGGCTCACAGTACGGATCATCCCTGCAGGAAATTGCTCCCGATTTCCCGAAGACCAGTTTCGCCTGGGGCACCACCGTGGATACCTTCGGTCAGCCGAATATCTTTGCCTATGAAGCAGCTTCCCAGGAAGGTGGTTATGTGAACGGCGTACTGGCGGCGACTCTCTCGACCAGCAAGGTTATCGGCGTGGTCGGACCGATCGAGACTGGTGATGCCAAGCTGTACATTGACGGGTTCAAAGCCGGCGTGCTGGCGACCAGCCCTGATGTGCAGGTCAACGTGAACTATATCGGTTCCTTCTCGGATGTGGCGCTTGCCTCCGAAGCCGCGACGACTCATATCTCTGCGGGTGCCGATGTGTTGACCGGTACTGCCCAGATGGTGGTCGGTGCGATTGGCAAGGCGGAAGAAGCCAATGCGCTCTGGTTCGGTACGCAATCCAATCAGTCCTCGCTTGCACCCAAGATCGTGGTAGCCAGCCAGGTCTATCACTGGGAAGTCATGCTCAAAGAGCTGATCGGACTCATCCAGGGTGGCACGCTCGGCGGCAAGACCTTCACAGCCAATCTTGCCAATGGCGGTGAAGTGATCGAGTTCAACTCGGGCTATGCCCTGCCCGCGGATGCCAAGGCGTTGGCAGATTCGGCCGTAAAGGGAATCACTGACGGAAGCATCAAGATCACACTCCCATAAAGGTTAGTTGATTGAAAGAGACTTCGGAAGTCTTTAAGACTTCCGAAGTCTTCTAAATAATTTCAGGATGGCGTCATGACTGAATCAAACAAACTCCCCTCCGGTCGAACCCGTATCGACAGCCTCGAAATGCATGGGATCACCAAACGATTCCCCGGCGTGCTTGCCAGCGATCACGTGGATTTTGACGTGAAGTCCGGGGAGGTCCATGCTCTGCTGGGTGAAAACGGCGCGGGCAAGAGTACGTTGATGAAGATCCTGTATGGTCTATATCATCCTGACGAAGGCGAAATTCTGTTGAACGGCAAACCGGTCAGCATTTCATCGCCGAATGATTCGATCAATCTCGGTATCGGCATGATCCATCAACATTTCATGCTCGTCCAATCGTTGACCGTCGCGGAAAACGTTGCGCTTGGACTACCCTCCTCCCGCGGCGCGTTGACCGATCTCGACCGTGTCTCAAAACGGATTATCGAATTAGCCGACATTTATAGCTTGAAGATCGATCCTTCTGCCTATATCTGGCAACTCTCAGTGGGGCAACAACAACGCGTTGAAATTATCAAAGCTCTTTATCGTGGCGCGGCTCTCCTTATTCTTGACGAGCCGACCGCCGTCCTGACTCCACAGGAAGTAGATGAATTATTTGCAATCATGCACGAGATGGTTAAGGATGGTCACGCCCTGATCTTCATTTCCCATAAATTGCACGAAGTGGTTGAGATCAGCAATCGTGTCACTGTATTACGAGATGGGCGCAAGATCGGTACCCGCCCCACTTCAGAGACCACCAAACAAGATCTTGCCAACTGGATGGTGGGACGCGAAGTCGGCTTCGCCCCGGATCGTGGAAATATTGATATTGGAGAGGTCCGCTTACAACTTGACCAGGTCGCCTGCGGCAGTGACCGCGGTACGCCCGGTCTTCGCGGCGTCAGTCTCGATGTGCGGGCTGGTGAAATACTTGGGATTGCAGGCGTCTCCGGCAACGGTCAACGCGAACTGGCGGATTCCATTACCGGCTTGCGCAAGGTCACTGGCGGAAAAGTTTTTCTCGAAGGCAAGGAAATTACCAATCTCGCACCAGGCGACATCACGGACCGCATGCTTTCCTACATCCCCGAAGAACGGATGCGCGATGGTATGATCAATGAATTCACCGTCGCTGAAAATATGATCCTGCGTGAGCATCATAAAATGCCATACTCGCGTTATGGCTTTCTCAATTTGCGCGATATTTCAAAACATGCTGAAGACCTGATCAAACAGTTTCACGTCAAGACCCCTTCACAGGAAACCCATGCCAGGAATCTATCCGGAGGCAACATTCAAAAGGTGGTGCTGGCACGCGAAATATCCCGCAACCCGCGCGCCATTGTCGCGGCGCAGCCTACCCGTGGTCTTGACATTGGCGCGACTGAATATGTTCGTGAACAATTGTTGATCGAACGCCGCAAAGGCGCGGCGATTCTGCTCATCTCCGAAGACCTCGATGAGATCTTTGCACTCTCCGACCGCATTGCAGTCATCTATGAAGGTCAGATCATGGATATTGTCGCACGCGCGGAGGCAACCCCTGAAAAGCTTGGCTTGTTGATGGCTGGCGTACACCCTGAAGAGTCTGTTGCTGTGTAATAGTGTAGTAACCAAAAAAGGTGCAATTTGTCAGACTTCCATAGTAATTGACAAAGCAGTACAATACAAACATAAATCCATTGGTTCGGTGGTCGTGGCACATAAACGTCACGGCGTTGGGCAAGACCCCATCGAAAAGTGCCGCCGTCCACCTAGCGCCGCACAAACAGTTTGATCTGAATTTCATTCATGTTTAGGCGGCGGAAAGAAGGCACCACCATGAACCTTTGGCAGAATTACATTCGACCAAAAAATCTATCTGAAGCCATGGACGCGTTTGCGCACGCGCCGCGTCCATTACTTCCCATCGCCGGGGGAACTGATCTGTTGCTTGACCTTGAACAAGGTCGGCACGCGCCCGTTCAAACTTTAATTGATGTGACTTCGATTGCAGAGCTGACTCGCCTCGAATTGAGGGGGGACGAACTCTTCATTGGCGCCTCCGTCCCGGTCAACCGCATCGTTCTCAACCCGCTAACTGTTACCCATGCCCAAGCCCTCACCGAAGCCTGTGACCTGATCGCCGGACTGCAAGTCCGCAATGTGGCGACGCTTGGAGGCAACGTCGCTCACGCCCTCCCCGCCGCCGATGGGACGATTGCTTTGCTTGCATTGAATGCGGTTGCTGAGATCGCCAGCTATGCTCAAGCCGCCGTCCCCGGCGGCGACCTGCCAACCATACGCCGCATCCCATTCAAAGAATTATTTCTTGGACCTGGCAAATCCTCCCTCAAACACGGCGAAGAACTCATTGTTGGATTCTACTTACCACTTTCCAATCCCCACCAAGCCTCCTGCTTCAAAAGAATCATGCGTCCACAAGGCGTGGCACTTCCCATCTTAAATTGCGCCGTCTGGCTCAAACGCGAGAATGACGCAATCAAGGATATTCGCATCGCCGTAGGTCCCGGCGGCGGGACTCCCTTCCGCGCGATGCAATCGGAAGATCTGTTACGCGGAAATCTATTCAACGAAGCCACATTTGAATCTGCACTTGATGCCTTGCTTACTCAAGCCCAATTCCGCACCAGCGCCCGTCGTGCCAGTGTAGATTATCGTCAGCATATTGTCAGTGGTTTATTTAAGGATGTACTTGAAACAACATGGGCGAGAGCTGGCTAACCACTGAGACACGGAGACACTGAGATTCTTCAAATATTTTCTCCGTGTTTCAGTGTCTTCGTGGTTAAAGACGAAAGGATGATTTATGCAGCGCAACTTTCCTGTTCCTCAGAATAAGAATAATCAACCTCTGTTGGAGAAAGACCTGACTGATAAGATTATCGGTGCTGCGATTGAAGTTCACAAGATACTTGGACCCGGGTTGCTTGAGTCCGCTTATCAAGTGTGCATGGAACACGAAAGTACTTTGAGGAATATTCCGTTTGAGCGTTTAGTGGATTTGCCTTTGAATTACAAAGGTCTCGATTTGGACGCAGGTTATGTGATTGACCTGATTTATGATAAACGTGTAATTGTTGAATTGAAAGCCGTGGAACGAGTAATTCCTGTTCACGAAGCGCAATTGTTGACTTATATGAAACTAACAGGGATTCGAGTTGGTCTACTATTAAACTTCAATGTCCCTGTTTTAAAAGACGGCATCTATCGCCGAGTTCTTTAACCTAAACCAGCACAAGAATTAAAAAAACTCCGTGTCTCAGTGTCTCCGTGGTTCAAAAATTTTGAGGTAATACTAATGACAAACAAACTCTCTCTTATAGTTAACGACATTAAATATACTCTCGACTCCATCCCCGGCGAGACGCTCTCCACTCTTCTCCGCGAGCGATTGCGCCTCACGGGGACAAAGATCGGGTGCGATGAAGCCGAGTGCGGCGCGTGTACTGTCCTTATGGATGGCGAGCCGGTGGTCTCGTGTATCTATCCCGCCGAGCGTGCAGATGGAAAGACCATCGTCACGATTGAAGGGCTTGCTTCTCTCGCGCTGAGCGGAGCGCCCGTTGCTGATGATACTCACCCTTCGACTGCGCTTCGCTCCGCTCAGGGCGGAAGATTGCATCCATTGCAGGAAGCGTTTGTGGAGCACGGCGCGGTGCAATGTGGATTCTGCATCCCTGGGCAGATCATGACGGCGTATGCGCTGCTCGAGCGGAATCCGAATCCGACGAAGGATGAAGTCCGTTTTGCTCTGAAGGATACGCTTTGTCGTTGTGCAGGGTATCCTGCGATTGAAAATTCCATTCTCGCCGCGGCGGAGTCACTAAGAACTGGTGAGCCCATCAAAAAGCCACACATCCCTGATTCGATTCATCTCCATAAATCGGTTGGACATACACACACGCGTCACGATGGCGTGGATAAAGTCATCGGTACGGCGATTTACACGGATGACCTTGTGTTTGATGGGATGTTGTTTGCTAAAGCCAAACGTGCAATGATTCCGCATGGATTTTTAACGAAGCTCGATGTTTCGAAAGCGAAAGCATTGAAAGGTGTATTGGCAGTTTTAACTGCCGAAGATATTCCCGCCGAACACAATCATGGACTGGTCATCTTCGATTGGCCCGTGATGGTCGGAGTTGGGGAGCGCGTCAGATACGTGGGGGATGCAATAGCCATCATAGCAGCGGAAACGCTTGAGATCGCCGAGCAGGCGTCGGCTTTGATCGAAGCGGAGTTCGACCTCCAGCCGGTCATCACAAATCCCGTACAAGCACGGCAGGAGGGCGTCCCGCAAATCCATGAAAAAGGAAATTTGCTCAAGCACATCAAAGTCCGCAAGGGCGATATGGAGAAGGGTTTTGCGGAAGCGGATGTGATCCTTGAACATACGTTTCACACGCCGATGTATGATCACGCGTTCATCGAACCTGAATGTAGTATCGGTGTGCCGCTGGCGGATGGTCGTATGGAAATTTATTGCGGTTCGCAAATTCCGTATCAAGATCGCACGCAGGTGGCGCGTGTGATGGGTTGGGATGAGGCGCGTGTGCGCATCGTCGGGCAATTGATGGGCGGCGGCTTCGGCGGCAAGGAAGATGTGATGGGGCAGATCCATGTGGCGATGCTGGCGCATGTGACGCAGCGCCCGGTGAAGTTGTTGTTTGACCGTCATGAAAGTTTGCTCGTGCATCCGAAGCGCCATGCCACGCAGATCCGCGTGAAAATCGGCGCGCAGAAAGATGGACGCATCGTGGCGTGTGAGTCGGAACTGTATGGCGATACGGGCGCGTATGCGTCGCTCGGTGAAAAGGTGATGACCCGCGCCACCACGCACTCGGCGGGTCCGTATGATATCGAACATGTGCGCGCCGATTGCTATGCCATGTACACCAATAATCCGCCCGCGGGCGCGTTCCGTGGTTTTGGCGTCACGCAATCGGCGTTTGCGGTTGAGTCCATGATGGACATGCTTGCAGAAAAATTAAATATCGAACCTGTTGAACTGCGTCGGATGAATGCGTTGCATGTGGGAAGCATCACGAACACGGGACAGGAATTGCGCGAGTCCGTTGGACTTATGGAGTGTATTGATAGGGTTTCAAGTGCCATGTGTCAGGTTTCAGGTTTGGCGGAGAAGGAGTTGTTCAAGCCGCGCGTTGTTTCTAACCGCGAAGGCGCTAAGGACGCTAAGAAAGAAGAAAGAGGAAAGAATCTTGGCGCTCTTAGCGTGCTTAGCGGTTCAAATCATCTTGTCCGTGCCTGGGGTTTTGCTGCGGCATATAAAAACACTGGACTCGGCGGCGGCGCGCCCGATAAGGCGGGTGCAGAAGTGGAACTCTATGATAACGGCACATTTGAAGTCCGCAGTTCCTCCGCCGAAATGGGGCAGGGACTCGTCACCGTGATGCGCATGATTGTCGCGGAAGAAATGATGGTTGCACCTGAGCAAGTAAAAGTTTTAGTGATGGACACAGACTTAACTCCCAACGGCGGACCCACTACAGCCTCACGTCAAACCTACGTTACAGGCAATGCATCCCGTTATGCCGCAAAGACTTTGCGCGACGCCATCACTGCAACGATGGCTGAGAAATATGACGTGAAGCCTGAACAAATTCGATTTGAAAATGGAATCGTCCACGCCAACGGACATTCGATGACCTACGTCGAAGTCGCCAAAGAGATGAAGTCCATGGGACAACAGCCGCGTGCCATGTATGAATACGAAGCGCCCAAAACCCAACCTTTGGGAACAGGTGGCGACATGCACTTCGCCTTTTCCTTCGGAGTCCAAGCCGCCGAAGTGGAAGTCAACAAACTGACGGGTGAAGTACGCGTGCTGAAGGTCATCTCTGCCAACGACG
>Ga0137333_1000327_pt1 | contig 12673 bp, 17 predicted proteins | sample EasRivERMLT231_2_FD_102286 | JGI IMG/M metagenome (GOLD analysis project Ga0137333, IMG submission 102286) | Soil microbial communities from meander-bound floodplain in the East River, Colorado, USA - East River MetaG ERMLT231_2 | ecosystem: Environmental > Terrestrial > Soil > Floodplain ... | reverse complement strand
GCACTTGTCGTTTCGCATCCCAGGCGGGGTTCTCCAGGTAGCCGTCCGCGGCGTAGTGGAGCGGTTGGCTGTTCCGATGATTGCTTGCCGCGCGGCAATCGGCGCCCGACTCCAGCAAAAGTTCCGCGATCTCAACCCGATAACCAGCCGCGGCGACATGCAACGCCGAATCGCCGGCGTAGATCCAATGGGCGATGCTCGATTCGTAGCGTGGCTTCGTCGCGCCCGCCATAGACAGAGTGACGTTCTGCTTGAGCAACTCCTTCACTCGGGCGCGGTCGTCGTCGAGGATCGCCTTTACCAGGGATTGGAATGGGTCTGGCATGGATATTTGTCCAAAGTCGTTAAGGCAAATCAGCGATGCGTTGTTCCCATCAGGTGTACGATGCAGCTTCGAACACAGGCTGGCTCATGATCTTGTTGGATTGATGATGTTCTGCGACGCCGCACGGAGAGCTTTAGTTAAGATTCGTTTCTTGGCCGATGCGAGATGAACACTGGTTGCGCCGGCTTTTCCCCAAGCACCGGCACAGGGGGAAAGTATTCCCGGCGCTTCCTTCATGAACGCCCGCTGTTGCGCCGGGGTCAGCTTTACCATTCCCCAACCGTCGTCGGGATAGCCCAACGAGGCGAAGATTTTCCCGTTCACTCGAAAATCCGGATGATTCATGTGCGCCGCTTCGATTGCGCCTGGCACTTTCAGCGCGGCGGCTCTGAATTCTTCAGCATTCATTGATTTCGTTTCGGTTGGTGTTTTCGATCAGGCGAGCGCCCGCAGCGTGTCCTTGCCGATCCAGCGCGAGGTTGAGTCTTCGGAAGAGGCAAGCCGTTTGGCCAATGCCATGGCGGCGAATTTGAGTCCGCCGCTGCGTCCGCCAATGGCACGCAAAGCCCAGTTCACGCCTTTCTTCACGAAGTTCCGCTCGTCGGTGGTGGCGGCTTCAATCAGCGGCAGACACGTGGTGAACATTTCGTCGCCGGCACGCTCATCGTGCAAAGCCAGACACGCGAGCAATGCGAAGGCGGCGCGCTTTTGGAATTCATCTTTCCGATTGGCCCACGCCGTGACCCGGCCAAAGGCGTGCGGCACTTGATCGAACAATTTGAAACAGACCGTGTCGCAGATGGCCCAGTTGTCGAAGTCGCGACACCAGCGATCCATGAGCGCGGGGGTGATACGATCCGGGTCGGCCACGAACGCCGCCACGGTGCGAGCCTCGTAGTTGCCGGTCTCCCAGAGTGCGAGGGCCAGCGTGTGATTGCGCCCGAGTTGCTTCGCGACGCGCTGCATTTCGTTCATGCGCACCCCGAAAGCATCCTTCGTCACGATACCGTAGCGTGTCTCCATTTCTGCGCGGAACCGTGGGTTGCCCAGGCGCTTCAGCGTCGCCAGCACGGATTGAACCTCAGCCTTGAGTGCGTTTGGCGCAGTTCGTTTGAGCGCTGTCGCACGCGCGGCTCTTCGGTTCGCGGGCATGAGCTTGGTTACTTCGCTTTGTTGCGGACCTCGTTTTCCGCGATACGTGCTTTGACAAGCTTCTTCACCAGCGCCGCCGGCAACGGTTTTTCTGTCGTGAAACGAATCGTGCCCTTGCTGGCCTCAAAGCCCTCCAATTCCTTCTGAAACTTCTTCTGCACGGCTGGACTTGCCGCATAGAGAGCGCAATGATTCTCCCACGCGCCGAAATAAACAAGCGGCCGCCCGTGGAGTTTGAACCCGGCCAGTCCGTAACCGATGTATTCCCCAGCCTCCGGCACGACGGCGTGAATGGTCTCGCGAAGTTTCTGGAGGACTACGCGCTGCTCGGGCTTTACGAGCGCGAGATATTCGTCAATGGTCTTGGGTTTCACTGTCGCCATAGGCAATGGTAGGGTACGTCACTCCGTGCGCGCCGGGGTTTGCGATGCTACGAACGGCGCGCACGGAGTGACGCGCCCTACCAAACGGTTCCTGGGCGAAAGGCGTTTCATTTCCCCTTTGCTGCCGCCTTCAGTTTTTTGATGTCGAGCTTCACCATCTTCATCATGGCGGTCATGACACGGTTGACTTTATCCGAGTCTTTATCCGCGATGAGCTTGGTCAGCATCGTGGGCGTGATTTGCCAGAACAGCCCGTATTTGTCTTGGAGCCAGCCGCACGCCACTTTCTTGCCACCGGCGGAAAGCTTCTTCCAATAGCGGTCCACCTCGGCCTGCGTTTCGCAGTTCACTACGAGCGAGATGGCTTCGGTGAATTTGAAATTCGGTCCCCCATTGAGCGCTACGAAATCCTGTCGGTTCAATGTGAACTCCACGGTCATGACCGAACCCTCCGGGCCCGGTCCCACTTTGGTGTAGCGCGCGATTTTCTTTATCTTCGAATTCTTGAAGCTGGACGTGTAAAACTTCACGGCCTCTTCGGCATTGTCATTGAACCACAGGAATGGAGTGATTTTTTGCATAATGTTGTTCCTCAAACTTTGTTTTCATCGAAGTTCATTTTTTTCAGCGCTCTCAGTTTTCAATTCAGGATTCCGCGATCCGTGTCACCTGACTGGCGACCGCCAGCCAGCGGTTGTCCTGTTTGATCCATGCATCAGTGAAGCGGTATTCACCACTGACCTTCTCACCTTTCACGTCCGCTTTGATGGTGCTGCGTCCGGTAATGACCGCTGCCCCGCCGTACGTGCGCACGTTCATCTCGCTTGGCGTCATCTCCGTGAGCGCGATATCACCCGACTTGAGCGATTCGATCTCACCCTTCTTGTCGAGGACCATCCCGTCCGGGAACGTGCTCACGTAGTCGTCTGCCAGGTATTGCTCCAGAAACGCGGTGTCGCGTCTGACATACGACTCCATCCACCGCCGGTTGAGCCGCTTCACTTCTTCCGTCAGATTGTTGGCATCCATAGCGTTTGATTTCTTCTCCGAAGGCCGGTTCAATTCGCGCCAGGAGTTGCCCGCGCGGCGAGCATTGGTCTGAACGCACCGCGATACACCCAAGCCAGATACAGTTCCATCACGAGAACAACGATGCCCGGGCCAATCGTTGCCGGCGCGAGGGCAATGTGAAAGGTGATGATGCCAACGATGATGGGCGCCAACAGCGCCAGAGCCAGCGGCACGAAGCGATTCAGCAAGAGCAGCACAGCGATCAGCACTTCTGCGCCCGACACGACCGCCATGTAGCCGCCTTTCATCAGGCCACTGGTGACTGTGATGATGTCTTGAGGCAAATCCTTCGGAGCAGGCATGAAATTCAAAAAGCCATTCAGTCCAAACACGAGAAACATCAGGCCCAGCAGAATTCGGACAATGTGGGGCACAAAGCGTGCGAACGATTTCGTTTGGTGACTCTGATTTTCCGTAACGAGTGATGCGGTGTCGTTCATGATCTTTCCTTTCTTTTGGCCAGAAACGCGGCCCGTTGCTCAAACGGGCCGCGCCAGCTTTGTTTCGTGCTCTCGTGACTGCCGTCAAAGGTCTTTTTCCCTCGGGCGGTTGCCTAGGATTTAACCCGCTTGAGCGTCGTGGGCTTCTCGGCCATTTCCTTGCCGTCCAGAATTGCTTTGCAACTCGTCGTGATCGTCTCTGCGTCATCGAACGTGATGCTCAACGCGTGCATGTGCGATTCCTTGGCGGGATTGATGCCGCACGTCGCGTCGAAATCGAACTTGATCGTTTTGGCATCCGACGATTTGAGCAACATGGCAGGGCGATTGCCGAACACACAATAGTGCGTCATGGCGAGCTTGCCGCCCTGGTCGTAATACATCGTGACCATCTCGTTGGGCGTGCCGACGAAACAGCGTTCTTCCAAAACACTGCCGCCCGCGAGCAGGCGATACTGAATGGTCATGTCAATCAGGCCCTGGCCCATGTCGGCCTTGCCCGTCCACGAACCAACGAGCGATTTCATGCGCGCGAATTCGGCAGAGTCGGTTTTGGCTTTGCCGGTTTTCCCGGTTTCAGCGGCGTTCGCGCAGAGCGAAGCGGCCAGCGAGAGTGCGGTGCAGAGGGACGTGAATTTTGTTTTCATGATCTTTTTGGCTTTGTTGTTGTTCGTTGCGACTTCATAAACACGACGAACGGTCCGCCCCGCTCAGGACAACTTTATTTCTGCCCGGCCGGAAACACGCTGACCATCCAACCGATGCCAAATTTGTCTTCCAACATGCCGAAGCGCGGCGACCAAAACGTTTTATTCAGTGGCATGGTGACTTTGCCGCCGTCGGCGAGCGCGTTAAAATAACGGTCGGCCTCGGCTTCACTCGCCACCGCGAGCGATAGCGAAAACCCCTGGAAGCCCTTCGCCTCCGGGCCACAACCGTCCGAGGCCATCACGGTCGTCTGGCCGACGCGGAAACTGGTGTGCATGATTTTGTCGCCCCAGTTCGGCGGCATCATACCGGGCGGCGGCGGTTCGGGACTTTCCTTGAAGCGCATCATCATCTCGACTTCCGCGCCGAGGGCCTTGCGGTAACATTCGACGGCCTGCTCGCAATTACCGTTAAAAAAGAGGTAGGGTTGGATGATTTGATTGCCTTTGGTTGTGCTCATAATGTTCAGTCGGTTTTTTGTTTAGTTTGGTTAGGTTTCGTTAATACAACGAACCGGCGGGTCGGTTCAGGGCAGAATTCCTGAACTCTTTTGCACCAGGTAAAACGACGCGACCGCGACCCAGGTGATTTTAGATTTCGACGATCGCCTTGAATCCGCCGTAAAGCATGCGTTTGCAGTCGAACGGCATGTCCTTTGGGGCGCACATCTCCGCAATGCGCGGGTCTTTCATCACTTTGGCGTTCACCGCGTCGCGGTGGGCGCGTGATTTGTAAACGATGTAGGAAAACACCACAGTTTCGCCGGGCTTGGTCTTGATGCTCTTCGGGAAGGGCAACCCAAACTTCACATCCAGGTCGTCGCCGACGCACTCCTTGTAATCGAGCGCGCCGAGTTCTTTCCAAATCTTGCTCGCTTTCTTTGCCATGCGGATGTAGGCGGGGAGTTTCTTTTTCGGAACAGGGACGACAAATCCATCTACGTAGTTGGGCATAGGTCAGTTAAAAGTTAATGGTTGGGGTTAGGGAGTTGATTCAGGCGTGCGCGAGATGTTCCTTCGATTCCACCTCCTGCACTAGCGGACATTCCGCCGCGACGGGCCGGACTTCCACGCGAATGCCATAAGGCAAACCGGGGCATTGTTGCGCAATGGTCACCGCTTCATCGAGCGAGTTCACCTTGAGCAGGAAGTAGCCGCCGATGGTTTCCTTGGATTCGGCAAACGGACCATCCGAAACCACCCGGTTTTTGCCGACGATTTTGCCCTGTGGTTCGAGCGGATTGCCCGCGATAGCCGTGCCTTCGTCTTTGAGGCGATTGAACCACGCCATCCAGTTGTCGGCGACCTGTTGCATTTGCTCGGGTGAAAGACCCTTGTACCAGTCCGTACCCCGAAAGATCAGCATATATCCGTGGTTGTTTTGTGCGTTCATATTTTGGCTTGTTGTTCTGCTTTGATAATACGACGAATGAGTTTTGGCAATCAGGACAATTATTTTGCTTTGGGACTCATTTCCCAGATCGCGAACGTTTCATCCCCCGCGTACTGACAGATGGAAAAGTCACCCATGCCCGGCACGGCGGTCTTTTGCTCCCCATTGCTGCCGCCGTCCGAATGGTACGGCGCGCCAGTGGAAGTTGGCGCGTGGCTTATCTCTCCTCGCCCTTGTCTGACTCCTTCGGTGCGGCGGGATCGGCGTAGTCGAGTTCCATTGGCGGCATTTTACCACCCGGGCCGGTGAGGTAATGTTCCATCCACTGCATCAGGCGCAGGCTATAATCGAGTCGCGCGGCGGATTTGCGATTGCCGTGGACTTCGCCGGGATAGAGAACGAGCCGCACCGGCGCCTGGTTGTGGAGTTTGAGGTGGCGATAGAGTTCGCGCGACTGGCCGACGTTGACGCGCGGATCGTCTTTGCCGTGAAGAATCAGGAGCGGTGTGCGGCCCTGGGCAGCGTGATAAATCGGGCTGCGTTCGAGCAGGAACCTCCAGTCTTCCCACGGCCGTTTCAGCGCGTGAACATGGAATTCCTCGTTCGGAATGTCCGTGGTGCCGACCTTGGAAACCTTGTCGCTGATGCCGACGAACATCACGCCGGCGGCGAAGCGCTCCGAGTAACGCGTCGAGCACCATGCGGTGGCATAACCGCCATAAGAGCCGCCGGTGACGCCGACTTTGGCGCGATCCACCAGCCCGATGGCAATGAGATGATCCACCGCGTCCACCAGATCATCGAACTCCTTCCCGGCCGCGTCGCCCTGGCCGAGCTTGGAAAACGCCACGCCGCGGCCGGTGCTGCCGCGGTAGTTCGGATAGAACACCGCCATGCCGCGCGCCGCCGCCACCTGCCCGGGCAGACTGTAACTGGTCAGCCAGCCGTGGCTGACATGGGATTCAGGACCGCCATGCACCGCGAGGATGAGCGGATAGCGTTTCCCGGCGACTTCATCCAGCGGACGAATGAGCAAGCCTTCGAGTTCCAATCCGTCGCGGGCTTTGTGGCGGATCACTTCCTGGCGGGCGAAACGGATTTTCTCCAAGCCGGGATTGCTGTCGGTCCGGCGTTTGGGTGCGGCGTCACCCTGTCTCCAGGTGAACAGTTCCGGCGGATGAATCGGCGAACTCGCAACGAATACCGCGTGCTGGCCGTTGGTGGATAGGGACAGGCCCGTGAGAATCGGACCGGTCGGACCAACGACGGGCTGGCTATCACGGGCGCCGGAGACGGCGTTCACTCTGGCAAACAAGGTCTGCACTCCGCTGCCTGCAAAGTAGCCAAGCGTATCGTTGTCCGCCCAATCAAACTGGCTGACGTGGCCTTCCAACCCGGGCAGGAGGTCGCGGAATGTGCCGTCGGTGGCGTCGGCTGCCATGAGCCGCCCCGCCGAGGGATCATGTATGTCTGCCGCGCTGATTAACCCGATCTTTTTTCCGTCGGGACTCCAGGCAACGCTGCCGAGTTTGCCCGGGTTGTTGATGCGGGTGAGAACCCCGCCGGTCTTTGAATCCACGATGCGGACTTGCTGCCGCATGTACGAGTCATCCACGGATGGTGTGGGCGCAACGGTCACCAGCAGGCGATCATCCACCGGACTCCAATGCACCTGAGAGACGTGACTCTCAAGCGCGAGCGGTGTTGAGTTGGTTTGCTTCTCGAAGAGAGTGGCGAGCCAGACTTTCGCCGAACGCCAGTCTTCCTCGTAAATCTCCTGTTTGAACCCCTTTTCCTTGAGCTCCTTCTTTTTTTTGTCCTCGGATTCAGTTGCAACCAGCGCTACACGCTTTCCGTCGGGCGCAAGACTGTAGGCGGAAATGTCAGTTTTGAGTTCGACGGCCTTGCGCGCTTCACCGCCGTCCACGGGGATGAGATAAAGCGATTTCATTTTGTCATCACCGCGCTTGGCGAGGAACGCGATCTGGCGGCTGTCGGCGGTCCAGCGGACGGCGCTCACGTTGACATGACCGGTGACAAATGGCCGCGCGTCCCCTTCGCGCGAATCAGTGACCCAGAGTTCGGCCCAGGGTTCGCCGTCGTCGTCCACGTTCGGTTTGCGCGGGACGCTCAACGTGTAGGCAACGTGGCGACCGTCCGGGGAGATGACTGCGTCCGCAACCGCCCGCAGTTCCGCGACGCGGTGAGGGGTGAGCACGTCCGCGGCCGTCTGGGCGAAAACCGTACGCGGCGGCAACCAGGCTTGGATGCAAACCAGCGCGATTACGATCGGGAACAAGGGGTCTTTCCCCGACCAGGTCAGTGGCGAGCAAATGACAGTAATTGGCCGTTTCATGGTCGCCGAGACAATAGGCTGGCTCGACCGTGGAGTGCAATGCGGAAGCCGAACGGCAGAATTTTTTCGCGACGAGTGCGGCTGGACTTGATAAGGTCGCGCGCCCATGAAAACACTCGCCCTCCTCTTGATGCTTGCGTTCGTCCTTCCATCCCGGGCGCAACTGCCGGCCGTTTCGCCGTCACGCGCGGGGTTTGATTCAGAGCGGTTGGCAATCTTGCACGCCATCACGAAGCGTTTCGTGGATGACGGGCAGCACGCGGGCGCGATCACATTACTGGCGCGGAACGGCAAACTCGTGGATTTCCAGACCTACGGTTATCGCGATATCGAGCAGCGCCTGCCGATGGAGCGCGACACGATCTGCCGCGTCTATTCCATGTCGAAGATCATCACCAGCGTGGCCGTGTTGATGTTGCTCGAAGAAGGCCGGTTCAACCTAGATGATCCGGTGGCGAAATACCTGCCCGAGCTGAAAGACCTGAAAGTGATGACCGGCGGCACGGCGGACGCGCTGCAACTCGAACCGCTAAAGCGTCCGGTGACGATCAAACATCTGCTTACGCACACCAGCGGCCTGATCTACGACTTCGCCGGAGGCGATGAAATCACGAAGCTCTATCAACGCGCGGAACTCTGGGGCGGGCCGGGGCTGAATGATTTCATCGCGAAAGTCGGCAAGCTGCCGTTGAAGCATCAACCCGGCGACGCCTACACCTATGGCATAAACACCGATGTCCTTGGCGCGTTGGTCGAACGCGTCTCGGGCAGGACGTTTGGAACCTTTCTCGCGGAACGCCTTTTCGATCCGCTCAAGATGAAGGACACCGGCTTCGATGTGTCTCCAGAAAAAATGCAGCGCCTGGCGAAGACGTACAAGCACGGGCCGGATGGCAAACTGGTGGAAGACCAGCCCATAATCCAAACGTGGCCCGAACCCGGGCGTGGTATCGAAAGCGGCGGCGCGGGGATTTTCTCCACGGCGGGTGATTACGCACGCTTCGCGCAAATGCTGTTGAACGGCGGCACGCTGGAAGGTCAGCGCATTCTCGGCCGGAAAACGGTTGAGCTGATGACCGCCAATCACATGGTCACGCTGCCGAACCATCAGGCAGCCACCCGGCAGAAGGGCTTTGGCTTGGGCGTGGAAGTAACCACCGACCTCGGCCAACTTTCCATGCCTTCTTCCATTGGCCAGTACGGCTGGTATGGCGCCGCCACGACTTATTGCCAGATTGATCCGAAGGAAAGGATCGTCGCCGTCGCCCTCGTGCAACATTTCCCGTTCAACGAACACAACTTCTTTGGCCAGTTTGCCACCGGCTATTACCAGGCGCTGAAGTAAGGCGCCCGGCGAGTTCAAGACTGCATCGAACACACCAACCCAATCGAACATGAAACGAAAAGCATCAGCCATCTGGCGCGGCGGATTGAAGGACGGCAAAGGCGCGATCTCCACTGAAAGCGGCGTGCTCAAGGAGACGCAATACTCCTTCGGCACGCGCTTTGAGAACGGCGTCGGCACAAATCCCGAGGAACTCATCGCGGCGGCTCACGCCGGCTGCTTCTCGATGGCACTCTCGGCGGAACTCGGGAAGGCCGGTCTCACACCGGAATCCATCCACACCACGGCAACGGTCACGCTGGAGAAGACCGATGCCGGCTTTACGGTGACGCAATCGCATCTGGACGTGACCGCGAGAGTGCCCGGCGCGGACACGGCCAAGGTTCTCGAAATCACGAACGCTGCGAAGGCCGGTTGTCCCATCTCGCGCTTGCTCAAAGCGAGCATCACGATGAATGCCGAGCTCGAAACATAATCGGAATTCAACCCCGTTCCAGGGATCGCTCACTGCCAAAATTGATGCATACCACGCCTGGACTGTTGTCTTCTGACGACGCACCGCGGCTGGGCGAGATGCTCGGCTGGATACGTCGCGTGGTCGGATTCGGCACGCGCCGGCCTGGTTACCCTCAGAGCCTTCAGGTCGAGCATTGGCTGGAAATCGTGTTTCGGGAATTTGGGCTGGCCGAGGTCCGACGCGAGCCGGTGCCGGTGAATTACTGGGAGCCGTTGACCACTTCTCTGGAGTTTGCGGCGGACGCAACCGAGTTTCCGTGCTTCCCGATTCCCTACACCGCCTGGACCGCTTCGGCTGGCATCGCGTCACCAACGGTGTTTGTGGGTGAAGGGAAACCCGAAGAATTCCAGGCCCTGGAAGTGCGCGGACGCATCGCTGTTGCTGACATTCGTTTCGCCGAACTTGCGGGCGCGGCACTCAAGAGGGGCGCACACTTCATTTGTGACGCGAATCAGTCCGTGCCCGATGGTCCGCTGCATGTGGCCAACTGGTTGATCCGGAATTTCCCAGCCTACTACGAGGCGCAAAAGCGTGGTGCCGTCGGCTTCATCGGCCTGCTCGTGGACTCGCCCACCGACGGCTGCGATTTCTACGTGCCTTATGATGGTTTCCTCAAAGGCATGCCGGCGGTGTGGATCGGCCGGGAACACGCGACGCGAGTGCGCAACCTCGCGGTCGCAGGCGGACGCGCGCGACTTGCGAGCCTGGGTGAGAACCGCGTCGTGGATTCCCACAACGTGGTCGGCGTGGTTCCCGGAAGTGGCCGTGAAAACGCAGACAACGAAAACATCATTGTCACCTGCCATCACGATGCGCCATTCGCTTCGGCAGTGGAAGATGCGTCTGGTTTGGCGGTAATGCTCGCGCTCGCAAAGCAGTTGGGTGCAGGGCAGGGCAAACCAGGCCAACTCCATCGCGACCTTGTCTTCGTCGCGGCGTCCGGACATTTTCACGGTGGCATTGGCAATCGCGGGTTTGTTGAGCGGCACAGCGAAGGATTGCTCAAGAGAACGGTGGCCGCATTCGGCGTCGAGCACATCGCTGAAGAAGCGGAAGCCGACGGCCACGGCGGTTATCGGCTAACGGGCCGTCCGGAAGTGCGGGCGCTGTTCTTCGATGGCAGCAGCCGTTTCGCCGGCATCTTGGCGGAGGAAGCGAAACGTCACCAGATTGACCGGCTGATTTGCACGAATGCCTACAGCTTTGGCCCTGAACCGCCCTGCGACAGTGCGCCGTTTTTCACCGCTGGGATTCCGTCCGCGTGTCACATCTCAGGACCGCTTTACCTCTTTGATCCGCACGACACGATTGACAAGGTGCGCTCGGTTGACCTGGTTCCGCTGGCCAGCTTTTTCGCGAATGCCATCCGCCGGATTGATACGGTACCAGCCTCCAAACTTGCCGAAGGTATGAAGCGTCCGCGCGGGCTGCCACCCGCGCCTCCGCCTCCGTGGTTTCGACCGCCGCCTTGATTCGGTCCGGTCCAGTACTGCAGAAAACCGTCACCTCACTCCGCGCAGCCGGCGCGAGATGGGCGTGAATGCGCTCTATGCCGCGCTGATGAACGGGGAAGTTGCCAGTCCGAACTTCGTGGATTTCCCGGAATCACACCGCAGCGGACCGGACTATCTGAACGTGCTCCAATTCATGGATGTTCAGGAAGCGTCGCGGGTGTGGAAGCGGTAGCCAATGGCAGTCCTTTGTCCCCGTTGACCCAAAAGAAATCTCGCGCGATCCACCTGAAAACGGGTAAGTTCAAACCATGAGTGAGTCCATCGTAGAACCCGGGAAGCTCAGGCCCGAGTTGCACCAGCGTATTGACCGCATGGACGCGGAACAGTTGGAACTCCTCCGGCACATCTTGCTGAAACTGGAACTCGACCAGGTGGTCGGGAAGCTGCACGAAACCTTCGATGCGGCACGGCGTGCGGGAGCCCTCGGTCGGGTGGATGAAATTATTCGTGAAGTGCGCGCGGGACATCCGTACGCATGACCGTTTGCATTGACACGAATACGCTGGTCCAACTCTTTGGCTGCCAAACCGCTCATTCCTCGAACATTTCCCGCAACGTCAAGAGCACCGTCTTCGCCGTACCCGCATCAAGTTCACCGAGTTTTCGGAGCAGCCGACGCTTGTCCACGGAACGCAGATGATCCAATGCAACTTGCCCGTTTACGCCCGCAAACTGGCACGGCACCCGGAACGGCGCGCTAAAACCACCCTTTGTCAGTGGCGCAACCACCCCCGTGTTCAGCCGGCCATCCCTGCGGCTGCCCGGCGCTCAAGTTGATTGACGGGGCGCTCATCTTCGCCGGGGAAGTCGGCAGCCCGCAGACGGACTGGCTTCAAGTCGTGCGCGACGAACGCGAAACTGAAATCATCGGTCTGGCCTCAGACGCTGTCGAACCCACGTGAGAGTATTTTGCGACAAGTCATTCATTGCCCGGTCGGAATTCGCCTGATAGATTTCCCCGCATGAAGCAAGCGGATCAATTTCGGGTTTACGAGAAGTATCCCGACCAGTTTGTGGCGACGATCTGCAAATCCGGCCGGCCCGTGGCCCATGCCACCTCCCTCCGCCGGCTCTACGCGCTCCTGAAACGCAAACGCATAGACCCAACCCAAACCATCGTTGAGAAAATCCCGCCCAAAGACGCCGTGGTCATCTATTGACTTTCCCTACGCCGTGCGCCGCGACCGAACCGAGCGGAGATATTACCCGGTGGTGGAAGCTGGCATTCAAACACTGCGCGGCGTGTATTCGGCGCGGCTGCTTTTGGATTCCGGCGCTGATTGCACAATGCTCCCCAGATCGTTCGCAGAATTGGCGGGACTGGACTTCGACCTTCTACCGGCGCTCAACGTCACGGGCATTGAGGGGCGCGGTATGAAAGCATTCAAGGGGCCGCTCTGCCTGGAAATTGCGGGACTGAAGCTGCCGCCGATTCCGTGCCTTTACACCGCCTCGGATCGGACGCCCCTG
>Ga0137333_1000326_pt1 | contig 12684 bp, 12 predicted proteins | sample EasRivERMLT231_2_FD_102286 | JGI IMG/M metagenome (GOLD analysis project Ga0137333, IMG submission 102286) | Soil microbial communities from meander-bound floodplain in the East River, Colorado, USA - East River MetaG ERMLT231_2 | ecosystem: Environmental > Terrestrial > Soil > Floodplain ... | reverse complement strand
TTTTGGTAAAGTTCTTCCAGCTCGCTTAGCTGCTCTGCTTTCAATGGCGGCACTTGGATGCGGTTCATGCCACCATTTTACCTTTCATTATTTTTGCGTTTGTACTTAGCAATAAAATGTTTCGCGCTGAGCGGAGCGTCCTTCGACTGCGTTCGTCGCAAGCACCGCTCCTCCCTCCGCTCAGGACGGAAAGCACTCTTGGAAAGAGCGTAGTCGAAGCGTGGGATTGCTAGGTTTAATTGTTAATCTGCAAAATGTCGCGTTACAACAAGGAGTACCTTATGCTACTCACAAAACATAAAACAACCAACGAGTCGCGCTGGGCAGTGGATCGTCATTTCCTGCCGTCAGGTATTAACTTGAGCACTCTGCTCGAGATGTCGCGAGAAGAAATGTTTCAGATGCTAAAAACTTTATCTTCTGCTGAATCAGCTATCGGTGAAATGGAAGCGCCGATCGATCCATATCACGAAGTGTGGGCAGCGGGCGTCACGTACTTACGAAGCCGCGACGCGCGTAAAGCCGAATCCATAGTGGCGGATATGTATCAAAAGGTCTACGAGGCAAAGCGCCCTGAAATTTTTTCGAAGTCTATTGGTTGGCGTGTTTCAGGGAATGGAGCGCCGATCCGCATTCGCAGGGACAGCAAATGGAATGTACCCGAGCCTGAGTTGGTGTTGGTGATCAACAGCCAGCGCGAGATCGTTGGTTATTGTGCAGGGAATGATGTTTCGTCGCGCGATATCGAAGGTGAGAACCCGCTGTATTTGCCGCAGGCGAAAATCTATAACGGCTCGTGCGCGCTGGGACATGGAATTTGGATTTGTGAACCCAATGAAATAAAAGATATCCCGATACGATTGCAAGTGCGACGCGCCAACAAATCAATTTTCAATGGTGAGGCAAACACTGCCACCATGAAGCGGACATTGCCAGAACTGGTTGAGTTCCTCACCCGCGAATTGGATTTTCCACAAGGCGTCTTTTTGATGACTGGCACCTGTCTCGTCCCCGACGGTGACTTTACTTTACAGCCCGATGATGTGGTTATGATTCAAGTAGGTGAATTGAAGATTGAAAACAAAGTCATGTAATCAGTCTTTTCAAGGCTACATCACGAGACCATTCAAGATAGGGTATAACTAATTCGATGAAGCGCCGCCTTATTTGTGTCTTATCAATTCTTCTCTGTGGATGTGGGTTCGGATCAGCGCCCAAGCCGTTTACCTCATTGGCGGAGGGTTGCACAACACCCGGAACGATCATTGCAGCGGATTTGCCTCAGCCGAAGCGTGGATACACTTACAGTTACCGAGTCTACCTTCCGCCTTGTTACTCCGCTGACTCCGAATCCTATTATCCGGTGCTGTATCTGGTCCCGGGTCGTTCTAGTGCATCAGGCTCGTGGTTTGCGGCAGGTCTGGCAGATGTTGTGGATCGCATGACATTGCATCAAGAGATTCCCCCATTCATCATTGTTGCAACGGAAAACATCGAGAACGATCCAATGGGAGATACGATCCACAATGAATTGATTCCCTATATTGAAAGTCAATATCCCGTCATTGGTGATCGACAATATCGTGCAGTGGCAGGCGGTTCTCTCGGCGGAATTGCCGCCTATCGCCTGGCTTTTCAACACCCCGATACATTTTCCAGTGCAGGCATATTCGGCGCGGGAGCCATTTCAGGCGAAGAGACGCATATCAATGAATGGTTGTTGTCCATAAGTGAAGAGACACGTCTCCGCGTGTTCATGGATACCGGCGATGAAGATCCGCTGATGCTTGAGCGCGCCGAAGTGCTGAAATCCATGCTCGATGGCATGAGCATCGAAAACATATTACACACCGGTCACGGCGGACATAACTATGCCTATTGGGTGAGTAACTTTGAAATGTATCTCAACTGGCTTGTGAAAGATTGGTAAACAAAAAAGAGACAGCCATCTTAAAATTGACCGTCTCCTTGATTTCGTTATTTCCCCAGCAACTCATCATACTTTCTACGTACTTCACGAATGTCGTCCCACATTTGTGCTTTCGGAGATCCGGGTTCCCGCAAAGGATTCCGCAGTAAATAAGATGGATGGAAGATGGGCATGACCCAACGCCCGTCTAATTGAAACCATTGTCCACGCAGACTAGTAATGCCTGTTTTCCCAAGAATGGATTGGCAGGCAACATTCCCAGTTAACAACATAATCAATGGATTGATAAATCGAATGATCTCTAACACATACGGGCGATAATATTTGATCTCTTCATCGGTGGGTTTGCGAAACGCCTTGCCGTCTTCCCCAGGTGGCAGACGAAAGACTGAGTTGGTAATGTATACATCCTTTTCGGGGTCAAATTCAGCAGCTTGCAGGATTTTATCTAACAATTGACCAGCGCGCCCAACGAAGGGTTTGCCTTTGATGTTTTCCTCAGGACCTGGCGCTTCACCAACGATGAGCAATTTCGCCTCAGGATTACCGCGACTAATGACCACATTCGTCCCTGCCTTCGCCAGCGGATCATCCTTCATCTGCATCATTACTTTGAATAATTCATCGAGCGATGAATATTTGGGCGACCCAGAATTGAATATATCAAGTTGAGACATAGTCGGTTTCCTCATCATCCATAAATGATGGGTGGATTTTACCGTATGCCCTCGAAATTAAGCCACGCTGATTTCAACCATATTGCCGTTCACATAACTGAGCAGCTTGCCATCCACACGCAAACGCGGATCGGATTCATAGCGTGCACGCACAGTTTCAAAATCAGGCACATCGTTCACGGTCAATGCGGCAATATCATCCAACAGGGAAAGATCATCAGGGTTATCCAATTGTTCATTCAGGATAACGCCCCAACAATCCCAGGGCAACAACTCCATTTTGTTGAGCGAGGCCACATCACGGACAAGATCGCCACGCACGAATCCCAAACCATTCATATCGAAGATACCAAACTTGGCAGGGTCCTGTTCACTAGAACGACACATCTGCCAGGCTTTGCCACCAACGATGAATTGATCACGTGGCACATCCATCACATCGAACTTGATCTTCAGCGCCTTGCTCTGTAATTCGTCCAATTGCGCATCCACCATGATCCAACGCGACCGTTCCTGATTCCAATACTCCACCACCCAATGATCTTCGAAATGGTCAGGCATGAAGTACGCACCGAAACCACAACGAGCGCGAGCCGGGACACCTTGATGACGAAGCATTGCCACAAGCAATAACGAGTGGTCACGACAATTACCAAGCAGTTTCTTTTCAATCGGTCGTGGTTCCATTAGTGGACGCGGGTCAAGTTCGAGCGTATGCGCCAGACGCCTTTCCAGCGAACGCAGTTGCAGTTCAGCCATACGTTCAGGCGGGGCTTTGAAGCCATAGCGTTCAGTCCAAAAGACGTGAATCGTAACTCCTTGCACGAGTTTCACTAACGCAGAAATGTACGTGGGTAGATTCTCAAACAGAGAAGCATAAACTCCAGGGTCAGACATACGACCTTGTTGCATGAAGTAGTTCAAATCAGAATTCATCTTCCTCCAAATTATTTTTTGTAACTTTTGGCTATTTACTTCCAATATGGAATATCTTAACGTATGAATTCAAAGAAGTGTTATCCCATTAACCGCACATCGGGAAAATAAACGGTAGGGAAGGAAAAATTCATTTGGGCAAACTTCCAGCCATCTGCTTCACGCACAACGACCGCCGTGAAGCGCAATGCCCAGACAAACTTTTCGCCACGGCGCAATTCATACACCGTGTTCGTCCCACCGCGCAAAATGTGAAGTAGTTTTTGTTCAGCACTAAGCTTGGGATCATCAATGAAGGTTTTGACAAACTCCAAATAGAACGCATAGTTTTCCGCGCCAATGATCTTCGTAACCGTTGCAGATGCAGCGACCCAGCCCACATCTCCACGGCTGTGAATGGACATGGTATCCAGATCAAGGCGCAGATCGCCCCAGCCTTCCCAGTCCCCCTCCACCAGTTCACGTGCAGAAGCGCGGTCCATGTACCATTCATCCACGCCGGGTTTGACTCCGTTCGTGCCGATGACTTCTGTATCAGCAGTGAATAACTCCATAAAGGAGTCAACCAAAGTCACATCACGACGGGTATAACCATCCTGAAAAGTTTGGAGAAGTGAGCGAATTTCAGCATGTGAATTCATGATCAATATGTTTCTTGAAAAATAATTTAATAACTACCATTCTTTGATCCACGGTTCGAGCAGGTCCACATCAGTGAAGCCCATGGATTCGTACAACGCATGCGCGCCAACAGAATAGGAACTGACTGTTGCCAACGTTGCGCCGAGTCTTTGTGCACGGCGCAGTCCTTCGCTCATCACAGCTTTGCCAAGTCCGCGTTTTTGGTGATTCGGATGTGTGCCCACAGGCTCGAAGACCGCGGTACGTGTAATATCATCGAACCAGACGGTACAAAACGCAGCAAGTTCACCATTTTCTGCAACCGCTACAATATCCAAATCACGGCGATAGATGGGCACGCGCTGAACATTCTTATACCACTCCCAGCCTTGATATTTTTCATCGGGTTCATCAGGGTGAAAGACTTTCCACGAAAGCCAACTGCGGGCGGGCAACTCGCTCTCGTCGCCCAGGGCGCGGACTGTGTATCCGCTTGGGGGAACAGAAGCAGGAATCGGCTGGGAAAAGAAGCGGCGGCGCATATGTTCGACTGAAAACTTTGAGCGGGCGTATCCGCGTTCGGTGAAAAGTTTTTTCAGCGAGTCGTCAGCCGCATTCACCCATGTGATCAATTCCTTTTTGCCGTCAGCATTGGTCTTGGAAAGTTTTTGCTCGGCGACATCCAACATTTCCGCCATGGATACTTCATCACGGAACGCGGGATGGATCTGGAAGAACGCTTCGCCACTCCCCTCGGGGTTGACCATTGCCACGATCTGCCCGTTCGCCTCCCAAAGCGTGATCACATCCTGCAAATTAAAGTGAGAAATATTTTCGTTGCCATGCCAGCGCCAGTAATCCCAACGCAAAAGCGACCATGAGAAATCATGGCGGCAATTCTGCAGGGATACTTCGCGCAAAAATTCGCGGATGCACCAGTAGTCTTCTTCGAATTGATAGTTTCTTACGATTGGTTTCATGGTCATTCTCCTGCATAAATTATAGGCAGAAATAATCAAGCAGCCTCCGCTGATAGGCGAGTCTTCACTATCCGAATGGATAGTATGTCAGGTGAATAGGTTTTCAGCGCTGAATCTGAAAGTCATCCAGAATCCGCTCGGCAGACAGGCGACCCGAGACCATAGCCGTGGGCATGCCCGTGCCAGGATGGGTGCTTGCGCCGGTGAAATATAAATTGTCATAACGTGGATGTTTATTCTTTGGACGGAAATATCCAAGTTGAGTCAGATTATGACACAGCCCGTGCGTGGAGCCTTTCATCAGGTTATAGCGTTTCTTCCACGAGAGCGGCGTGAAATTGGTCTCGAACTTGATGTGCGCTTCGAGATCATTAATACCCAAACTCGCCAAACGGCGGAAGACGTGCTGGCGCGCTTCGTTTCGTATCTTCGCCCAATTCTGCTCGCCATTTTCAGACATGTGCCCCACTGGGACGATCGCGATAACGGTATCCTCTCCCTTTGGGGCCATGGATGGGTCAAGCCGCGCTGGAGCGTGGACATATAGACTGGGATTAGCAGGCAAACCCAGATCACGAATGATGCTATCGAAATTCTCGCGGTAATCATGCGCAAGGAAGAGTGTGTGAGGCGGGAGCGTTGCGTATTGCTTATCTAATCCCCAAAAGAAACTGATGACCGAGCAGGAAAAACGTTTGCGCGACATGGATTCAGCCAGTTTTTGATCAGGTAATAGATCGTTATAGATGTAAGGCAGGTCTGCATTGGCAAGGACAGCCTCTGCTTTGAGATGTTGACCATCATCAAGGAGAACGCCGTGAGCATGAGAGGAGTTCACATCCACGCGTTCGACGGAGGCATCGAAGATGAATTCCACACCAGCATTGTGCGCCAGTTTTACCAGCGCTTCGACGACGCTGTACATGCCACCACGCGGATACCACACGCCGTGTGCCAGTTCGGTATATGGCATCATCGAGAATGTGGCAGGGGCGTCAAAGGGACTCAGCCCCATGTACACATCCTGAAACGTGAAAGCGGATTTGAGCCGCGGATCATCGAAGTACGCCGACATGTTGCGATAATGATTAGCCAGCGGCTTGAGTTGATGGATCAGCGGAATATTCTTGAGTGCGAAGAATTCAGATGCCTTGCGGAAATCACGGTTGACCAATCGCTCAATGCCAAGATGATAATGACGATGACCTTCTGTCATATAACGCAAAAGACCGTCAAAACTCCCTGGTTCGAATTTTTCAAGTTGCTCCTGCATGGACTTCATATCTGAGGTAAGCGCCAGTTGACTACCGTCATCAAAGACAAGATGATAGGTTGGGTCGACGCGTTGCAAATCCAGCATCGTGCCCATGGAACTTCCCAGCGCTCGAAACTCCGCTTCATATAATAATGGCATGACTAGCAATGTTGGTCCTGTATCAAAATGATGACCGCCGCGGCTGATGCGGTCACAACGACCACCTGCGCGCGAGTTCTTCTCGATGACAGTTATTTTGATCCCATGTTGCGCAAGATGGGTCGCGGCGACGATCCCGCCGATCCCCGCGCCAATAACAATGACTGATTTCGATTCCATTTTTATCTCTCTGAACGTTGATGTACCGGTACGGTCTTAGGCGCCAAGTCTGCACCACGCAGATTGACCATCGCAGATAACGAAGTCAAAGCCATTCGCAAGCCGGTCCCAAAACTTTTCCGCTCGTCGTATTGCGGACGCAGACCAAAGCCTTCACGCTCAAACGTATTCAACAACCATTCAAACCGTGCAGTATAGGCAAAGCCGGCGAGTCTGCAACGTGGGTTCTGCACCTGACTCAAATATGACCTGCCCATCTTGAAATACTCGCGTGCCAGTTCCACCCGGCTCCGCACCCACGCTCGATACGCATCACTCTGCACATCCTGCGGCGTGATATGACCCGCATCCAACACTTCGCGCGGGATGTTGTAGTATCCTGCCTGCACATCGTCGAACGTATCGCGCAGCATGTGTGTAATGTGCGCGGCAGTCACTGCCAGATAACGCATCTCGTTGCGCGGTGAATAACAACAATGTCCGATGAAATAATGCATGGCTTCCGTCACCGCGCTGGCGAGCAGATGCGTATACTCGTTCAACTCGATCTGCGAGATCAACCGTCCACGCCGCGCAGCATCGAACGACATCACGCCCATCATGTTGCGGAGATAGCATTGCAAGCCGCTGTTCTTTTCATGATCGCTTTGGACCAATTCGACTAGCATCATTTCCTGGATGTTTGCAGCATGAGGCGTTTCGCCCCGATAACATGTCGCCAAAAGCGACTTTTGCCGCTCGACAAAAACGCTTCTCTCCAAGCTGGAACCTGTTTCCGTGTCGAGAGCATCGTCCACCCAGCGGAAGTATGCATACGAGCGATATGCACCCGCGATGCGGTCACGATCCACCAGATAACGGATGGTGTAGTACGTCTGTTGGCTTGCAGCTTTGGTTATAGCAGGAGCAAGTCCCGGATTAAGTTTTATTTTATTCATCACATACACCTACGCACAAGAATCGATTTGGTTTTAGACTATGTTCATCATACAAGGCATAAAAGAAAAACTCCCCCACCGCTGGGAGAGTTTTTACTATCCATTTGGATAGTCTGGTCAAGTGAACAGATCATTTTTTCGAAAGTTTGGGCGTAAATTGAACCAGTAGAGCGAACAATAAAAGCACTATTGCTGTGGACCAACCACCGATGACGAATGTATCTGGCAATAACATGCCGAACGCCACGCCGCCACTAATCAACAACGCCGCTAGCCCACCAAACTCCCACATGCCATACAGAAAAATGAACGGCATGTAATGCACGCCAACAATCAACATGAAGGCAGGATAAAACCAATTGATGTTATATAGCGATGCCGCACCAATCACCGGCAAACTAAGCGGCATAATAAAAGCCACCTGCATCGCCAAAGCATTCATCGGATGGCTTTTCGGCAATCCACCTGGGCGCCCAAGCAAACGCAGAGTCAATTGCGTGAGAGGGAAAATGAACATGCCTGCCAGTACAAGCACAAGAATGGCAGAACGTTCACTTACCCATGTACCAAGTATTGCTGAAACAAGCCAAATGGAGCCTGAGACGAATTGTCCAACCGAACCACGTAGGAAAGTGCTTTGTACATCATGTTGAGCCGATTTAATATCCATGCTCAGCCTCGTTCTTTTCAATGACAAAAACAGGACTCTCTTTTTGGAGAGTCCTGTTTTTACAAATTTATACAGTTTTCGGACGCATGGCGGTAAAAAGCAAATATCCACCCGCAAGGATTATTGCAATGGGCCAGAATATTTCGGTGTACGAGGCAAAGAAAACAGAAGCAACTGCCAGCGCGGAGAGAACGATGGTCACGACCTTTGCCCAATCTTTGGCATGTCGCAGCCAGACGACTGCAAACGTGACGGCGAGTCCGCCCATCAAAAAGGCGTTTGCATACCCACCCTGATTTTCGTCGCGGATCAAACCAGCGATGGCAAGTCCAGCGATAATGGAAAGAGTGGTCATCGCACCCGCTGGGATGATTGCCCACCAATTCTCCGCTGAACGGAAGTAGATAATGAAGAACGGCAAAGCGATCGCAAAGAGGAAGACCGAGCCAAAGTACGCCGCTGTATCGCCGCCACCAGATGCCATGGCTGGAGCAATACTCAAGACGAACATAATGTAAGCCACGAGCAAAGCCCAGGTGCGTGTGCGGTTGTTGAGGTAAACAACGAAGAAACTGAGCCCGATCAAGAACAGGAACATGGAACCAATCCACTCTCCTCTGGTTGAATCCACCAACAGCGTGGTCATTGCCAGGAACAACATCACGCCACCGGGGATCAACGCCCACCAGTTGCGCGTGCGATCAGTGAGATATGCGGCAACAAACGGGATCAAGAGACCGAAGAACAATGGCGAACCAACTGCAGCACTATCCACATTGTTCGTCGCCAAAGCGACGGTCACAGCCAAACCACCAAAGACACCCGCAGGGAAAAGCCAGCCCCACTCTTTCAATCCACTGGTCAGGTAACTAATCACCCCCACCAAACTGATCAGGGCAAAGACCCACATCCAGGCACTATCCGGGAGTTGATCCATGTAACCGAATTGCTGAGCCAATGCCACGCCGCCGCCAATGATCAGCAGCAGCCCCCAAAAGAGACTCGATTTATTGACATTCATGGGAAACCTCCTTTTGATTTCTATTACAGTATACGCTTCCAAATGCATTTTGTATCATGCAATAGAGGGGTTTTTAGACTGTCCGAGTGGATAGTTGCCAACTGACATTATGCACCGTCCCGACACTTGCACCTGGCGCAAGTGCAGGTGAGGTTTCCTTGAAAAGCTTTGTTGAGCCATTCAAACCCTCGGGACGTTTTGAATTACACATCCATTTTTCTAAAACGCCACACTGCCAACACAAAGAAACCGAGCGCGTACGCCGAAAGAACCAACGCAGGCAGCCATGCAGAGCTCAAGCCCAAGCCGCGGATCAAGATATTTTGATAGCCATTCATTGCCCAGGCAGAGGGCATAGCCTTACCGATCGCAGCAAACGCGTCACCTGCAGCTTCCAGTGGGAACCACGTCCCACCCATTGCAGAAAACAGGAACATCGCGATCATCGAATACAAGATCACCTGTTCATCGCCTTTTGCGATCACGCCGATTAGCAGACCCATCGAAGCGACCCACAATCCCAACGCCACCGAAACAAACAATGTGCCCAGCGGCTCGCGCAGGTAATTCACGTTCAATGCGAGTTGACCAAAGACCACGAGCATCGCCGTCTGCAAAAAGGTCAGCGCGAACATCGCCAACATATGTCCCGCCACGATCTCCCACGGTTTCATGGCAGTCGTCATCAAGCGTTGCAGTGTACGTGTCTTGCGCTCCTGCACCAAAATTTGCGCGGACGTGATCAAACCAAAGATCGCGAACTGCACCAGGATTCCCGGTGAGGCTTGATTATATGGATTACCGCCGGTCCAATCCTCCGATTCGGTTTCCTGCGAAGCAACAACCGCCTGTTCCACACGCACCAGATTCAACTTCGAGTTCTCGTCCCATTTGCTCCACGCCAGTTCAATGGATGGAATATATTCATCAGGATTCGACTGCACATCCGCGCTGATGCGTGCGACTTCGACCGCGCTCATCAACTGGGATATCGGGACGCGCAGAAGTTGATAGATGGACTGTCCATTTGCAGAACTAGCTTCTGCGACAAGACTCAGCTGCGCCTCTTTCCCAGCTTCAACCTGCTCGCTGAACCCATCAGGGATGACCAACACTCCAGCCACTTCGCCCTTGCGGAACGCATTCATCGCATCGTCTTCATTCATCATAATGACTTTGATCGAGTCGGACGATTCCAAGCGGGTGAAGAGCATCTTATTTAAACGGGAGTCAGGCTGAGGGTCGACAAGAGCGAGCGGAATCCGATTATCCGTTTCTTCGTCACTTTGAGAATTGCCACGAAAGGCAAATCCCATAAAGATCGTGAAGATGATTGGCATGGCAACGATGAATAACAGCGAGCGCTTGTCGCGCAGCATCTGTGATAAATCTTTGAAGGCAAGATCGAGTATTCTCATAATTAGTCTCCATGTAGAACGTAGACATGTAATCAGGTAGACAGGTAAACATGTTGTAACTTAGGTACTTGTTTACCTGTTTCCTTGTCTACCTTCTAAGCATAGCGTCTCTTGAACATCATCGCGCCGATGGCGAACATAACGATACCCATTGCGACCGTCACGAGGAATGGAACCAGCAAGTCGCCAGCCGCACTACCATCCAGCGCCATGCGCCAGCTTTTCAGCACCCAGCCTTGTGGAATAAAGTTGCCAATGGCATCAAATGCTTTGGGCATACCACCCGGAATATTGGCGGTGAACAAACCGCCCAACATGCCAAGCATCGTCAAGCCGCCGCCCAATACGGGACCACCTTGTTTGGTGCTTTTGACGAACGAGATCAGCAAAACGCCCAATCCTGCCGCGGCGATCACTTGCGCAGTGAGCGCCAAAATAATGCTGGCTGTTTTTCCCCATTGAATACCAAACGCCAGGCGACCTGCGATCATCAACACCAAACCCTGCAAGAGCACCGTGATAAAGACAGCGACGAATTTTCCCATCAGGATTTTCGTGCGGTCGGTGGGTGTGGTGAAGAGACGCGCCAGCGTGCCTTCTTCATGCTCCCGCAAAATGGACATCATCGAATTACCACCGGTGAAAAAAGCAAAGAAGATCATCTGCCCAGCCATCGTCAAGCCCATCATCTGCGTGAGCGGATCGGCAGTTTCAGTTTCACCAGCCGAAGGTGCTACAACCACCAGCGCAGCTTTGTCAGGATTGTGAAATAGATTACGTTGAAAGTCTCTGTACCAGTTGCCATAACGCTCGATCCATGCAGGGATTTGTGAGGGGTTATATTGCGTACCATTTGCCTGCAAACGTTCCATGATCGTTTCGATGGCAATCCCGCCACCCGCCACGCCATCCACCATCATCGTGACCATATCTTCGACAACAGCCGGTCCAATGGATAAGGTTGGGTCGTTGACAATTAACACTTGTACATTTTTTTCACCACTCAAGTAACTCGCAGAGAAATCTTGTGGAATGATGACTGCCACGCCAATTTCCTGTTTATCCACCGCCGCACGCACGGCTGCTTCGTCTGCATAATCACTTGCTTTGATCCATGATTTGACGCTCTCATCAAAGAACATCGCGCGGATATTGTCACCGATCGGCGCATTGAGCACAGAGTCGGCTGGAAGTCGATCCGCATTGACCACGCCAACTTTGATGGCGGTCATGCTCACGTCTCCGCTGGACATGCTGCCAAATGCAAAATAGATCAGCCCCGTCAACATCAGCGGCGCGACCACCATCATCCCAATGGCGAACGCACTGCGGAAGGAACGGGTCAGGTCTTTGAAGGCAATATCGAATATTTTCATAATGTATCTCCGTAGGGGCGGGGTCTCCCCACCCGGGGCGAGAGAACCTCGCCCCTACCTATCGTTAATCCCTCAGCGCACGCCCGGTCAAATGCAAAAACACAGTTTCAAGATTCGGCTCCTGAATATCTACGGACGTGATGCGCACACCATGTTTGGAGGCGGCATCGAACAGTCGCGGCAGAACGCGATTCGAGTCGTTCACCAAGGCTGTGACTTTGCCATCCAACGCATCTATTTTTGAAACACCTTCAGTCACCCGCCACGCGTCTAATACTTTTTCCGCATCAGCGTTAAGAGTCAAGTCAATACGCGTCTGCTCGCCGACCATCTTAATTAGCTCATCATGAGAGCCGTACGCGATGACCTTACCCTTGTCCATGATGGCAATATGGTTCGAGAGTTCTGCAGCTTCTTCCATGTAATGCGTGGTGTACAGTACAGTCATGCCTTGCTGATTGAGTTCTTTGACATTATCCAAAATATGGCGGCGTGACTGCGGATCGATACCCACCGTCGGCTC
>Ga0137333_1000325_pt1 | contig 12715 bp, 10 predicted proteins | sample EasRivERMLT231_2_FD_102286 | JGI IMG/M metagenome (GOLD analysis project Ga0137333, IMG submission 102286) | Soil microbial communities from meander-bound floodplain in the East River, Colorado, USA - East River MetaG ERMLT231_2 | ecosystem: Environmental > Terrestrial > Soil > Floodplain ... | reverse complement strand
TGTAATTCATCATCGGCGATCCCGTTGGTATGATCGCATCCCCCGTCGAGCGTTATATTAATTCCAAACACTACTTTTCTCATTTTATTTCTCCTTAAGCTCCCATAGTACCCGTCTTAACTTCTCCAACTCGCTTGGAATGGACAGAGACTACTCCGCTTGGTGTCGCTGTGCTCTTTTTCAAGTGCCTACTTTTATACAGTTTTCCATAATATTTGGTGGATATGCCCGTCTTGAGACTTTATATTCTCATATGACTTTTGCATGATTTGCTCAAGGACTGGTAGCTCTACATCGCTAAGCCGCCTGATATAAACACAGTACCCAGTAGTGGTATGTCTACCTAACTTAGCCAGCAATTCAGAGTAGCGTGCCGTGCCGTCCATCAGGTAAACGGTAATCTTACCTTTTCTTGGATAAAAGCCAATAACATGACCGTCGCCTTCGCGTCCGCTGTCGTATTTGTAATGATAGGTATCAAATCCGATAGTTCCCACATTCCACATCTTTGGCTCATGCCCACTTATTCGCTGCATCATCTCTATAAGCACGTGGCAATCTGTTATCGACTGTTCATCGTCTAACGAAGCAATAAACTCTTTAACCGAACTGTTGTTTTGAGTGGTCTTGCTTTTAGATGAAACGCTTACTTTTTTCATGGGTATTCTCCTTGACGAGATTGTAGAATGCATGTTCTATTTAGTCAAGGTACTTGTTTAGCGTTCAATGATAGGCGAAGCAGGTATATCTAGTTGGAGTGGAGTGGCCGTGACCAAAGCTGGCGGCGTTCCACCACTGCCGTAGGCGTGTTGCAGTTGGACAAGATAATCCAAGATCGGAATGGAATGTTGACGACAGGTAACCAAGACACTCGCCAAAATGGCATGGGTCATTGCACCGCTACGATTGCGGTTACAACCGTTGGTCTTGCGTGTGATGACCGCGGGTCGCAACATGCGCTCCGCCAGATTGTTGGTGGATTCCAACTCGTCGACATACAGGAAACGCAGCAAATGCGGACGATGTTTACGCAAGCGCTTAGCGAAGCGGGCATTATCACGATCGGTGAGGCGGCGTTGCGGCGCGATCAAGAGATCCAAATGAGATTCCAGATCCTGAGCGCGCTGATAAAACGTGAAGGGATCCAGGCGGGCTTTCTCGGCTTTCAACGCCAGAGCCTCCTGCAAGATGCTCGTCACTTGGCGGGCAAAGTGCAAGGCTCGGCCACTCTTGCTCTCCTGCATCTCCTTCAGACAGTGTTTTGAAATTCTGTTTTGGAGTCTGTTGGTTTTCCTTTTGAGACCATTTCGCCACGAATTTCACGGATTTTCACGAATTTTGCCCATCAGAAGTCAATCCTTTGTGCTCTTTGTGTCCTTCGTGGTAAATTTTTAAACACTCTCTCAGATCTTTCAGCAGATGACCGACACATTTTTGTTTGAGCCACTTCTTCAGTTTCCGATCATCGTAGGCCAGATAACAGTCCGTGGTCAGGATGCCTGGGAACTGCTCACCCAGGATATCGATTACCACATCACTGCTGCGATTATCGCGGATGGCATACACAGTCACTTCGCGATGCGTGAACACCCACAACCAGGCGGCCAGCGTACCGATCCGCCAACCGGTCTCGTCCGCATTGACGACACTGCATTGTCGGATAGCCTCCAGCAACGCGGCATACACGGGCTGGGCGGTGTGAGCCAGCTTCTGATCGGCTTGACACCAGCCACTTCTACTCACTTGCAGTCCAAAGGTGTCGTTGAGCACTTCACTGACCTTGCCGTACGAGACCCCCAGTCGATGCTTGAGATCCGCCGCCAGGGCTTTGGCGCGCGGTCCAACCAGCACGCCCGCCGCACCGGTGGCTTCCGAAGTCTGCTCCGGATGATGCGAGCGCACCCGTTTATGACATTCCCGACAGTAGCCACTGTAGGTCACAAAGCGGGTCGTCTGCACTGCCACCACCGGAATGTCCGTGACGTACTGCTCATGCGTGTGGATCTCTTTCAACTTGCCACCACATGCTGGACAACCCTGCAGTTTGGCTATCTTCGTCTCTTGCACCTGCAGCACCTGCGGCAATTCCCGATGCACAAACTGGCCTTGGCCACGCGTGCGCCCTGGCGGCCTCGGCCGCTCCACCCAATGCCGCCGCGCGAACGGCGCCGCCTGCCGTTTCCCAGCGCGCTCCAATTCTGCCACACGCTCGCGCAACTCATTGTTCATTTGCTGCAACCGTTCAATCTGCTTTTGCTGTTTCTGAATAATCAACAGCGCTTGTGCCAGTTGCTCTTCCAGCTCGGCAATGCGTTGATCCTTCAAATCAGGCTGCGAGTGCTTCCGTTGTTTTCTCATCACAGCCATCTTACATTCTTCAATCTCTTTCAGACAAGAGCCTTTCCACCTGAATTTTTCAAGATGTTTGACCCTTTTCTATTTTCTACTTTCGAACGCTAAACAAGAACGGGCAGCGTTCGTGTTTAGCGGCGCGTGATCGCAAAAAAATAGTGACTGGTGATTGCTCACCAGCCACAGAAATGAAAACGGCTGCTCCTGTCATGCGGAACAGCCGTAGGCTTTCATCAGCGCTTTGTGCGCTTTCGCTCGATACTGATTGTTGTTGGGCCATGGACATTTGAGCCGTGCTTCAGTCGGTGGTTGCTCCTCCAACAGCGAACGAATGGCGTAGATCATACGTGGATTGCGTTGATACTTCTCCAGCACCAGCAGTGCCGGTGTCTGATGTCCGCGCTTGAACTTATCAATCCAGCGTAATCCCGGACGGTAGAGTTCACCGAATGCCTGCTGCACATCCTTGCGAACGGTACTGGCGTAATCGTCCAGCAGATAGTGATGGTTGATTCCGGCAATGAGCGCCGCATCTTCCAGCTTGACCTGGGTCGTGACATAGTACAGCGCGACTAAGTAGCGGAAACGATGTGGTTCTGGTTGCGCTTCATACTTCGCAACCAGACGTGCAAAGATGCGTTCGATGTCAACCCGCATATCAGTAGCCGTTGCCCATGCCGCCCTACCGACGTTTTCGGCGAGCGTAGCTATGAAGAAGCCGACATAAATTGCGGCGACTACTTCATACCCCGGGAAAAACGTAGGTGCGACGGCGATAAAGAGATCGGGCCCTTTGCTCATGTTAATGAATATGAAAATGACCACAAAGAACACAATTAACACAATTCCCCCTAATGAAAACCTTAAGACAAGTGTTTGAAATGATTTTTGCTTTGCGTCGCCCACGGGTACACTCCCTCTCTTGATATAGAACACTACCTTTGCCCAACGAACCAGAATTGCTTGCATGGCCCGCCCAACGGATGGCGCTTAAGCTGCGAGCGACTCCTGGCCGGGCGCAAGGAGCCTTGCTCGGTGCAACGCCGGTCAACGGCTCAGCGCACAAATGAACGGTTTCCTCCAGCAGCGCTCGGCAGCTTCAAGCGCTGGTTAGGCGGCGCTGCTAGCCACGCGGCCGTCGACCAACCCGACCGCCCCCGAAACGCCCGCCGCGGACCGCCCGATCTCCGGAAGCCCGCGCAGGCGCTCGGCCTCAGGCAGTCGGCGCGAGGGGTGGGCCCTCGAGCACGCGCGGCCGGTACTCGACGAGCTGGGTGCGGCCGTCGAAGGTGCGGTGGTCGATCATGTCGAGCGCGACGTCGGGATAGCCGTCGTAGATGCGTTCCGCGCCGGTGGCACCGGTGATCACGGGGAACATCACGACCCGGAAGCGATCGACGATCCCGGCGCGCAGCAGTGAGCGGGACAGGCTGACGCTGCCGAGCGTGCTCAGGATGCCGGAACCCTCCTCCTTCATCGGGGCCCGGACCGCCTGCACGGCGTCGTCGCGCACGAGGGTCGTGTTGGCCCACGTGAGGGGCTCCTCGAGCGAGTCCGAGAACACCACCTTCGGCGCTCGCGTGAGCTCGTCGACGCTGGCCTCCTCCTCGGCCCTGAACTCGGCGGTTCCTGGCGGCGTCTCTCCGCCGGCGAAGCCGGACATCAGCCGGTAGGTGTTCGCGCCCATCAGGTACGTCACCGGTGGTTGCTCGCCGAGCCAGGCGAGGTACTCCGGCCCTTCGAGACCCCACCAGCCGGGCCAGCCATCCCCTGACGCGTAGCCGTCCAGGGAGGTGATGAAGTCAATCATGAGCTCTCGCATCGTGCTCCTCCTCGAGCGATGGATTGGTTGTCGGACGATGTTGGCGTCAGAACGTGATTGGTTACCAGTTTCATGGTTCTTCCTTTCTCTCATATCCAGGTTTCGGAGATCACTACATTCCTGAGATTGCTTTATTCCCTCGCCCTGCGTAAGATAAGTTAAAATACTGCTTCATGAAATCGCACCAATCTTCATTTTGCCGAAGTTTAAAATAGGCGGGTGCAGAAGCAGCGAAATCGCGTGGTGTACAGTGTGCAAAAGACTTAAATTCGCGGATCAGGTGCGCCGGGTCACTGTAGCCATAGACATCCGCCAGATCCGCTAATCCTACCCCGCTTGTCACGACCGCAGGAAGGCTCAGAACCGGAACCTACATAAATTGGTTTTGAAAAGCCCATCGGTAGTGCAATACTGCGATCTCATACCAGAGCGGTGGTATTGCCAACATTAACCCGAGACGCAGCAGCCGCGCTAGGCCCACCGGGCGGAGAAAACGCACCATCTCAAATCATCTCTTTCACCACATCCTCAGCAATTGTTGCGGCGATCTTCATACGTTTTGGCTGGCCCTTCACCAACGATTTGGCAAATTTGAGTGCCTGTTCGGAGGTTACTTTGGGCGGCATGGGCGGCTCGAAAGGATCGACCACTGCTTCGACGATCACGGGTCCGGGCATGTTGAGTGCCTGCTCAATCACTGCTGCGCAATCAGCGGGATCATCCACTGTCAGACCCGTCGCACCGCAGGCCTTCGCAAATAGGGAGAAATCAATGGGATGAAGCTCGACGCCATATTCGGGATTTCCCAGAAAGACCATCTGCTCCCATTTAATTTGCCCCAGCGTATTGTTCTTGATGATGAATACCTTGATTGGCAGGTTGTATTTGACTGCCGTAGCGAACTCAGCCATGAGCATCGAGAAGCCGCCGTCGCCAATGAATGCCACGCACTGCCGTTCGGGATATGCCACCTGAGCCGCAATACTGTAAGATAAGCCGTTTGCCATAGAAGCTAATGTGCCGGAGAGTGAATGCATCTGGCCGCGTTTGACGGGGATCTGGCGAGCCCACCAGGTAGCAATGGTGCCGCTATCACAGGAAACAATGGCATCCTCGCGCAGCCGTTTGCCCAGTTCCCAGGCGAGCACCTGTGGTTTCATCGGCATATCCTGACGCGTGCTTTGTTCTTCCATTGTCTTCCACCATTTTTGCATTCCATCTTGGGCATCTCCCAGGAATTTGCGATCCTGGTGATTTTCTAGAAGTGGGAGAATATGTTCCAATACCCCTCGGCTGTCGCCAACCAGGCCCACCTCCACTGGGTAACGCAGGCCGATGCGCTCAGGTTCGATCTCAATCTGTACGCCCCGTGCCTTTCCGGGTTTTGGATAATATTCAATATATGGGAAAGAACTGCCGACGATGAGCAGCGTGTCGCAATTTTCCATTGCCTCCTGAGAAGGAGCCGTGCCCAACAAGCCAATGCCTCCGGTGGTGTAGGGACTGTCATCGGGTACCACTGCCTTGCCCAGCAAGGGTTTGACGATGGGTGCCGCCAGCTTTTCAGCAATCTGTTCGATGACATCGCCTGCGCCTAACGCGCCGCGACCCGCCAAGATAACCACCTTTCGACCCGCGTTCAATATTTCAGCCGCGCGGTGCAGGTCGGACTCTGTTGGCAATGCCACTTGCCGTGTAAAGACATCGGAAGTATGCCCGGGCACATTGCGCTTGGAGCGTTCCCCGCCTTCCTGCTCTTGCAGGTCAACCGGGAAGTTGAGGTGTGCCACACCTCTTCGTGTGAGCGCCGTGCGACACGCCAGATCCGCAACATTTTGAACATGGGCTGCGCTCATCACGCGTGTGCTGTAGACGGCCACATCCTTGAAAACCAGGTCGAGATCTACATCTTGCTGTTGGTAGGTGCTTATCAGATCATGATAATGATGACCAGTGATCGCCAACACGGGCTGGCCATCCAGTTTGGCATCATATAGTCCATTGAGAAGATGCAAACCACCGGGACCGGAAGTTGCCAGACAAACGCCTAATTTACCCGTGTACTTGGCATATCCACAAGCCATAAAGGCTGCAGATTCTTCATGACGCACCTGAATGAAACGGACTTGATCCTGCCGCTTTCGCAAAGCTTCCATAATTCCGTTAATGCCATCTCCAGGCATGCCAAAGACTGTATCTACTCCCCAGTCCATTATGGTTTCGATCAGAATATCCGCTGCTGTTTTTGCCATTGTTTATCCTTTATGATCTTGATTGCGCGAGTTATGGTTTAACACGTTTGTGTTAAGAGCTACGTTACATCAAAGAGGACCGCGGTTACCAACAGCCCGAGAGGAAATACGATCAGCATCGGATGGATAAGAGCTTGTCTTTACTGTCCATGTCTGATCGCTTTTCTTTTAGCTTAGTATGAGCGTAATGTGCTTTTTATGTTGCGACAATTGGGGAAGTGCCTATTTACGAGTATGAATTTCCCCCAAGCTATGAGATTAGATATAAGGTAACAGGAAATAAAAAAAGAAGTATGCACGCATGGAGCTAAATAAACGGGGCCAAAAATGACTGCACAAAATTATTATCTTTTAATGGCAGGGTCTTTACGATACCGGACGTTGCTTCCTAATCTTAATATCTCAAAATCTAAGATCTATTATTTGGTATGACAAAAACAAATTCACATGTCGGAAAGTCACACCCAACAAAAACGAAAGAACCGAACTAATTAATTCGGTTCTTTTGGCACCTGAGAGGGGGCCCCCTTTTGGTTGAGATATATGATTGAATAAGGAACCGACCTGGCGGTCCCGACGGGATTCAGCCTACCAAGTATTCTTCGAGGCAGATACCCTGAGTGTAAATTTCCGTTGCCGCTTCCACCCCAACATATCTGTAATGCCATGGCTCATACATCGTGCCTGTTATGTCAGTTTTATCAGGCGGATAACGGAGGATAAATCCATATATATAACTGTTTTGATGCAGCCACTCATAAACCTCATCACTCGTTGATTTATCCGGATCCGCATTGATGTCAACCGCAATTCCTAATTGATGTTCGCTGGTTCCCGGAACAGTAACCGATTCTTCGGCTAATTCTTGCGCTTTCGCCGCGGAATAGCCTTGCGCTATATATTCATTAACTTTTTCATCCAGAAGGCTTTGCTGATATTCCGCCGTCCTGTATCCTGATGCAACAAAAGGATATATTCCGTTAGCTCTTGCGGCATCGAACATTGCCTGCAGGCTAGGATAAATCCTTGTATCAACGGTCTGGCCGTTTGAGAGCTGCGTCAAATCCACTTCATAATCATCGGGTATGGTATTCCACCGGTTAACAAGAATCAGGCTCCATGTCTCGGCTTTGTTTGTCGGCGATATATCCCACAGATTATCTATGTTGATTTCGTCGGACAGAGCGGTCGTTGGTTGAAACGGTGCAGCGGTCGCTGCTGTTGGGGTAGCGGCGGGCGCGCCCCCTCCGCTACGCTTCGAGGGCAGGCAGGCGGCGAGAAGCATACCGGCCGTTAATAGTGAGGACAGAACAAGACAAAGCTTATTTGACATTCTGATTTTATTGAAACTGATGATTCTCTACTGAACATATGTCGTTGCCCCGCCAAAAGCAGGCGGGGTTGCGAGGAGCGTTCTCCAGCGACGACACTCGCGCTGCACGTGGTTTGCTTGGCAAACCATGCAGTGAGAATCTCCCTCACGCAAGCCGAGATGCTTCGCTCCGCAACGAACGGTCAGCATGACATGTCTGAGCAGTTACAAATTTTCCTCTTTGAGCGTATCCACGATGTTGTCGTTGCGGATCATCGCGCCCGAGACCATCATGGTGTTCCATTGCAGACCACGACAAAATCTGCGGTAAAGCTGCCATCAGGATTGGGACCCCCGACGAGCGTTACCCTGTATCCTACTTTCAAATCGGATAGCGATACGGAGCCTGCTGAAGTTTTGATTATTGCCTGGCCCGAAAGGTGGACGACCTGATCACTGCCGCTGTCGTCATTTCGCTTCATAGTAAATTCGTTGGTTCCCACACTGACAATCTGCCCGTTGCCGCCGGTGCCGCCGCAGAGATCTTCGCTTTGGGGAATTTCACCCGGAGTGGTCGTTGGTTGAACCGGTGCTGCGGTTGCACCCGGAGCGGTCGTTGGCTGAACTGGTGCTGCGGTGTCAGCCGGAGCGATCGTTGGTTGAACTGGTGCTGCGGCAGGGGCGCAGGCGGCGAGAAGCACAGTGGCGGTTAATAGTACGGACAGAACAAGACAAAGCTTATTTGACATTTTGATTTCCTTGAAACTGATTATGAGCCTACTTTGGCAACGTCACATTTCAAAACCTTTACCACAAAGTCCACAAAGGAGAGCAAAAGGGTAAAAACGAAGGTTTCCTTCGTGTTACTTCGTGCCCTTTGTGGTCTTGTATTGGTTTCAGCCGTAATGTGACATTGTCGAACTACAAATTTTCTTCTTTGAGCGTATCTACGATGTTGTCGTTGCGGATCATCGCGCCCGAGACCATCATGGTGGCGAAAACAATCGCCAGGATGCCCAGCACGCAGGCCGCGATCGCCCACCAGGGCAGGCTGAAGGCGAAATAAATGACTCCGCCAAATTGTTTATAGATCAAGAAGGAGAGCGCGATCCCGATCGGCAGCCCGTACAGCAGGGCGGTCAGCCCGTAGAACAGGCTCTCGTAACGCAGCATACGCAGGAAGCCACCCGGCGTCAGCCCGACCGATTTGAGCATGGCGATCTCGCGCCGGCGCAGCTTGATGTTGGTATCCAGGGTGTTGACGATGTTGGTCACCCCGATCAGTGTGATCAACGCCAGGAACCCGTAGAAGAACAGGTTGATCATCATCGTCTGCAGGGTCTGGCTCTTATTGAACTCCTTCATCGAATAGTACGAGAAATTGCCCCCCACCGTAGATTTGTAGAGCCGTTCGATGGCTTCCACCGCCGCGTCTGGGTTATCGCTCTTGACGGTCATGTGCCCGTTATTGATCGGGCCCAACTGCAGCATACGGTCGCTCAAACCGTCGAAGACGGCGTCCGAGACGATCATTTCCGAACCCCCTCCCATAAAGCCCAGGGGGGTCTCCTGGGTGATTGCGCCCACCGTCCACGTCAGGCTGGGCGTTGCTTCGCCCTCAGCCTGGGGGAGAGACCAGCCAGACATCTGGGTGGCAGTCATCGTATCGCCTGGCTTCAGGTTGAACAGGTCAAAATCGTACAGCTTGCCGCCCTGGCGCCGGGTGGTATGGTTGAGCAGGATCACCAGCGGCGCGGAGGGATTGGAATACTGTTGTAGATCCAGACCGAGCTGCGCGGCGTAGTGGGCAAACTCGGCCGGCCCCACGGCGCACACCTTGAGCACAAACGCGTATGTATCGCCTTCTACAGGTTCGGGTAGAGATTCAAATTCAAGACTGGTTATCTCCTGCAGGGCGTGGTACGCCGGGTCGGTGATCGTCGCGCGCGGGGGGATGTACTGCTCGTGGGAGCAGCGATCGTAGGAAACCCTTTGCACCTCTGGTAATTCGCTGACCCGGTCGGCAAAATCCTTGGCATGGCTTTGACGGTAATCCAGATCGATCTGCAGGTCGTAGTTCATCGCTTGGACAGCCAAGTTGGTGGTGGTGTCGGTATACAGCCTCAGGGAGTTGAAAGCCACAAACAGGATGATGCTAAGCATGAGCGAGAGTAACGTGGTGAGGTATTTCTTGCGGTCGCGCTGGAGGGATTTGAGCGCCAATTCGCCCTCGAACCCGAACACACGCCGGATCAGCGGGCTGGTGCGCAAATGGAGCGGCTTGCCTTCTTCGATCTCGCCGCTCTGGCGGATGGCATCGATGGGCGAAACCTGCGAGGCGCGCCGGGCGGGGATCCAGGCCGAGAGCAGGATGGTCGCCGCGGAGAACAGCACGGTCAGTCCGATGACCGGCGGCGAGACCACCAGCGGCAGCCCCTGCTCCGCGTCAAGGATCAACTGAGAGACGATCCCTCGGGTAAGCGCCGCCAGGATCGCTACCCCGGCGATCGCGCCCAGGATGCCCAGCGGGATGCCGATCGCCGCAATGACGCCCGCTTCAGTCAGCACGATGCGGCGGATCTGCGCCGAGGTGGCGCCCACGCTGGCAAACATGCCGAACTGCTTCTTACGCTCGCCGATCGAGATGGCGAACGCGTTGTAGATCAACAATGTCGAGCCGCACACGATCAGGGCGATGAGGACAGCCATGATCAGCAGGAAGGAGCGCACGTAGTTGGAACGGCCGCTCCCACCCAGCCAGGGCAGCAGTTCCTCGTTGTAAGTAATACTTTTCAGCGTACCGTCCGGGCCGGGGACCACATCCAACCCGGCGCTCTTGGCCATCTCCGGCGCACGGGTGGAAATGCTGCGCGGATCGCGGGCCAGGATCGAGATATCCACGTTGTCTGCTATTGCCAATTGCGCTTTTGTGTTGTCCTTGGCGATCCCAGTGGGGGGTGAACCCGCGATGCAATCCATCAGAATTACGAAAGATGATATTGTGGAAATATGCTGTACTGTTTACTCACATCAAAACCCAGCCTATGGGCGGGGTACCGACCATTTACAACACTTGTACGGAACACGGCGGAGTCCTTCATTTCTGATCCATTCCGATCTTTTGCGACATTTTCCTTCTGGAGGACCTATCCCATCTGTGGTGTGGGGCACGATGTAGGTAAACTTAGGGGGTGACGATGTTAGAAAACAGTACATATGCTGTCTATGTTATAAAATCTCTATGGATTGTCGATTGTGACAACCAAAACTCTATAGGCTCTTTAGAATCGTAAACCGCAATACTCACCTAAAATCGTTACCTAAAGCTGGAAAGTCAGCGATGCAGGATAGACACTCATAACCCGAAGGTCGCAGGTTCAAATCCTGCCCCCGCTATAAAAAAGGCACTCAAAAAGTGCCTTTTTGTTTTAAAAGTCAGCGGTAATGGGATTAGGGCTCGTAACCCACGGGTCGCAGGCTCTATTCCTATTATCGCTAAGTTTCTCCTGCTAGGTGCTGTTTTCGCTCATTGATGCTATGAATCACTGCCCTGTGGTTATGCAAATGACAAAGTGAAACCATTCACCTATGCGGCTGCAGTCGTTACGAAATGCCTAAAGCGCATTTCCGATCCCATACTCGATAGAATTGATATTCATATCGAGGACAATCGAACTACGGAAACCAATACTAGATTTAGATTGTGGATTTTGGCCAGCACACCATATAAAGCAGTTTGATCCGATAAAAGTCCAGTCAGCCTTGTCTCACCGTTCGGATCATTTCGAATGGCTAGCCCATCAAACCAATTGGACCATTGATCCCCTAAGTGCCCTTCCACACGAATTTCATAAACGCGAGGTGTGTCCATATTGATCAAATCTATGGGAGCAGCAAGGGGTGGATACTCTCCGCCCAAGCGTGAATGGCTTTCCAATCGCGGCGGTCATCCTTGGGAAATATTCCGAGCGCAACGACCGCACGCAGCTTCACAGTATCCCAGTTCAATGGCAACTTGCTGAAATCCAGCCTTCCGGCGAAGAGCCCATCGCTGACCGGTCGTACTTGTGCTCGCACGGGTTGTATCCACGCTGCCACAGCCTGACGATACTGTTCAGAATTTGACATCGCCAAGGTGATACACACGGTAAATGTGGCGAACGGCTTCTGCGATAATACTGCTCGATGAGTCGTAATAAATTGCATTGCCTCTGGCAGCCATTTGGAACTGCGCATGGCACTACCTGCCACGACTGCCCCATACACAGACAAGTCTTTCACATCCTGCATCGGAAGCACTTCCACCTGAGTACCGCGCTGAGATAGGGTTTTTCCAATCGCTTCTGCGATCTCAGCTGTTGAACCTGCGCGACTGGCATAGGTAATCAAGACTTTATTATTAATCATAGCTGCATCTCCGATGAATTGATCTTGAACATTTGCTTGAGCACTGAACCCCAGACAAAATCGCGCAAGTGAATCACCAATCTGCCTGAAAAGGGAATGGCGGCAAGATAGCGAGCCTTGGGCGTGACAGCTTTGATCGCCTGCTCAATCACCTGGGAGACCAGCTCAGGCCCTGGTTCATTCTGGCGCATACTCGCTGCAAATTGATCACTCCGTTTGTAGAGAGGTCGATAAGGCGAGCCCATATTCAAGAGGATCTCGCGCGCATGCGCCTGGGCCGTATCATCAAACCGAGTCTTGATCGCACCTGGTTCAACCAATACGACCTGAATCCCGAACGGATCTAATTCCATCTGTAAAGCTTCACTTAGAGCTTCCAGCGCGAATTTGGTTGCTGAGTATGTGCCGTTTACAGGCGTGGACAACTTCCCTGCAATGGAACTGATGTTGATTATGCGTCCGTTTGCTTGTTTCCGCATATGCGGAACAACGCCACGGATCATGCGCAGGGCTCCAAACACATTGACATCGAATACCTGTTGCGTCTGTTCCTCGGAGACTTCCTCCAGC
>Ga0137333_1000324_pt1 | contig 12732 bp, 7 predicted proteins | sample EasRivERMLT231_2_FD_102286 | JGI IMG/M metagenome (GOLD analysis project Ga0137333, IMG submission 102286) | Soil microbial communities from meander-bound floodplain in the East River, Colorado, USA - East River MetaG ERMLT231_2 | ecosystem: Environmental > Terrestrial > Soil > Floodplain ... | reverse complement strand
GAATTGCGGCGGTTGTCCAACTGTTCCAGGTTCTGCTGCCGAAAAATCTCAAGCAACTTCTCGCGCCGCGAAATCTCCTCGGCGAGCGCCAGCATGCGCGGGTGTTTGGGGCGCAGATACTCCGACCATTCCTTCAGTTCGGCCTTTCGCAACTGGATTTCCTGCTTGGCTTTCAAGTAGTCAGAGTGCAGGAAGTTCACGCCGCCGTCGGAATTACTTCCATCGCTGCCGGCGGTGGCCAGGTCGCCCTTTTTCTGCTGCCGTTCCAGGTTCTGGTCGAGGTCCAACAGATTGAGCAACTGGCTTTCGGTCTTGAGCGAGGCAAGCTGCCGGTTGAGTTGAACCAGATAACTGCCGGCGCTGTTGCCCTGTTCCTGGAGAAAAACCACGCTGTTGCTGGCCTGGAATTGAATCAGATCCTCCTCGTTCTTTTTAAGTTCACGCTCCAGTGCAACCAATTGATCAGTAATGCCGGCGAGCGTCGTTTCCGACGTTGACGTGCGCATTTCCTTTTTCAAGTTGATGTATTCCTCCATGCACGCATCGAGATACACGCGGGTGAATTCCCGGTCAGGCCCGACCGCTTGGAGATTAAAAATCGTGGTCTTGGGCGACACCGTGATCTGCAAATCCACCGGGGTTGGTGCCAGGTCAGGTTTCAAGGCGCGAACACGCTCCATGGCGCGGTTCTGAACCGTGCTGCTCCGCATCAAGGCCACCTGCGTGCCGAGAAAGTTGCTCAGCTCTTCAGTGTAAACGGACCCGGCCGGAATCTGGATTTTGATGCTGACGATCATCCGGCCCACCGATACGTAGGCAGGTGGCGCCTGCCACAACCGGTAGATCTGAACGCCCAGCGCGATCCCGATGGTCAGCGGCAAAATCCACCAGAGTCGTCGCACGACGTTCTTGTAGCGATGCAACCGGTTGAATAAGCGGGCGGACCGGACGGAACGGTCGGGTGAGGTGGGCGTGGCGGGATCGGTCATCTTCAGCTTACCAGTTGACCGCTCTTTGCGGGACGATGATGAAATCCTCCGGCTCCACCGGGATATCCTGGTCTGTTTTGCCCTTCTCCAGCACTTCAACCATGTTCACTTTCAACGTCACATTGCCGGCCGGGGTTTTGCGGACGACTTTGACCTCTTTCTTGTTTGCGAAATCGCCGAAGCCGCCGGCGCGCAGGATGGCTTTGCCCACGGTGAAGGTTTCGTTGGCCGGGATTTCAATGGGCCCTTGTACGCGAACCGGCCCCCAGACATACACTTTGCCCAGCACCTTCGCCAGCGAGTCCAGGCCGATGATGACCGTGGCCCGGTAATAATAATCCTGCTCCAGGAGCGTCTTCACTTCGCTGGCGAGTTCCTTGCAGGTCTTGCCGGCGACGCTGATGCGGCCGATGTAGGGAATGTCCAGTTCGGACGATTCCGCCACCAGCAGGGGGATGGCGTTCGTGCGGTCCTCAACGATTTGAAAACTTACGCGGTCGCCCGGCAACAATTTGCGTTTGTCATCAAGCGTGTAAGCTCCGGGTATGACGCGGGAAGCGGCAAGCTCGGGAGTCGGGTTGGTGGCGACCGGGGAATCGGCCGCCGCTGAAGCCGGCTTCAAAAAGACGGCGTCGTCGCGCGCGGGTTCTGCGGCGGCCCCGACAGCCTGTCCGAGCGCCGCAAGGCACAGCAACAGGCCGACTGAACTAACGATGATGCCCTTCATTATGAACGAACATTAAAACCGATAAACCAAATCCAGCACAAGGCGATTTTGCGTATAGTCTCGTGTATTGTCGTCCGAATCCTTGAGATAGAATGAGTAGCGCAAGCTTCCGGTCAGCTTTTGCGTCAACGGACGCACAAATCCCAATCCTGCCCCGTAGCGGCTGCCCTTTTCACCTTGTTGCCGGGTCTCCCTGAAATATTCGTAGGACAGGGAGGTTGTCAGTGAAGTTTTGCGGAACAGGTTCCAGGTGGAGCCGTGTCGGAAATAAATCAGTTCCAAGCTGTCGGAAAAATAGCCGGCCTGGAGTTGCCGCCCCAGGGAAATGGAATGGGTGAACGTGCGGGTCAGGCGCTGATTGAACGACAGGTCCAGATAAAACGAATCGAGTTTCTCGCTGTTGGTGACACTGAGCGAAGGATCGAAAAAATAGATCACGTACCCACCCGCTGCCCGCAACTGCGTGTACTCGCTGAAGCGCGCGCTCACGAACGCACCCAGGCCGATGTGTTGGTTGTCGCTGTAAAAGGCTTCGTCGTAATCGGCCAATCCACCGCTCATCTGCAAGCCGGCGAGCGTGGTCGGGTTTATCACCAGCGCGCCGCTGGCGTTGAACAAGTGTGAACCCCGGCTTTGGTCGGAATAAATTTCCTCGGTTGGGACGAAAACAGCGTAATCATAACCGGCGTTGACCAGCAGCTTGTTCAGGTCCCACGTCATTCCGACGCCCGCCGTGTTCTCAAACCGGTCCAGGCCACCGATCCCCGTGACCGTCGGGTCGCCGGTCACGTCCTGGGAAAACGAGAAGCGATCGTGAAAGTTGATGATGAGATCTTGCACGTACAGATCAAAGGACACGTCCGAACCCGGAGCAACAAACAGGCCGTCGTATTCGGTCGCGTTGATATATTTTGCGTACCCGACCCCCATTGATAGCGAGAGGGTGTTCTTCTGAGTTACCGGCCAGAAGGCCACGGTGCTGACCTGCGGGCGGAAGCTCAAATCGGCCTGCTCATCGCTCGAAGAAATGCGGACGTTGTCGGTGGCTTCCGTCGTCAAGCCGGCCTGGAAGCGCAGCGAAACCGGTCCCAATCTCATGTTGAACCGTTGGTTCGTCAGCGCTCGCTTCTTTACTTCTGCGGCATCCTGCCCGGCCAGGGAAACGCGAAATGCCTCCTGGGCGGAGGCGGAGGCCGCAAATAAGAACACGATCGCACAGATCGCTCTTGTCATGCTTGAACCAGGAAAGTGCAAGCGGCTGTGACTTGCGGGCGACACCGGCGGAAAATCGGCATGGCCTGCGCACTGGTGAGGTGCAACGGCAAGCTCAGCAGCGTGCATGGGATAAGTGACAATAGTTGATTCTATTCTTGCGCATCAACAATCGCGAGTTTGAAAACCTTTTGCCCAGGTTTCAACAGCAAACCCGGGCGATTCCGCGCTTCCGACCGGGCTGAATGCCGGGCGGGATCACCTTGGCGGGAATTCTCTGGCAAGGAAACCTGCGAACGCAATCCGCTGATCAGGGTTTCCGGACCTCCAACCGGTAAATCATCATGGCCGAGTTATTGATGGGGCCGTTAGTGATGCCGGTGATGGTGGAAGGCAGGTTGGCGGCGTCCACCCTCCGCAGTGGCACCTCAGTCGAGGCTCTGCCCAAGTCTGCTGCTACGGAGGACGGGCTGGCGATCGGCGCAAATCCATTTACTCCATTCGTGCTCGACCAGACCGTATAAACCCGGCCGGTCACGGCGTTCCATTGCAGAATGACATTGTTGCCGTTGCCGGTTGCGACAGACAATCGCAACTGGCTGGTGGCATCCTTGGGATTAAGCCCGGCGATGTACGATTGCCAAACGGCCAGTCCGTTGCTCCCGACGTTCATGACCGCGTTCTCCTGGTTCTGCGTGTATCCGTACGAGGCCAGCCACCAATAGGGCGTTGGGTGATTGGTCGTCAGAATTTCATCAAACACCGCCTGCACTGACAGATTTGTGTTCACCCCGTGGGATAATGAACTGAAACCCTCACTTGTATGCCAATAACTATATCCCACGGGGTGAAACGATACCGTGACCGGATTGCCTGTTCCCGAAGCGTCGCCCGACCAATTCTTGAACCGAAAATATGTCGCGGGCATGGCGGTGATATCCACAGTTGACCCCGAGGGATAGTCTCCGCCTGAGGGATTCACCGTGCCCCAGGCGGGATTGTTGGCCGTGGCGGTCAGCACGAATTGCGGAGCAGGCCCGCCGGGTTGTCCGACGATTTCGATGTCATCAATGTTCCATCCGATGTCGCGTTGCGAAGGATTGGACCCCATGCCCCAGCGCAGGCGGATCGAAGAACTTCCTGCAACGGAAGCCGGCAGGGCGTGCTGAATCTGTTGCCAGGAACTGTCCTGCACGGCTTGACTCGCCGACCATACCGTTGTCCAGGTCGCATCGTTGGTGGAAACCTGAATGACCGCGGTGTCGCCGTTGCGGACCCGCAGCCAGCGTTGAAACCGCAACGTGAGCGCACCGGCGCCCGAGCAATCTATGACGGGTGACGTGGCGTACACGGTGGCGAGATCGTTCGCGTAATTGCCGCTGAGATTGTAGGCGATGATCTTGGTTCCGGTGAAACCGCTGGACGGCCCGCTGCCCGAGTAGGCGGGCGTGCCGTATTCCCATTGCGGCTGGAGGGTCCAGCCGGAATTCACATCGAGGTTGTCCGAGTAAACTATCAGCGGCAGGGACACGCTGAATTGCCCCAGTTGTTGCCCCGCCGTCCAACCGCCCTCCGTGTCGCTGACCTGGTTCGTCCGCAGCGAGATCGTGTAAAGGCCGTTGTCGCTGTGAGTCCAAACACTGTTGGCCGGCGGTTCGGCTGCATAGGTGGCCACCCGCGGCGTGCCGTCCGATGTATCGTCAACCGAAACGAACTGGGCCACGCGGTCGTAACCGTTCGGTCCGGTGACCCGCACGTCGTTTCCATCAATGGTCGAAACGTCAATCGCGAGATTGTCGGTGTAGGTGACCGTGAACTGTTTTGCACCCGCGCCAGGTTGGGTGATGTCCGTCACCTGCAACCCGGCTTGCGGCGGAGGCGCATAGCCCGATGGTCGGAGGTAACCGCTGATAAAATACTGTCCGATGCTGGCGTAGGAAGTGTAGCCGCTGGGTGGTGAAATCATTGGATCACCAACACCCGTATTGCGGACATGCAGAAAATAAAGACCTTCGGTCAAGGACGTTTGAATGCTCGCGTATGTTCGGCTCGACACATTGTTGGTCAACAGCAGCGCGCCGCTTTCGTCTTACAATTCGAGCAGCACGTCCAGATTGCCGCCGCGGGTGCCGGACGGCATGATCCATGGATTCACCGTCAGGCTGATTTGACCGCTGCCAGTCACGAAGGAAAAGACATCCACGTCCGTGTTGCGCTCCAGCACTCCTTTGTTCGCCGGATTGGCATTCGTCGGGTCGTTTTCCGGTGTGGTGGAAACCACGTTCGTTCCGCCCGTCAGGATCAACGAGCTTGCGGCGGCCCGGGTGTTCCCGTGGTCATCCGTGCGGTAGGAGATTTTCCCGGCGATGACGGCGAGGTCATCTTCGGTGTTATTGGCCAGATAATACTCTCCGTTTGACCACTGGCTCACATTGCGATTGTAGCCGGTCCCCATGAGCGGTCCCCACGAAGTATCGCCGCTCCCGTGTCCGCCGTAGTAAGACGTACCATCGGTCTTTGCGTCGTGGCTCAGTCCGAGGTTGTGGCCAATTTCGTGCGAGGTGGCTTCGGCGATGTTGCCTTCGGAGTTTCCCAGATTGTTATTGTAAACCCACGCGGGCCGGTAATTCGCGCAACTGCCGCCCGCGAAAACATTCACGTAAGCGACGCCGCCCGCCGAGGAGGACGGATTCGGATCGCCGTTGGCGTCCGTGTTGCGCGTGATCAAAGCGTGTGCAGTTCGCGAGGTGAAGGAAGCGGGACGCTCCGTGGTCACATCCATGTTGAACGGCGCGAAATCCTCGGCCACGCGTTGCCAGATTCGTTTGATGGCCAGTTGCTCGGAATCACTGAAAGTCGAGTATTCGCTGTCCGAACCGAAGGCCAGCGCCGGAATCGTTGTCCGGCCCAGCGACGTGTTCCAGACCGTGCCGCTCACGTCTTCACCGGCAAAGTTGAGATAAAGCACGTTCGGCGCACCCGGTTTGCTGTGGAAGACGAGGCTCGCGGGAAATGGGCTGACCGGGACGGCTGCTTCGCTGACGATTGGCGCTTCGGTTTCCGCCGTCGCCGGGTCCGTCGGAAAAATATCTGCGTAAAAAATTCCACCCTCGGAATCCGCGTGCAGCGTCTCCAGGTCCATTTCGGTGAAGTGAAATCCCTGCATCCAACCGAGCGCTCTTTGTCTGGCGGTTTGAGGCAGGCGGTCAAGCTGGGTGCGAAACCGGCCCGTGGGCAGTTCTTCAAATCGCTTCAATGCGCCAGGTGCGAATTCGCGGGGTCGCGCCGGGGTTGGCTGTGCCGTTGCGAGCGTTCCCGTCGCGGCAAGCATTGCGGCGCAAAGACACCACCGGCGGGACGAACGCCAGAATTCACAACTCATGCTGCCAAATTTTTTCAACATATCCGCGCGTGTACAACGGCATGTCCACCCTCCGCAGTGGCCCCTCAGTAGTGGCTCTGCCCAAGTCTGCTGCTACGGAGGACGGGTCAGCTTGCCCCGGAACGGGACAGCCTCCTCTAACGCCTGACCACTTTAGGTCAGCATTCGGCTCGGACAGGATGAAGTAGCGCGAATTGTTCCAATTGGCCGCCAGACTGGGAGCGCTGGCATCCTTGCCGGCCTTCGCCGGGCCGAATCATGAACCCCGATGACCCCCGCGAAAGCTACGGGCCCGGCCAAGGCCGGCTCGTTTCCTTGTTCTGGACCGACGTAACACGCCGGGCATGGAAGCCCGCGCTGCCGGTAACGGAGTTCCCGTCCTCCGTAGCAGCAGACCTTGGGCAGTGCCACTACTGAGGGCCCGTCCTCATTAGCAGCAGACGCGGGCAGACCCACTACTGAGGTGCCACTGCGGAGGGTGGAGCCACTGCGGAGGGTGGACTCACCGCCGCTGCTCGCGCCAGTCATCCACGGTGATCAGCTTGGCGCGCTTCAAGGCGGAGTGACCATCGAAGAACAGAAGATTTGGCCCGCGTCCATGACGCGCAAGCGCCACGCGCCGTTGGGGTCGTAAATTGACGCCGCCAGGTGCATACGGAAGGTGATCCGGACTCCAGACATCGTTCAAGTTGTCCGAGCCGATGTTGCCCAATTCGGTGATGATCGGCCGCCACGAACCGTGCTCGTTATCGGTGAGATAGATGGTGTCCGCCGGACGTTGAAAGCGGGTTATCTTCGAAAAGCCGGTGTGTTCCGAGCCAACCATGTCCAACGGGCTGCTGAATCTCCACGCGTTGACCACGTAACAAATCAACTGCCGCTTATCCGGATAACTTGGGCAGGTGTAAACCTTGACCTTTTTATAGTCGTTGGTCCTGCGGCCACCGAGGTTTGGCGTCAGCACCTGCCACCAGATCGGATTGTTGCCGCGCGGGATGTTTCCTTCACCGTCGTCCGCATACATCAGAAGGCCGATGCCCATTTGATGCAGATTGCTGATACAGTTTGCCCGCTTGCCGGCTTCCTTGGCCTTGGCCAAAGCGGGCAACAACATTGCCGCCAGGATGGCGATGATGGCGATGACCACCAGCAGTTCAATCAACGTGAACCCTCGAAACTGCGCGCCCCTCGCTTGGACCTGCGCGGTGAATTCCGCCGTATCGCCGGGAGCTCCGGCAACCTTGCCGGCAAGCTTGTGGCCCGCCGGTGCGACATGCCGGCAGTAGTGGTGGCGCTCCCAGTTCTGATTCATTGAGGCATGGCGGTGAATATGGTGACGAGACTAACGCGCCCGACATGAGGCTCAAGCAATTTCCGCAACCACCTCACTCCGACAGACGCTTCCACCAAGCCTTGAACCGCATGGGAAGCGGCGAAAGGAATTTGGCAAAGCCGACCGCCCGAGAGGGCCGAGCGAAAGGGCGCGAGCGAGTTCAAGCTCGACAGATGATAGCCCAGGCCAAGAAAAGTGAAACGGGCACCGCCCGGTACGCGTGGGACAGAATAATTCTCACGCTCCATAGAGAACTAGGAAAAGCTGGGGTGAGGAATCGAGCAACGCCAATTGCGGATTGATCTCAAAGAGCCGCCTGGCAGTCTTTGAGCAATTCTTGTTCGAACGCATCTAGCCCAAATTTGTTAACCGGTATTTTACGAAGTCTTTCCAAGACGGCGTCAATCGTATCAGACCCTTGCAAAACAGGCGCGATCTTGTCCGACACTTGCAGAGGTACCCCGAATTCTTCGAGAGCCACCTGAAAGGGCTTTCGAAAGAGATTTTCCAATTGGCCTGCGAAGAATGAGTAGTCACCAGCGCCTCCCAAAACGTGGCGGCGCACGTCTGAAAAAGCCCGAAGCATTCGAGGCAGCTCGAAACTTGCCCATGTTCGTTCAAACTCGAGAACGCGTTCGATGGCTTCATCAACGTTCGCTGCTACAAATGGACCGGGCTCAAGCTCTGCGAGAATGCGCGCACGAATGTCGGGCTTAAAATTCAGATTCCACACATTTCGGGCTAGTTGCTTCGCGGACAGCACACCGGCATGGCCACGGTGAATGAGATATTCCCCTGCCAAACATTCCGCTGACGAATTCGCGGTGGGGCGAGCGCTCTCGCGAGCAGGCTCGTAGCCTCGCCCCACCTGCTGCGACTGGTCCTGTGAACACGTCGCGCTCCCGTCAAGCAGGGTCGTTCATTCGCGCAACAGCTCTTCGCCTTCGTGGCCGTGCGATTCCATCTGGCGCACGACCATGCCGTGGTAGGCGCCGCGGGCGCTCATCAATTCCTCGTGAGTCCCCCGCTCGATCACGCGCCCGTTTTCCATCAGGAGGATCAGGTCGGCGCGGCGGATCGTGGAGAGGCGATGGGCGATGACGAAGGTGGTTCGTCCGGCGAGCAACGTGGCCATGGACGCCTGGATGAGCTGCTCGCTTTCCGTGTCAAGGTTGCTGGTGGCTTCGTCGAGAATCAGGATTTGCGGTGACGCCAGGATTGCCCGGGCAATGGCGAGCCGCTGTTGCTGGCCACCGGAAAGTTTGACGCCTCGTTCGCCGACATACGTCGCGTATTGTCCGGGAAGCTTGACGATGAATTCGTGCGCATTGGCGCGCCGCGCCGCGTCTTCGACTTCAGCAAACGTGGCGTCGTGGCGTCCATAGGCGATGTTGTCGCGCACCGAGCCGTCGAACAGGAAAACGTCTTGTTGCACGATGGCCAGCAGATCGCGATAGGTGCGCAGGCGAAAGTCCCGGATGTCGGTGCCATTGACCAGAATTCGTCCGCGTGTGGGGTCGTGAAAACGCGCGACCAGGTCTGTGACGGTTGTCTTGCCCGCCCCGCTCCGACCCACCAGAGCCACCACCGATCCACCCGGCACGGTGTTGTTGAAGTCGCGCACCACCGGCTGGCCTTCGCGATACTCGAATTCGACATTCTCGAATCGGATTTCACGCACGATGGACGGTGCGTCGCTCGCATCGGGTTTGTCGGGTTTGTCGTTTTCCATTCCCAGGATTTCGAACACGCGTTCCATCGCCGCGAGCGAACGTTGGAGTTCGGAGAAGGAATTCACGATGTTCCACACCGGGTTCAGCAGCAGGAACGTGTACCACTGAAACGCCATGATGTCGCCGATGGACGCGCCGCCCATGATGTTCAAGTATCCGCCGTACCAGACGATGACGACATTGACCGCGCCCAGCAGCAAGCCCCACGAGGTCCAAAGAATCATTTCGCGGCGATGCGCGAACATCTCCTTGCGTAGGATGGTGTGCCGGCCAAGCATGTAGTCGAGCAGTTCGCGCATTTCGCGGCCGAACGCCCGCACGACGCGAATCCCGGAAAAAGTTTCGCCCACGCGTCCGTCAATCAGTTCCACGTCTTTGCGCACGACCCGGTAGATGGGCCTGACGCGTCGCGAAAAGATGAAACTCATGAACATCACGCCGGGAATAATGGCCAACGCCGTCAACGCCAACCGCCAATTCAGAGCGAGGAGCAATCCCACGGCGATAAGCAAACGAATGATCGAGATGGCGGGGGACATGATGGCCATTTGCAGCAGGCCAGTCGTGGTGTCCACGTCGCCCGTCAGACGGGACAGGATGCCGCCGGTCTTCATGTCCCAGAGTTTGGGCAGTGGCAGATGCAGCAACCGCTCGAAGAGTGACTGGCGAAGCGACAGCATCACCCGCACGTTCACGAGGCGCTGGCGGTAATCCTTGAACACGTTGGCCAAATTCGAGAGAACGACCACACCGACAAACAACGCGCCCGCCAGGTGAAGCCGGCCCAGGCGCGAGGCCGTGTCCAATTCCGTATTCAGCAGCACGCGGTCAATGATGAACCGCATGAACAACGGCTCGACCATTTCCAATCCCGCGGCGAGCAGCGCGAGAACGAAAAGTGCGCCGACCGCGTAACGATGCGGCATGAGCCAGCGCAGATATTCGTGGAGATACGCACGCCGTTTGGTGCGGCGTTCGCGTTTGGTTTCAGTCGGCGATTTGTCCGGCGCAGGTTTCGCCGAATCGTCGGCTGGCTTTTGGTGCTCGCCGTTTTCCTCCGTGTCGTCGAGGCGTTGAAGCTTGTAGTCTTGAACGAAGCGGCGATAGCGGTCACGTGAAGAGCGAGGGTGCTCCTTGCGCGTTTCAATTTTGTCGCTCATGGCTTCACCCGGGGTTCAAGGCGCGAAGATACGAATTCAGATTGCGGGCTGCAACCGTCGTGACAGACGCCACCTGCCGCAATCGGCGTAAGACCCTGACTCTGCCAGCGACGACCCACGAGTAGGGAGGCGGCTCATGCGCACGCGGGCTGCAACTGGCTGAGAATCATGACTGCTCCGTCAAAATTTTGGACGAGTTGGGCGCGAGCAACTCCCCGAAGTCAGAAAATGGCCTTGGTCTTGCAGGCGCAAGTGCCCCGTAAAGCGGGGTGATACAGCGCTTTGAACTGGCCAGCGGAATCATGGGAACCACCGGTGATTTTCACTGGTGTCACGGCGATGCAATCCGGACTTTGGTTTGACTCTTGCGTAACTGAAAGGCCAAGTGAGGATTTCTCCTTAAGTCGTATGGCCAAGTTGGTTGCTGTTTCAACGGAACTGGCTGGTTTGGCTCATCAGTTGGGTAAAGGGTGGACCACGATTGGGCGCGTGGAGGGGAACGCTTTCAGGATTGTGGAGACCTCGGTTTCCAGCCACCACTGTGAAGTGCGGCTGAGGGAGGATGAACTGATGGTTCGGGACCTCTGTTCAACCAACGGGACGTTCGTTCAGGGCAGGAGAATCACCGAAGCGGTCCTCAAGCCAGGTCAAACTTTCCGGGTGGGCGAAGTGGATTTGCGTTTTGAAGCTGCTGCGGTGGGACATTCGCCAGCGGCGACCTTCGTGAACACGATGCTTGTGGGGGCGAAATCGCCCAGGCTCATGCCGCCGGCGGAAGCTGAGATCGTCATCCCACCGGAACCCATTACTGTGCCGGCGAAGAAATACCAGGTGCTGTTCGTGGACGACAGCCTTTCGTTCATCGAGACGTTTGCCGAGCTTTGTGATTTCCTCGCGAAGCAGACTTGGGAAATCCATTCCGCCACGTCGGCCGACCAGGCGCTCGCGGTTCTGCAGCGAACTCCAGTGGATCTTGTGGCGCTCGATGTCATCATGCCGATGGTGGACGGCATTCAACTGCTGGGAATCATCAAGCGGCGCTATCCCGGCATCAGAATCGCCGTGCTGACCGGCAGAGCGACGGAGAACCATCGCGCAGCCTGCCTGGCGAGCGGGGCGGAATTGTTCATCGAGAAACCAGTTGCCACCGACGGAAGCAAAGTGGTTTTCAACATGTTGAACGAGCTGGTTTCGTGGGAGCATCGCGAGGGTTTTAGTGGCGCCTTGCACCAGGTAGGCTTGCAGGAGGTCATCCAGATGGAATGTATCGGACGACGTTCCTTGATCCTCGAAGTTCGCGACCAGCAAATGGTCGGAGAAATTTACATCGAGACGGGCGCGATCATCCACGCGACAGTCGGCGAACTGGTGGGCGGCGAAGCGTTCAATCGGTTGCTGTCGTTGACCGGTGGCGAGTTTCGGATGAAACCATTCCAGTCTCCGGCGCAACGGACGGTCGAGCAACCCTGGGAATATCTGGTCATGGAGGCCGCGCGCTGTCGCGACGAAGAAACAGATTTGCGCAGCCGGAAGGCGACGGAAACCGAAACGACGATCAAACCGGTCGCGCCAGACCCGCCTCAGGAGGCAGTAGTGGATGACGGTGAACCAAGCGAGGATGAGTTTGTTGTGGTTGCCTCTTACGACGGGCAATGGAGTCCCGTGGAGGTCTCCGAAGACTAAAACGTCAAGGAGTGGTGCGCGGGAATCCTACCACAATCATCGTGTTGGGTGTTCGGCTTTCGCCAATCAAGATAATCGGGGCCGTGATCTCCTCGGGATAAGGTTCCCTGACCCGGTATGGACTGATCTTCCTCTCGAACGCCTGCCGTTGTTGGCTGAAGAAAGCTGACCTGACCGGAGCGAGTTCATCGGCCACCGCCTGTTGGGTCGCGGCGAAATGCGTGTTGGCGACAGCGTGTTTAACTCCCGGTATAATCTCCTGGCTCGGCGTGCGGGCTGGCTCGGCTGCCGTCGGAAGTGAGGGGGCGGTTGCGGGTTGTGGGATCGTCTTGCTCGAAGCACTGCCACGCATTGTCAAGGTTGAGTCGAACTCCGGTTCCCAATCCGGCACGCTCGCAATCGTCAGCGGTCTCAGGCCCGATATGATTTCCTGATCGTGTCGGAGCATCCCCGTGATAAGCTCGCTCGAAAGTCCAAGATCGTTGAGATAGACGATTTGCTCCGCGCCCAGGT
>Ga0137333_1000322_pt1 | contig 12757 bp, 11 predicted proteins | sample EasRivERMLT231_2_FD_102286 | JGI IMG/M metagenome (GOLD analysis project Ga0137333, IMG submission 102286) | Soil microbial communities from meander-bound floodplain in the East River, Colorado, USA - East River MetaG ERMLT231_2 | ecosystem: Environmental > Terrestrial > Soil > Floodplain ... | reverse complement strand
GCGTTCACACGCTTTCAACCCAAAGACACCATCGAGTGGTTCGAGTCGCGCGGCGTGAAACTAAAAACCGAATCTGATGGGCGCATGTTTCCTGTCACCGATTCGTCGTCCACGATCGCGGAGTGTTTGCGTGAGTCCGCGCGGAAGGCTGGGGTGACAGTGCAGCTCGGAGCGAATCTGCTGAGGGTGGGAAAAAGTTCTTCAGACGGTTTCAGGCTCGAGGTCCGGTTGGAGGCGCAGCTTTTTATCATCCAAACAAAAAAGTTGTTGATCGCCACCGGCAGCGATTCGAACACGCGTCAAATCGTCAAGTCGCTTGGGCATTCCATCGCTGAGCCTGTACCTTCATTATTTACTTTCAACGTAAAAGATAAACGCATTGATGGGCTGGCGGGCGTGTCGGTTGAAGATGTGACTTTGAAAATGGATTCGGTCACGACGCGCGGCGCGTTGTTAATTACGCACTGGGGATTAAGCGGACCAGCGGTGTTACGATGTTCAGCCTGGGGCGCGCGGATTTTATATGAGAAGAAGTACGCTTCACTCTCAACCATAAACTGGCTCGGTGACTATAAGCCGGATGCCGCGCTGGAAGTTTTACAACGCAGCAAAGACTGGCACGAGAACGCGCGCAAAAAAGTTTCGACACAAACAGTGTTCGCGCAAATTCCAATTCGGTTGTGGAAACAGTTGACTGAGTTTATCGGCGAGAAAAACTGGAGTGACGTTTCAAAGGCTGAATTACGAAAGCTCGCACAGGAATTAACTGCGGGCGAGTTCATGATCAAAGGTAAGGGACAATTCAAGGAAGAGTTCGTCACCTGCGGCGGCGTGAATTTGAATGAAGTGGATTTCAAAACCATGCAAAGCCGCGTAGTTGATAACTTGTTTTTTGCAGGGGAAGTGTTGGATATTGACGGCATCACGGGCGGATTTAATTTTCAGTCATCCTGGACAACAGGCTGGCTGGCAGGAAATGCACTGGCCACTTAACGCTGTAATTTTTATATTGACCTGTCACCATTCCTCCCGTAAAATCCCCTATCGAAAATTATATATAATCTAAGGAATAAAGAAACATGGCAAAGTATCGCATTATGTATTGGAAACACATCCCGCAATCATTTACCGTTGAAGGGGATGGACGTACAGTCAAGAAACAACTCTCGCAAAAAATTCAGGATAAGATCGACGCATACGCGATGGCAGTTGGCGCCACCTCCACGACGGATTACGCCAAGGAATACAAACGCGGACAGTGGGTCGAGCGGGAAGGCACCCCTGAAGAAGTTGCTGAGGCATTGTTAGCAGAGCTTGAAATCGAGTTCGCAAAAATAGAGATACCCAAGCAGATAGATTAATATTCTGGACACGGAACACACGGACATCACAGAATCAATCTGCAAAATAACGGAAAGAATCCATTCAATCCACGAAATCTGTGTCCAAGAATTTGGAAATCATGGCAAAAAAACATAACATCATCCTGCAACCTTCTGGCAGCCGCGGACAAGTGGACGAAGGCATGTCTATTCGCTCTGCTGCGCGTGAACTTGGCGTGGAGATTGAATCGATTTGCGCCGAGAACGCCACCTGCGGCAAGTGCATGGTTTTAATTGAAGAAGGTCGCTTCGAGAAATATAACATTGACTCAAAGCGCGAGCACCTCTCCCCTGTTACTACTGAGGAAGCTGCCTACTTTGCCCGCCGACCCAAGTACTTAAAGGAAAAAGGCTGGCAAGTGGGACATGTCCGGCTATCCTGTCAATGTAAAGTGCATGGGGATATATTGGTCAATGTTCCTGAAGAAAGTCGCGGGAATAAGCAAATTGTCCGCAAGAGCGCCAGCGACCGCGCGATCGAAGTGAAACCTGCGATCCGAAAATATTTGGTGACGATGAGCCCGCCTACGCTGGAACGTCCGATCGCGGATTGGGAACGACTCGCCAAAGGACTCGAAACTTCCATGGGGTTGGTACGCGGCACGGAACAAAAACTTCCGCGTTGGTATGACCTGACCGTTGATTATGCCTGCTTACGAACGCTCTCATCTACGCTTCGCGAAGCAAAATGGAATGTGACTGTTTCAGTCTGGCAGGATAAGGAAATCATCGAGGTCCAGCCCGGGTATGTGGAGGATAGTTACGGCGCGGCAGTGGATATCGGCTCAACCACGGTGGCGTTGTATTTGTGCAATTTACGCACCGGAGAAATGCTCGCGGCTGAGTCAGAAATGAATCCGCAGATCGTGTATGGCGAAGATGTGATGTCACGCATTCAGTACACCATCGAGCACAAGGATGGTTTGGAGAAATTACATAAGGCTATCATTTCCACGCTGAATAAATTGTTGAAGCAAGCCGCGCAAGCGGCAAAGATCAAGACAAGCGAGATCCTTGAAATGGTGTTGGTGGGCAACTCCACCATGCACCATGTACTGTTGAATCTTCATCCGAAAGATCTGGGACTGGCGCCATTCGTGCCTGCGATCCACAGATCCATGGATGTGAAGGCACGTGAACTGGGATTGCATATCAACTTGTCAGGAAATATCCATGTGCTCCCCACCATTGCGTCGTTCGTTGGCGCAGATACCAGCGCGATGATCGTTGCCGAAGAACCGCATAAGCAGGATGAGAATTGGCTGTTGATCGATGTAGGAACGAATGCAGAACTTGTGCTTGGCAATCGTAAACGACTCGTGTGTACATCTACGCCGACAGGTCCGGCACTCGAAGGCGCACATGTGGAATATGGCATGCGCGCGGCACCGGGTGCGATGGAACGCATCCATATTGATGAGAACACACTTGAACCGAAATACAAAGTCATTGGCGTGAATGGGTGGAATACCGATCACGCTGAATTCAAGGGTCAAGTCAAAGGGATTTGTGGATCAGCCATCATTGATGGCGTGGCAGAATTGTTCCGGGCTGGGATCGTGGATTCTCGGGGTAAGTTCAAAAAAGATTTAAAGTCGAAGCGTGTGCGGGAAGGGGAAAAGGGTTGGGAGTATGTGATCGCCTGGGCAGAGGAAACTTCCATCGGGCGGGATATCCCCATGACGCAACAGGACGTGAGACAGATCCAATTGGCAAAGGCGGCGTTGTTTACAGCGGCGCGCACATTGTTGAAGCGCAGTAATTTGCAAAGCCCTGATAAAATAATTCTGGCTGGCGGCTTTGGAAGTTATATTGATAAAGAGAAGGCGATGTTGATCGGGTTGATCCCCGATTGCGATCTTGAAAATGTGTATGCGGTCGGGAATGCGGCAGGTGACGGCGCACGCATCGCGTTGTTGAATGTGGAGAAGCGCAATGAGATCGATGACGTGACTCGCAAGATTGAACGGTTTGAGTTGCCCACCGATCCTGAGTTCCAAAATCAGTTCATGCTCGCAACCAGTTTTCCACACATGAGCGAGCCGTTCGAGCACATCGCGCATTTGATTCCGAATCGTGTGGCGGACCCGATGGCGAAGAATTTTATGAAATAAATTTGTACGGGCACGGCGACGCCGTGCCCCAACGGGAGATGAAATGAACAAATTTCTTGAACGATTGAACGGCGGAGAAATTCTGGTTGCGGATGGGGCAACCGGATCGAACTTGCAGAAGATGGGACTCAAGCCTGGTAAGCCGCCTGAAGATCTCATTATTGATGACCCTGATACGATTTTGAAACTCGAAGTTCATTTGCAGAAGCTGGTTCGGATATTATTTTGACATGCACCTTCGGCGGCACACGTATGCGGATGAAAGATTCAAAATATCAGGATCGGACTCCCGAAGTGAACATGCGCGCGGCAGAGATCGCCCGCAAAGCCGCCTCTTTACGCAGTGGAGGCTTGGTCGCTGGATCGATGGGACCAGTCGGCGCTTTGATCAAGCCGTACGGTCCGCTAGAGATGGAAGATGTCAAAGCAACGTTTGCCGAGCAAGCCAAAGCATTGGCTGAAGGCGGCGTAGACTTGCTGTTGATCGAGACCATGTTCTCGTTTGAGGAAACCACCGCGGCATTTGAAGGTGCAAAATCCGTGACCGACCTCCCCATCGTAGTGTCATTTAGTTATGACCGCGGCACGCGCACGATGATGGGCGTCAAGCCGAAAGATGTGATGAAACGCTATACCGAAATGGGCGCAACGCTCGTCGGTGCAAATTGCGGGAACACATTGGCAAACATGGAACTTGTCGTCAAGGAATATGCAGCGACTGTGCCCAACTTCCCCATGTGGGTGAAGCCGAATGCTGGAGTGCCGCACATGGACATCGAGACCGAGCAAGGCGTGTACGATATGGGTCCCGAAGACATGGCTACATATGCCAAAAAATATGTAGAGCTGGGCGCGAAGGTTGTCGGTGGTTGTTGCGGGAATACACCGGAGCATATCGCGGCAATTGCGAAAGCCGTAAAAGGCAACTAACCACAAAGGGTCACGAAGTGACACAAAGGAATACAAGGAAAAAAACTTCGTGGCAGAAAATATGCGTGAAGAGATTCTCTCGTTGCTGTCAGGTCAGAAAGTTGACATGGTTCCCACCTTTAGCGGCTTGATCCACATCACGGCTGAGGGATTGGAACGCGAGGGGCTGTCATTTAACGAGATACATCACGATGCAAACAAGATGGCAAGAGCCGCGGCAAGTACTTTCCGTTTAACCGGGATGCCATCCGCGGCTTTGCCTTTGGATCTGTGTGCGCCCGCTGAAGCGTTGGGGGCGGAATTGCGCTATTACGAAGATAAGGAATTTCGTTTTCCACAGGTGGGCAAGGTGCGTTTTGAAAGCACAAAAGAGATCACCACATTGATCACAGAAAACTCTGATGTTTTGAATTTGGGGAGATTGAGCTTGATCTACGAAGCCCTGCGGTCAGTCAAACAAGATATCGGTAGTGAGGCTGTAATCGCGGGGACGATCCCTGGCGTGTTCACGTTGTTGTTGTATGTGTGCAAACCCAAGAATGTTTTTATTGAAATAAAAAAAGAACCCGAAGCAGTTTCCAATGCACTCATCCTGTTGGCAGATTTTGTTGCCAAGATCGGTAATGCTTATCTGGAAGCAGGTGCAGATTTCATCACCATTCACGAAATGGGCGGGTCACCGGGATTTATCGGTCCCAAGCCGTTTGAGAAACAGGTGTTGCCTGCGCTTCAAAATCTTACCCGACAGTTGCGAGGTCCGCGTGTGCTTTCGGTATGCGGCCGGACAAACGCTGCCCTGGGATTACTTGCCCGATCTGGGGCGGATGCAGTCTCGGTGGATCAGTTGAATGATGTGGCAGCATCCCGTGCCATGTTAAAGGATACATTGCTGTTCGGAAACATCGATCCGGTTGGGACACTGTGGCAGGGCGATGAGGCTCAAGTCCACGAAGCAGTTTCAAAGGCGAAAGAGGCGGGCGTGGATGCCGTCTGGCCGGGCTGTGACCTCGTCCCACAGACTCCGATCCAAAATATCAAAGCAATGACTCAAATGAATCTGTAACCTCCTGCGTTTGCTTTCGTGCCACTTTTATTCTATGATAGGGTTATACAGTTAGGAAGTAAATTCATTTGGCGGTGGAGAGGTTGCACAGATGCGATCAATGAGTGTGGTTGTTGAATTTGAAGTGTTTTCAATTCCTGTTGGGTAGAAGGTCTACAATGCGTTCCAGTATCCTAAAGAAAATTCCGCTGTTCTCAGCGCTCCCGTCCGATGAAATTAAATACCTGGCATCCAGGCTGATGCCCTATGAATATCCGCAAGATCATGTTTTATTCCATGAAGGTTCGCGCGAAGAGGGCTTCTATATCCTGTTGGAGGGCGAGGTCGAAATTTTCAAATCAATTGGCGGCGCTGATGAACACAGTTTGGGGATACGCAAGGCGGTCAGCCTGATCGGTGAAATGAGTTTATTCAGCAATGACGGCTATCGGACTGCGACTGTGCGGGCACTTACAAATCTGGTTCTGTACAAAATGGACCGCGCGGAATTCGACGCGCTTCTGCACCGCCAGCCCCAGCTTGCCTATGAAATGGTCGGTTTGTTCAGCAACCGTTTGGCGGATTCAGAGAACCTGACGATCCTCGAACTTAGGGAAAAAAATGAACGCTTGAGGGTCGCCTATAAGGAACTGAAGGCGGCGCAGAAACAGATCATCGAAAAAGAGAAATTGGAACATGAGCTCGAACTCTCCAGTCAGATCCAACAGAGCATCCTTCCGCAGAGTCTTCCAAGGCGGCGCGGTTTCGATTTTGGCGCCACGATGATCCCCGCACACGCGGTAGGCGGCGATTTTTATACGTTCCTGTCATTGGATAAAAGCCATGTGGGTATCGTTGTAGGTGATGTCTGTGATAAAGGCGTCCCGGCCGCGTTGTTCATGTCCCTGGTCTATAGTTTGATCCGGGTGGAAGCCCGGAGTTCGAGATCGCCTGTAAAAGTGCTGAGACAGGTCAACCGTCACCTCTTGAACATGATGAACAATTCGAGCATGTTCGTGACATTGATCTATGGCGTGTTGAATTGCGAGAACGGCCATTTCCATTATGCGCGGGCGGCTCATCCTACCCCGATCCTGCTCGATGGAAAAGGGAGCGGGTTGCCAGTCCGCATAAGACCCGGGCAGCCACTCGGTCTGTTCGGAAACCTGCCCATTGATGAAGAACGGATCGCCATCCCGCCCGGCGGCACACTGCTCCTGTTTACGGATGGACTCAACGAAGCCAGCAACATCGACGGGATCGCGTTTGGGGATGATGGTCGACTACCCAAGTCCCTGGCTTCCGCCCGGCACAAACGGGCACAGCGTATCTGCGAGCATTTATGGGACGATATTCAGGCTTTTGGTGAGGGCATGCCGCAAGGGGATGATTTCACAGCTGTCGTTATTAAGAGACACTTGTAAAATGAAAGCGCGTTCAGCTCCAGTTTCTGAAATACTGAAATTTCTTGGAGGCGTGCCGCCCTTCTCTAATTTGAGTGAAGCCTCCCTTTTACTCCTGGCGCGCGCGGCCCGGTTTGAGCATTTTACTAAAGGGGAAATTCTGTTCTTTCAATCTGATCCATCGGATTCTGCATATTTGGTTGGCAATGGAAACATCTCCATTGTGCTGAATAGCCTCGATGGCCGCGAGATGGTGATCAACGAAATGCAGAAAGGGGACCTGTTCGGCGAATTGGGCATTCTCACCAAAAAGACACGTTCCACCAGCGCGATCGCGCGCTCGAATAGTGAACTACTCGTCATTCCATGGCAGACATTCCTGCAAGTTGTGGACAATGAACCGCAACTTGCCCGTCTCATCTTGCAGATCACTGCCAATCGTCTACAGACCAGCGGCAAGCGTGAAGGCGCGCTGGCATTTCTCGACGCACAAGCGCGGCTCGCCAGACTCCTGTTGGACTTGGAAGAACAGGAACAGCAAAAAGGTTATGTCACAATTTCACAGGATGAACTTGCCCAGCGTACCGGGTTGATCCGTCAGACTGTGGCGAAGGCGCTGGGGAAATGGCGGCGTGTGGGTTGGTTGATTACCGGACGCGGGCACATCCTGATCTTGAATAGAAAAGCGCTTGAGCAATTGGAAAGCAATTTATTGGTTTGATCCGTTATGTCGCCAAAGTGACAGACAGACGAAACATAAAGTTGTATATTAAGACCAACGATCATCAAAAAAAAACAAATCAACAGGAGATAAAAAATGAAAACGACTCAGAAGCAAGCTTCCACCAGATTGTTCAAGAAATTATCTGCATTGCGCGCTACATTGTCCAATGAGGAACGTGATATTCTGGATAATCTCATTGTTGTGGAGGAAGTCACCGCTCACAAGATGACATCCAAGGCTGCCGATAAGGCTGTCAGCAAAGCCACTTCCAAAGCGAGCGAAGTTGCCGCGCACAAGATGACCTCCAAGGCTGCCGATAAAGCCGCCAGCAAAGCTACTTCCAAAGCGAGCGAAGTTGCCGCGCACAAGATGACCTCCAAGGCTGCCGATAAAGCCGCCAGCAAAGCCACTTCCAAAGCGAGCGAAGTTGCCGCGCACAAGATGACCTCCAAGGCTGCCGATAAAGCTACCAGCAAAGCCACTTCCAAGGCAAGTGAAGTTGCCGCACACAAGATGACCTCCAAGGCTGCCGATAAGGCTACCAGCAAAGCCACTTCCAAAGCGAGCGAAGTTGCGGCTCATAAGATGACCTCCAAAGCAACCAGCAAAGCTGCAAGTAAGGCTGCCGCTAAAGCCACGCCCCGCATTGCTTTCGACCCGAATTCCGAAGAATACAAAATTCAGGACTAACGCTCCGCGTTGATCTCTAAAAGTGGATTTTCTGCAGTATCCTTATTGTAGAAAATCCACTTTTCAATATATACTCAGCACAGCAATCAACACGCGTCATGCGCGATTTTCGTTATCTATGGCAGGTGCTATGAACCCAGATAAAAATATCAATGAAGAGAAATTGTCCGAGCAGTTACAGCGTTTGCTTACATCGATCGAAGCGAGCGGACGGGCGGTCCTGCCGAAGTCCAATGACGTGCTGTTGAAATCCATTGTGGATGCTGCGGCGCGGATCTTTGGCGCGGCGGCAGCTTCCATTTTGCTGGTCAACGAAGAGGAAGAGGTTCTGGAGTTTAAAGTATCCACTGGCGAAGCGGACCATGATCTGGTCGGTACTAAATTCCCTTATGATCGCGGCATTGCCGGTTATGTGTTTATGACCGGTCAACCGATCGCCACCTCCAATGTGCGCGAGGATAAACGCTTCAATCAGGATTTTGCCAAAAGCACCGGCTACGTTCCCGATTCAATTCTAGCTACGCCGCTCATCCTAACCGATGACCGTATCATCGGCGTGATGGAAGTCTTGGACAAGATCGACGCAACCTCCTTCAACATGCATGACATGGAATTGATGGGCATGTTCGCCCAGCAAGCCGCCATGGCGATTGATATGTCGCAACAGATCGATAGTATCGAGCAGGCCTTGATCCGTGGATTGAAGCGCCTTGCCAAAGAAGATAAAACGCAAGATTCGTCTGACTTAAAGTCTGCGCTCGATCATGCGCTCACCGGCGAGAATCGGACTACAGATTTACTCGAATTGGCGGACCTGTTCAACGACATTAGCGGACTCGGTGAGGCAGAAAGAAAAGCCTGCATCCAGGTCTTGACCACATTTGCCGAATATCGCAAATCAACTTCAGCGCCGCGCAGGTTTAGTAAATGACTGAAGAAGAGACATTGCGACCAGCCTGGTCCCAACATTTCACGCCTGACGCGATCCAGGAATTGCTGGCACATGGTCCGTTTGCCAAGATCACGCCTGATTGGGCTTGGGGCGGCAGCACCGGCAAAGGGATTCGCGTTGCCGTAGTGGATAGCGGCGTGGAATACGATCACCCTGCATTGGAAGGTTGTGTCCAGGGTGGCGTGGTTGTTGAGTATGATGCAAAAGCCAAGGACAACTACCGCATCAAAGCGGATGAGAAGCCGCTCGATGTTTCCGGTCATGGCACCGCCTGTGCAGGCATTATTCACTCCATCGCACCCGAAGCGGAAATTTACAGCGTACGCGTGCTCGGACGCAACATGGGCGGGCGCGCTATTCAATTCGCTGCCGGGTTGGATTGGACCATCGAAAACGATATGCAAGTTGTCAATCTGAGCTTGAGCACTTCCCTTGAGGAATTTTTTGGTCTCTTTCATGACCTGACGGATCAGGCATACTTCAAGAATATGAATTTGATCTCAGCTGTGAATAACATCCCTGAACCCAGTTATCCATCGTTATATTCATCAGTCATTTCAGTTGCTGCTCATGATGGGCACGACCCCTTTACGTATTACTACAATCCGAATCCGCCCGTGGAATTTGGCGCACCGGGCATTGACGTGGAAGTTGCCTGGAACAAGGGACAATACCTCGTCTGTACTGGGAATAGTTTTGCTGCACCGCACATCACGGGTATCACGGCGCTCATTCGAGCCAAACACCCAGAATTAACACCGTTCCAAATCAAGACCGTGCTGCTGGCTTGCGCAGCCAATACAAAACGACAGAGTAAATAGCATATGTCATTGCGAGGAGCGCTCTTGCTCTTTGCGACGAAGCAATCCCTTACTCGATACGGAGATTGCTTCGGGCGGAAGAGCATCGCCCTTGCAATGACGAACTTCGTTCGGAGGTATGCATGGAGCAAGTCGAAAAGCCAACCAGGTGGTCGTTGAATGACCTGCTCGCGGAGCCGGTCGAGCAGGCGTTGGACGAAACTTTCTCGAAACTGGAGCAGGCGCTGGTCGAGTTTGAAGCGACGCGTGATATTCTTACGCCTGAAATCACATGGCAGGACTTCAACGGGGTCCTCAAAAAACTAGAAGCCATCACCATCCAAAAAAGTAAAGTGGAAGGCTATGCCGACCTTTCATTTGCAGAGAATACACAAAGTCAATCCGCGTTGAATCTGCGCGACCGCGTGGACCAGGTGCTGACCGATTCAGGCAACCGCGTTTTATTCTTTGAGATGTGGTTCAAAGAACTATCCCCAGAAGCCACACAGAATTTGATCGAGCACAGCGGGGACTTACGTTATTTTCTTGAAACGATGACGCGCTTCAAGCCATACACGTTGACCGAACTCGAAGAACGCATGATCAACTTAAAAGATGTGAACGGCATCAATGCAATGGTCAATCTCTACGAGATGTTCACCAATCAATTCACTTTCAAATTCGAAGTTGAAGGCAAGACTGAAACCATCACCCGCGATCAGTTATCGAGTTATTTTTCATCGCCTTCACCAGAGGTGCGCGCCGCGGCATATCGAGAATTGTATCGAGTCTATATTGAAAACTCAACTGTGCTTGCACAGATGTACGTCCACCGTGCTCGCGATTGGCATACTGAAGGTATGGAACTGCGCGGGTTCACCTCCCCCATCTCGGCGCGTAATGTTGAAAATGATCTACCTGACGAAGTCGTGGAAACGCTGTTGGCGGTTTGCCGCAAGAATGCAAATATCTTTCAGCGTTACTTCAAGATGAAGGCGCAATGGCTGGGTCTCGATAAACTGCGTCGGTATGATATTTACGCACCTCTCACCCCTTCCGAAAAGAAGTTTGATTATGGCACAGCGAAACAAATGGTCATGGATAGTTATCGCGCCTTTTCGCCCAAAGCTGCGGAACTCGCGCAACGCGTGTTCGACGAAAATCATCTTGATACAGAGATCCGCACGGGCAAACGTGGCGGCGCATTTTGTTATACCGCCCTCCCTGAATTAACGCCGTGGGTATTGACCAATTACGATGGCAGCGCTCGTGACATTGCGACACTCGCGCATGAGTTGGGACATGCCATCCATGCGATGCTGGCGAATCATCGTTCCGCGCTTACGCAACAGGCGTCACTACCGCTGGCAGAAACCGCCTCTGTGTTTGCCGAGATGCAGCTCACCGACCAGCTCTTGAAACAGGAAAATGACCCCACTGTGCGGCGCGACCTGCTTGCCAACGCGCTCGACGATGCCTACATCACGGTGATGCGTCAGGCATATTTCAGCATCTTTGAAAAAGACGCGCACGAAATGATCAATGACAATTGCACGCTGGATGAACTCACCGAGCATTATCTTGAAAACCTTAAGGAACAATTCGGCGATGCCATCGAGGTCTCAGATGAATTCAAATGGGAGTGGCTTGCCGTTCCGCATTTTTATCATTCGCCGTTTTACACCTACGCTTATAGCTTTGGTCAACTGCTGGTGCTGGCGCTCTATCAACAATATCGCGTCGAGGGCGAAGCGTTCATCCCTCGCTATCTGAAGATCCTATCTTATGGTGGTTCAGAATCGCCGATAAAAATTCTCACCGAAGCCGGGCTGGATGTCACCTCGCCCGCATTTTGGCAGGGCGGCTTCGATGTGATTCAAAACATGATCAATGAGTTGGAAAAAATGTCTTCGCGCTGAGCGGAGACGTAGTCGCAGTCGAAGCGCACTTGGTACAAGTCCTTCGACTGCGCTCCGCTCAGGACGAATTAATTTATTCAGGAGTTTCACATGACGAAATCGACGCCCGCTTCACTCTCACCCTTTTCTGTTTTTCGGAATCGAAGCTTTTCCCTACTCTGGACCGGTCAACTGGTCTCGACGATGGGCAGTGCCCTGACCTCGCTCGCCGCATCGATCTATATCTACCGATTAACCGGTTCTGCCCTCAGCGTGGGATTGATGCTCATGGCAACCGCCGCTCCCAGCCTGTTGGTGGGACTCTTCGCAGGCGTCTTCGTGGACCGTTACGACCGCAAGAAGATCATGATCACAGCCGATGTTTTGCGTGCGGTGTTGATTCTCCTCGTTCCAATTTTGGTTCCGCTGAATATTATCTGGTTATATGTGATCGTAATGTTGACGAGCGCCATCGGTCAGTTCTTTGACCCGGCGCACGAAAGCGTATTGCCTGAAGTAGCTTCTGACGAAGAACTTGCGGCGGCGAATTCGTTGATCGCGATCAGTTCATTTGGCTCCACAGCAGTTGGCTTTGCGGCGGCGGGACTCATCGCTTCGGCGGCGAATATCAATTGGGCGTTTTATGCTGACGCCTTTACTTTCATCTTTTCAGCGGCTTGTGTTTATCTCATCAGTGTAAAACCAATCCAGGCTGAAGAAGAGACCAGCGCCGCCGTAGTCATCAAGAATCTGCGCGCAGGTGTGCGTCAATTGTTCAGCACGCCGGTGTTGCGCGCACTGTTCTCGGTGCAGGTGGTGGTG
>Ga0137333_1000321_pt1 | contig 12802 bp, 13 predicted proteins | sample EasRivERMLT231_2_FD_102286 | JGI IMG/M metagenome (GOLD analysis project Ga0137333, IMG submission 102286) | Soil microbial communities from meander-bound floodplain in the East River, Colorado, USA - East River MetaG ERMLT231_2 | ecosystem: Environmental > Terrestrial > Soil > Floodplain ... | reverse complement strand
TGCCGAAGAGATGCAATCCTTCACCTCTATGATGGAAGATTCGCTGGCGGAAGACCGCCACTCTCCCGTGCCGGGGCTGGTCCATCGGTATCCTGACAGAGTGCTTATGCTGGTAACGACTCAGTGCGCGTCATATTGCCGCTATTGCACACGCTCACGCATCGTCGGCGACCCTGGTCAAACTTTCAACCGCCAGGAATTCGAGATGCAGATCGATTATCTCAAGCGGACCCCGCAAGTACGTGATGTGTTGCTCTCCGGCGGCGACCCGCTTGTACTCGCGCCAAAAATTCTCGAGGAACTACTCACTCGTTTGCGCGAAATCCCCCATATTGAAATTGTCCGCATCGGTTCACGCGTGCCCGTCTTCATGCCGATGCGTGTTACGCAGGAATTGTGTGATATGCTAGCCAAGTTCCATCCGTTGTGGCTGAATATCCACGTCAACCACTCTAATGAAATTTCGTTGGAACTGGAACAAGCCTGTGACCGTCTTACTAGGGCAGGTATTCCACTCGGCAACCAATCTGTGTTGTTGGCGGGCGTGAACGACAATGTTCACATCCAACGCAAACTCGTGCAGGATCTGGTCCGCATCCGCGTGCGCCCCTACTATCTTTATCAATGCGATCTGGTGGAAGGCGCGGGACACTTCCGCACACCGGTTGCCAAAGGTATCGAGATCATGGAAGGCTTGCGCGGACATACCTCGGGTTATGCCGTCCCACAATTCATTGTGGATGCTCCCGGCGGCGGCGGAAAAATTCCCGTCATGCCCAACTATTTGTTGAGCATGTCCGACCACAAGATCATCCTGCGCAACTACGAAGGGTATGTTTCATCATACGAAGAACCAACTGATTACCTGCCCAGCCACGCTGCCAAGTACAAAGGCGAGAAGCGCCTTGAACCCGGTCAATCAGGCGTACATGGGCTTTTGGAAGGCGATGACATGTTCATCAAACCTGAAGGCTTTGACGAAACGCACGACCGTCATGGCATTCAACACCGCCTCAAAGATGAAAAGAAGTGGCAGCCTCTTGGCATCGGAGATGGCACAAATAATCTAAACAAGTAACAAGCAAACGAAGGAGACAATAATGAATCAATCAACCAAGCGTATCCTATTCTCTGTAATGGCAGTTATTCTCCTGCTCACCGCCTGCGCGCCCGCAGCAGCACCAGCTGCCACGCAAGACCCGGAACTCGTTCAGCAACTGATCGAACAGTCCGTCGAATTGACGGTCGCCGCGCAAAACATTCAGACCCTGGAAGCCCAAGCCTTGATCCCAGCGGCGACAAATACCCCGCTTCCGACTCAGACCGAAGCTGCCTCCATCCTCCCCACAGCGACACCATTCGTGATCGTGCCGCCCACCAATACTGCTGTCGCTGTCAGCAGTGGCGGTGGTGGATCACTCCCGGTAGTCAAACCTGAATATGATTGCACTGTCACTGCCCAACTCCCGCTTGACAATGCGATCTACAAACCAAACAAAGACTTTGACATCAATTGGACCATCGTCAATACCGGCACAAAAACCATGCAAGACGGTCTGGATCTTAAGTATTACAGCGGACCGAATATGACGGAAATCACCAATTACGAACTCCCTGCGCTCAAACCCGGCGAATCGCTCAAGATCGTCCTGGATGCCAAGTCACCAGCAAAAGAAGGTCTCCAAGTCATGACTTGGGTCGTGGAAGGCAAGCTATGCTTCCCGCACATCGCGATCGAAGTATCAGCAAAATAGTCCACCTTGAAAGCAGCTGACGCTCTACAGTGAAGTGCAGGCGAGAGACAAATGGTTACACCCAAAACAAAGTATCTACTCTGGTTCACAGCCCTCGTGCTTATCATGGCATGTACGCCAACTTTCGCGGCTCCAGCAGTGCCGACCATTGACCCTAATGCGATCGGCACCTATATTGCGCAAACCGCCAACGCCGCAGTTTCTCAAACTGCGGCGGCAATGCCCACGTTGACACCCACATTCATTACATCCACGCCGCGTAATACCGACACACCTGAGCCAACTGCGACCCCCACGGTGCTCTTTCTCTTTTACACGCCTTCGCCCGTTATCCTGCCAACCCAGCCTGGCAGCAACACAAGCTCAAAATCATATGCCTGCAGCGTCCTCAGTGTGACCCCGGCAAATGGCACCAGCTTTGGAAGCCGCACAGATTTCGATGCAAAATGGAAGGTTAAAAACATCGGGAAAAAGGATTGGGAAAACAATAGTGTGGACTACATCTACCTCACCGGCGATAAGTTCCACAAAGTGGCAGGCTATGATCTGGGAAAGACCGTCAAAATAGGCGAAACCATCGACTTAATTGTAGATATGATCGCGCCTAAAAATGCAGGATCGTATACAACCAATTGGACAATGCAAGCTGGCTCAGAAGCCTTCTGTACGTTGAGTCTCACGATTGTAGTTCGCTAAATCATAATGCGTCTATAAAATAAAATCAGGCTGTTTTTGACAGCCTGATTTTATTTTATAGACAAATCCATCGACAAAGTCGGCCCTGACCCTCAATCGCCCCTGCGAAAGATCACAGCAATGTCATCCTCGTAGATCACATTCCAATCATCGGTATCAACGGAGTAGAAATATCTGGCAAGCGCCCCATTACGCGGGATCAACATCCAAGCCACCTCATACTTATCCAAAATATCTTCCCAGTCATCACTCAAATGGATCACATCGGCATATTCACGCAACAACTTCTCGCCATAAAAATCAGTGCGCGCATCAATGAACACGGTCTGCGCGGGCCACATGCGAAATAAAACATAGCTTCCCCATATGTAATCGTTAAACAACTTGCCATCTTGCGGATTTTCCTGCAGCCATTCCACCGCTTGCACAGGCATTTTATCTGGGAGAAAAATATTGCCAGTTCCTTTTTCATCGATCAGTACGCCGGTCCAAAGGACATATCCAAAAAACAGAGTTGGGAGAATCATCCATACCCAACCTCGTAGTGCTTTCTCCGTCTCTTTTAGATTTGAATCCCACTTTTCCAAAACGCTTAACTTCTCAGCCCAGGCTTGGATCAAAGCGCCATAGATCGGCGCAGTGATTACTGCAAATAGAGGCATATTACGGACGCTATATAGGCTCATGGCAGCCCATCCAGCCAGCAATAGCGCTTCACGTATCTGGATCCTTCGTTCCTGTGACAGCGCAAATAATGCAAATGCCACCATAAACATAAACGACCACATTGCTTTGTTGTGAAAGTCCGGGGACAGGTATTCCAATATATTGCTGGTCAAATAACTATTACCTACAAACCCTACTGTCGTTTCCCACAAATAGATCCCTGATGGATTAATAAAGGTCACTACAAAAGAAAGCAACCCGATCAACGCAAGTTGCTTGCCCATCTCCTTCGTACCACACCCCTGCCAATAGCTCAAAATCCAATCTGCCAGATAGGTTCCCCATATCACAAAGCCTGCAAAAAACGCACCATGCGTATTAGCCCAGATCAACATCAAAAGTGGAAAGCACCATATCTTTTTTTCTTCGCCTTTGTAAACGCCCTCCAGCCAATATGTCCATATGACGACAAACAATAAAGTAAACATATGCGGGCGTGCCAATAAATGCACTGCCGCCACGAAAGAAACCCACAGTGTGACAAAAAGCGCCACAAAACGAAAAGCCCCGCGTTTAACCAATTCCTCGTAAACAAGCACGATCGTTATAGAGGCAAGCAAAGCCGTCAACAACACATCGCCGCTTAAACCCATCAGACGATAGGCAAAGGCAAACGCAACCTCTGCCAGCCACTCATGCGGCACAAACCTAACACCGTTCATCGTGTGCGAGAAAATATCTGTTAAGGGAATGGTTCTGGTATCAAGAATGAAATTCCCAATGGCAACATGCCAACCCAAATCGCCATCACGATTAAACAATGCTGGACCTAAAAACACCACCGTGGCAAACACAGTTCCAAAAAGAATATCGCGTAAACGCGGCAACAAATAAGAGATGATGACGGGAGTATTTTTCATAATCACATTATAAATCAGCCCACTATTACTCACCGTCCCTGCGAAAGATGACCGCCGTCTCGTCATCATAGATTACACGCCAGGCATCGCCATCCACTGACAACAAATATTTGGCAAGCATTTCATCGCGCGGAATCAGCATCCAGGAAACATCGTGCTTATCCAAAATCTCTTCCCAGCCCTCACTCAAAGATATCACCTCAATATATTCACGCATCAGTGCTTCACCATAAAAATCGGTCTGCCCGTCAATGAACACCACTTCATCCGGCCACATGCGATACAGAATATAACCGCCCCAAATAAACTGATTGAACATCTTTCCATCTTGCGGATTTTCCTGCAGCCAATTCACCGCGTGCACCGGCACTTTATCTGGAAGGAAAATATTGCCCGTCCCTTTTTGATCGATCGGGATTCCACGCCACAAAACGAATCCAAAGAACAGGACAGAGACGACAACCCAAACATACCCGCGCAAAGCATTCTCGCTCTCACGCGGACCCGCAGCCTGCTTCCCCCAAGTGAGCATTTTCTCAGCCCAAGGTTGGATCAACGCACCATAGATCGGCGCGGTGATCACGGCAAATAGAGGCATGTTACGAACACTATACAGACTCATGGCTGTCCATCCAGCCAGTAATAGCGCTTCACGTACTTGAATTTTCCGCTCCTGCATCAAAGCGAACAACGCGAACGCCACCATGAGCAGGAAGGGCCACACATCCTTCTCATGAAAATCTGGTGAAAGATATTCCACTGTATGACTTGTCATAAATTCATTGCCAACGTAACCGACACTCGTCCCCCACAAATAAATGCCCGATGGATTGATAAAGGTCACCGCAAAAGAAAGCAGACCGATCAAAAATAATTGCTTCCCCATTTCCTTGGTGCCGCGTCCGTGCAGGAACTCCCATATCCAATCCACTATATAAGTTCCTAAAACTACAAAACCTGCAATGAACGCACCATGCGTATTCACCCAGATCAACATCAATACCGGGAAATACCAACTGGACTTATTTTCGTTCTTATAAAAACGCTCCAACCCATACGTCCATAACACCACAAAGAAAAACGTGAACATATGCGGCCGCGCCAGCCAATGGACAGAGGACACCACTGTTACCAAAGTGGCTATAAACAACGCCACCAAACGGAAGTTTCCGCGCTTGATCAATTCCTGGTAAACGATCAAGATCGTAAGCGCACCCAGTAGTGCCGCCAAAAACACATCTCCACTCAAACCCATTACACGATGCGCTAATGCAAAGAGCACTTGTGCAAGCCACTCATGCGGCACCAGTCTTTCGCCAGTCATCGTATGGGAAAAAATATCGCGGGTGGGAATAGTTCCAGTATCTAAAATATAATTCCCGATCGTAATATGCCGCCCTAGATCGCCATCATTCGTGAATAATCTGGGACCGCCAAAGACTATGCTAAAAAACACACCGATAAACAGAATATCACGCGGCTGCGGCAGAAGATAAGCAAGGACAGGATGTATTTTTTTCATGTCCATATTTTACAGTAAAAGAATATCATCAACAGGCAGGAAGGGTTAGAATAGGCGGCCAGACATGTTACAAAATGACACTAAACAATGAAATCAATTACAACGAGTCTTGATCAATATTATCGTGCGATGCAAAACAGGTATCCGAACATTTTATGGTTCGGAGATGAATCGCGCTACGAGATTGTCATGACCTTTGACGATGGACCGCATCCCAAAGACACGCCTCAAGTGCTTAATACACTGGCGAAGCATGATATCCATGCCACCTTCTTTTTGGTCGGAAGATATGTTGAAAAGTATCCAAATCTTGTAATGCAAATCTACCAAAGCGGGCACCAGCTTGGTGTCCACGGTTATCGTCATCGTCCCTTTCCACTTGAAAATCCAGCAACACTTCAAACTCAACTTGACCGCACGCGCAATGCGATCGCAAACGCTTGTGGAATTTCGCCTGAAACTATAAAAGATTTACGCCCACCGTATGGCGCTTTCACGCTAAAAACAGCAGCCATGCTGGCAGCTTGGGGATATCGTTTGGTGCTGTGGAATAACATCCCGCCGCATTGGATGCAACCAGTGAGTTGGACCATCGAACAAGTGCTTGACCAGATCCATCCCGGCTCGATTATTGTTCTGCACGATGGGCATGGACACGGGACAAAGGTCACACAAATTCTTGATATCATCATTCCTAAGTTCAAAACTCAGGGGTATAGTTTTGTTACAATCGAGCAATTACGTGAAAGGAAAAGATAAACCCAATGCAACTTATCAGTATCAATCTCGGAGAAGAACGAACGATTCAACGGAAAGACTATGTTGAGCAGACTGGCATCTTCAAATTCCCCACAGCCAAACCGGCGCGAATCACAAAGCTTGGCATGGAAGGTGATGTGATCATCAGCAAAAAACACCACGGTGGACCGGACCAAGCTGTTTACATTTATGGCATGGTAGATTACGCCTGGTGGTCGAACGAGATCGGCAAAGAACTTGCGCCTGGCATATTTGGTGAAAATCTGAACATCAGCGAATTAGAGAGTGCGCAATTCGACATTGGTGATTATTTGCATATCGGCGATGTGACTTTACAAGTTACCGCACCGCGCATCCCGTGCGGGACGTTTGCTGCGCGCATGGAAGACCCACAATGGGTAAAGAAGTTCCGTCACGCTGAACGACCTGGTTTATATTGCCGCGTGCTCCAAGAAGGGCTTGTAAAAGCGGGCGACCCTGTTTTCATTAAAAAATATTCGGAAGAGACAATTTCCATCTTGCAGGTGTTCCGTGATTATTATGACAGAAATAAGAGCGAAGAGACAATCCGCCGCCATCTCAATGCGCCGGTCGCCATTCGGGTGCGGGAAAGCTTGGAGAGAGAACTGCAAAACCTGAAGGCTGCCAACTGAACCTTCCGAACCCCTTACAAATTTAGAATTTTTGTTCTATAATCAACTCTACACTTTACACTAAGGAGTTGATACCATGATGACCTCACTTGAAAAAGCCGTCCAAACCCAGTTAGTCAATATCCAAAAGAAGACCGGTATGTCGCTTAAAGAGCTGGCTGAGCTGGCCAAGACAAGCGGACTATCCAAACACGGCGAGATCCGCGACATGCTCAAGGATAAACTTGGGCTGGGTCACGGGGATGCGAATGCGTTGGTACATGCCATCTTTGAATCGGATGGCACACGCGCGGCGGAAGGCAAAAGCGAAGATGCCGTGTTGGATGAAATCTACTCGGGCGCAAAGGCGAGCTTCCGCCCCATTCACGAAACGTTGATGAAACACATCAGCAGGTTTGGCGAGTTTGATATCGTGCCGAAAAAAGGTTATGTCAGTCTGCGGCGTCAGAAACAATTTGCGATGATCGGTCCCAAAACCAACACGCGCTTTGAGGTGGGCATCAACGCCAAAGACTTCAAGAAAAATTCCCGGCTGGCAGAACAGCCCAAAGGCAGTATGTGCAACTATATCGTGAGTCTGACCGCTATCGATCAGGTTGATGCAGACTTGATCGCGTGGCTCAAATCCGCCTATGAAGGAGCAGAATAAACCATGTCCATCGAACAGGATTTTACAAACAATCTCTTCCAAATCATGGAAGAAACTTTTGAAGCCAAACATCACGGTATTTTTCTGGATAAAGGGACCTCGCTCTTTGAGACGCTGGAAACTGTTTCTGCACAAGAAGCCTCGATTCCCGTTGGAGGCAAGTGCGCTTCGCTTGCCGCCCAGGTTGCGCATGTGATCTTCTATATCGAATCATTTGAACGCTTTGCGCTACAAGGTGATAATAGTCCGCGCGATTGGGGTTATATCTGGCGCACCGTGGAAAAGGTCACGCCCGAGGAATGGGACGAGTACAAACGCAAATTGAAAGATGCTTATTTGCGTATGGATAAACTCTTCCATGAAAATAAACTTTGGAATGAAGACACGATTGGCGGCGCGCTTTCGATCGTGGTACACACCGCGTATCATCTCGGTGAAATTCGTCAGGCGCTTTGCACATTGAAATAAAAATGGCACTCATTCGCAAAGTAGATTGTGTGCGCTTGTATGTGCCCGACCTGGAAGCAGGTTTGACATTCTATCGTGATCGATTAGGTCATGAACTCATCTGGCGGACAGCTACAGCCGCCGGGTTGCGCCTGCCAGAAACTGATGCTGAGCTTGTCATCCAAACCGAAGAGCAACGGCAGGAAATTGACCTGCTGGTCGATTCGGCAGACGAGGCAGCGAAATTTATCCAACAGGTTGGCGGCACGGTAATTGTCCCACCCTTTGATATTCAAATCGGGCGCTGTGTAGTAGTTGAAGACCCGTGGAGCAACCCTTTGGTTTTATTGGATATGAGCAAGGGATCGCTCACCACAGATACGGAAGGCAATGTCACCGGAAACACATAGGGATGAAAACTGCGAACTGGACGACCTGGCTCTCTGTGCTTCTGATCGCATCCACCGCTGGCTGGATGTTATTTGACGGCTCACGCGCGCTCATCCTAGGCGATTACGTCACACCGCAGACCGGTGAATATGCAAGTCAGCTGGGACCATGGGCGAATCTCGTGCATGTCATTGGCATCGACCCACGCTCTGTGTGGATGAAATTGATTTTCATCACGCAAGGCTTGGCGACGCTGGTCGTTGTTGTGAGCTACATTCTCAACAAACTCTGGGCGCGCACAGCGTTACTGATCGCGATGTTATTGGGATTATGGTATCTGCCCTTCGGGACGTTGATCAATTTACTGGCTCTGATCTTGCTCTTACTCAGTCGGAGAACAAATATGCCGCCCCGCCCTAGATATGAAATGCCCGACTTTATTCAAACCACCCTTCAAAAACGCGGCTTGATGGATGCGTATCTCGCGCGCCCGCCCTATCAGCGCAACGACTACATCGGCTGGATCACGCGCGCCAGGCTGACCGCCACACGACAAAAACGTCTAAAACAAATGTTGGATGAATTAAAAAAGGGGAATGTATATATGAAAATGAAGTGGTCAAACAATCAGCCACAAAGCGTACAGGAACCTTTGAGAAAGAGCTCTTAAAATTCATTCTTAGGAAATCAAAATGGGAAATCACGATGACGACCTCAGTAGATTCGAAGCGGACGGTGCTACGCCTTTGCCGAACACAAATGATCAAGGTTACGTTGAAAATAATGGTGCTCGGATCTGGTACGCAACATATGGCTCTGGCTCGCCCGTGATCCTATTGCATGGCGGACTCGGTCATAGTGGCAATTGGGGTTATCAAGTCTCAGCGTTGGTTAACAATGGCTATCGTGCCATCGTCATAGACAGCTGTGGTCATGGACGCAGCACGCGCGACTCGCAACCATATTCGTATGAGCTGATGGCGTCGGATGTTCTGGCGGTGATGGATATCTTGAAACTTGAAAAAGCAGCTTTCGTAGGTTGGAGCGACGGTGCTTGCATTGCCATGATCCTTGCTTCGCAAGCCCCTGCGCGAGCTGCAGGCGTATTCTTCTTTGCCTGCAACATGGACCCAAGTGGCACAAAGGAATTCGAATTCACTCCTATTCTCGGGCGCTGCATTAACCGACACAAACAAGATTATGCCGAGTTATCGTCCACGCCGGATCAGTTCGACGAGTTTTCTGAGGCAGTGGGTCTCATGCAGAGAACACAGCCCAATTATTCGGCGAACGATCTAGCTCAGATCAATGTGCCAGTCGTGATCGTGCAGAGCGAGCACGACGAATTCATCAAACGCGAACACGCCGAGTATCTCGCGCGAAGCATTCCGAATGCGGAGTTTGTTTATCTGCCCGGTGTAAGTCACTTTGCGCCGCTGCAGAGACCTGAGCAATTCAACACTGCAATATTTACATTTCTTGGCAAAGTGCTATCGTAAGCTGAAATAAAACCCAAATTCAATTCAAAAGAAGCCAGCCTGATCAGGCTGGCTTCTTTTGAATACCATTATGCAGTTGCCACCGATGCTGAGGCATTCTCAGTACGGCTGAAGAAACGCCATATCGAACTGATCGCCAACAAATACAACACAGTAGTCGTGATAAACAACGGGGTAAAACCATAACGCACCTGCACCAGACCTGAAAGATACGGTCCCACCGACCAACCGATCTGCCAGGCGACATTCATCACACTGCTGACAAAGCCTTGCTGGCGCTCGGGGGTCTGCTCCATGCAAAAAGCGGAATACAACGGCGCGGACATATTCATTAACGCCGCGCGCATCAGGAATGCAAAGCCTGCCACCCACAACGATGGGATGAATCCGATCATGAGCATGAAGACCACGCTGGCAAGTTGGGTAAACGCCACCGTGCGGATCTTTCCGCCAAGGCGCGTAGTGAGGCGCGGACCGATCAAACTTCCAATGCCAATGAACAGCGAAGACAGGCTGAACAAAAGTCCCAGCAGCGAGTCGGAGATTTGAAACTGGTCCTTGAAGAAGACGTTCATGTAGGGGATGAGAATCGCCGCGCCAATACCGATCAAAAAATTGGGGGCGGCAAGCTTGACAGTCAAACGCGTCAGACCAGATCTTGGGCTTGTTGCGCGTGAACCAGCCTCCAGTGGCGTCTGAGGCGTTTGCGGTTCCTTCATCATCGATATGGGAATCAACGCGGTCGTCCCTAATAAGACCGTCGTGATGAGCACCGCTTGATAGGCAACAGCATCCGTTGGACCGACGTGTAAGATGTTACCAAACAGCGCGGGGAGTTGCCCGGCAAAGAGGCTGCCCACCGCGCCTGCAATCGTTTGTAAGCCGTAGTTGAGACTGAAGAGTAGGGTGCGGTTGTTAAGATCTGAAAGTTTCATCATGAGCGGTGAAACGCTTACGATAGTGAACATGTTGAAGATGCCGGTGAGCGCAGACATAAGGAGGATGAGCGCCGGTTGTTTGAATGTCACCTGACCGAAGAAGGCCAGACTCGAAAGCGCGATGCCAATGATAATGGCACGCCTGCGTCCAATGCGATCGGAGAGACGACCGATCGGAATGCCGAGCAACAAACCAGTCAGTGATGGCAGGGAGTTAATAATGCCAAGATATTCGCGCGTGATGCCGCGCTCAAGCATGTAGATGTTGAAGAAGAGTTGCCAGCCGCTGAAGATGATGCCATTGACCACGGTCATCCACAGGAACAGGCGCGCATCATGCTTGAAGGTGCGAATGGGCTGAATGTAATGAGTGTTGATATTTCGAAGCATGGGGCGATTATAAAGCGATGGCGGTCACCCCAGGGTGACCGTCATTTTGATTAGTCGGCAGGTTGTGTTTCTATCTTTGATGTGCTGGCGTCCTCTGCATGCAAGCGATTCGCACGCGTAATGAGTGGTAACGCTGGAAGCAATAACAGACTGGCTCCTGTAATTGCGGCGCGAATAGACCACAGGCTGATCAAGCCAGCAATGGGTCCGCTGGCGACCTGCCCGATGGCATCCACCTGACCAGACATGGAGATCACTGTCGCACGCGTATCAGAATCGAGGCGCTGGTTGACCCAGGCATTGTAGAGCGGCTCCATCACATTGCGCGTGATGCTTACCAGCCAGACAGCCAGGATACTCACGATCAGTGCAGGTGAAAATGCGAAGGTCAGTATCGCACCCGACAACAGAACAGTGATACCCAACATATATCTTGCAACCGATGGGGCATGACTTGTATCGAGTCGTTTTTCCACCATACGCGCAGCAAAAATGGACAACACCATGCCGCCCGCGCGCAACAGACCGAAGAAGGCGACTTCATTCATCCCAAAAATACTTGGCAGGGCGAAATGATCGACAAGGTATTTGACCCAGAGCCGATCCCAACCTTCGGAATACAATCCATATACTAGACCCACACCCAGAATGGCAAGCAATGTGGGACGGGCGCGTACGGCATTCAAACCCTTTTTGAAAATATCGCTCATGTGTTGCCAGGTGTTGCGGTCTTCACGCCGTACTGGTTTGAAGCCATGTTCAGACATGAACAACGTCAATGCGACCGCAATGAGGGCGACCAACACGCCACCAGAAACGATGGGCAGATTGACGGCGATGTTCCCGAGCGGGATGGCGATCAACATACCAACTAATGCTCCCGCCAAATCAAATTGATTCGCACGCAACAAAGCGCGGTTGGCGTTTTCCTCACCGATCTCATCGGAGAGCCAGGCTTGAGTCGCGCCGCTCGTGAAGGTGTATCCAATCCCCCACAACACTTGTGCCAATAGGATCGGCACGAAGCGTGGAAACGAGCCTTCCACAATGAAAGCCAGCCCCATGATGAAGTAGCCGATGATGATGGATAGTCGCCGCGAATATGCATCCGCGACCACACCCGTAGGCACTTCAAAAAGCAGGATCGTCACTTCAACCGTCGTTCCGACCAGCACCAACTGCAAGCCAGTCAAGCCAGCCACAGTGGCTTCATAAAATGAAGCCACGACAAAGATCATGCTGAAGAACATTGAGTTGAAAAACTGAAGACCTATAAAAAGTTTGTAAGCGTCTAATTTACGAAACATGATTTACCTTTGATATCCATCCTGTTTACAGCAGGTTGGTCATTCTAAGAAATTACAGAGGCTATCAATATCTCAATAGCCTCTGTAAATAACGTGAATAATGGATAAGGGGACGGGGTTCACATTTTGGGTAAACTTCAGGTGCTGAACCAAAAAGAACCCGAAAGGAACCCCGCGCCATGAGTTTACTCGAATTATTTGTGAGTGTAGAT
>Ga0137333_1000320_pt1 | contig 12836 bp, 14 predicted proteins | sample EasRivERMLT231_2_FD_102286 | JGI IMG/M metagenome (GOLD analysis project Ga0137333, IMG submission 102286) | Soil microbial communities from meander-bound floodplain in the East River, Colorado, USA - East River MetaG ERMLT231_2 | ecosystem: Environmental > Terrestrial > Soil > Floodplain ... | reverse complement strand
GACAAACAAACTCCGGTGCGTTCGGTAGCCACCAATGTCGAATGTTCCGTTTCCCCTCATCCCGGCTCTCACTGCCTCTTGATCGTTGCCCCCTCACCCTGCCCTCTCCCCCGGTGGGGGAGAGGGTGGCCGAAGGCCGGGTGAGGGGGAACGGCGCGCACAGAGCATGCGATGAGACGGAACTGGCCAAAGGGAGTCGTCGCATCGAACAGCAATGAGTGATCCATTCCAACAACGCCCGCGCGAAGACCAGGCCGGTCACATGTCCAGCGGGCTCACGGAGTTTTCCCTCAAGCGTCGCATCACGGTGCTGGTGATGCTGATGAGCATCGTGGTCGTCGGTTTCGTCGCGACGGTGGGCATTCCAGTGGAATTATTCCCGCGCGGCTTCACCAGCCAGAGCCTGTTCGTCGGGGTGCCGTGGCAAAACGCGCCGACGCAGGAGGTGCTGGAGAAGATCACCTTGCCGCTGGAAGAGGAGTTGAGCACGGTTCATGGTCTGGACCGGATCAGTTCATTCTCCGCGCTGGGCTTCGCACGGGTCTTTCTAAATTTCAAGCAGGGCACCGACATGGACGTGGCCTATCGGGAAGTCCGCGACCGCACGCAACGCGCCCGGGTTCAGTTCCCGGACGACGTGGACCGCGTGTTCATCCGCAAGCACGACGCCTCCGGAATTCCCGTGTGCGTCATCGGCCTCGCGATTGATCCCAGCATCAGCGACCGCTACAACCTGGTGAAGCGCGAAGTGATCCAGGCATTGGAACGGATTGACGGCGTCGCCAACGTCACGGCCGACGGTCTGGAGGAAAAGGAGATCATTATTGAGTTGGACCGGAAGAAAGCCGAGGGACACGGCCTCAATATTTACCAGTTGGCCCAGTCGCTCGGTGGCGACAACTTCACCATGGCCAGCGGTCACGTGCGCGATTCCGGCAAAAAATTTCTGCTGCGATCCATCGCCAGTTACAAGTCGCTCGAGGAAATTGAGAACCGGCCCGTTACACCGACCATTCGCCTCAAGGACATCGCCCGAATCCGATACGAGGAGCCGGAACGGCGATACAGCGTTCGCGTCAACAGCCGGCCCGCGGTCGCTGCGGTCGTTTTCAAAGCGGGCGACGCGAATACGGTTGAAGTGTCCCGGCGCATTCAGAAGGCGTTTCAGGAGATGCAGAAGAACCCGCGCCTCGCTTCCATCTACATGGAGATTCTGTTCAACCAGGGCGAAGTCATCGAGGACTCTCTGGGCAACCTGGTCAATGGCGGCATCATCGGCGGCCTTTTGGCGGCGCTGGTGCTTTTCATTTTTCTGCTGCGCTTCCGGCTGACGGCCATCATCACACTCTCGATTCCGCTATCCACGTTGATGGCACTGACCGTGATGTTCTTCGCCGGCGAATCGCTCAATATCCTGACGCTGCTCGCCCTCATGATCGCGGTTGGCATGGTCGTGGACAATTCCATCGTCGTGGCGGAAAACATCCAGCGGATGCACAAGGACGGAAGGTCCCGGCGCGACGCGTGCGTGAAAGGCGCGGGCGAAATCGCGCTGCCTATCACGCTGGCGACGCTTACGACGATTGTGGTGTTCGTGCCCGTGGCGCTGGTGGAGGGAGAAGGCCAGTTCTTCCTGATGCGGCTGGCGCTCCCGCTCTCCGTGTCGCTGCTGGCCTCGCTGCTCATCGCGCTCGTCTTCGTTCCCTTGAGCGTCTATCTCACCCTGCCGGCGAACAATTCGAAGCAACGGCACGCCCTCGTGCATTGGTCGCACCAGCGAATCAACGCAGTCATGTTGCGCTTTTACGACCTGACTTTTGGTCTCTTGAATCGCCTTTACTGCCGCTGGCTGGAATTCTTCCTCAAACGCAGGCTCGACCTCGTCCTGGTGTTGATCGCCATGTTCGCCGTGACCTATTTCATTCCGTTCAAGAAGGTCGAGCTCGTCGAGCAACAGGAGGAGGATCAAAGCAGCTTCCAGATCGGCGTCGAGATTGCCAACGAATACTCCTTCGAAGACGTCAGCGAATATTTCCGCGAGGCGGAAAAAATCCTGGAAAAGAGCAAGGACGAATACGGCCTGAGAGGCTATTTCGTTTTCCACCGCCAGCAATTTGGCAGCCTTGAGGGGTGGTTTGACAAGGACAACCCGCGCAAACTTTCGGCCAAGCAGGTCGGCGAAAAAGTCGTGAAAGCCATGCCAAAGAAACCCGGCATCAAGCTGCACTTCGGCCGCGAGAACGAGGCGGAACGCGAGAGAAGCCGCGATGCTTTTGTGTTCCGTCTCGAAGGCGATGACGCACAGATTCTGGAGGAGGTCGCCGCGCGGTTGGAGCCGATGATCCAGCGGGTGGACGGCGTGCTGGGAATCCGCAGCGGCGAAGACCCGTCTCCAAGTGAGATGGCCCTGGTCGTGGATCGCGACCGCGCCAACGCCAGCTCCGTCAACCCGGAAGTCATCGCCGGCCTGGTGGGCTACGCGTTGCGCGGCAGTTCCCTGCCGAAATACAACCAGGACGGACGGGAAATTCCTGTGCGCATCCGTTTTCAGGAATCAGATCGCGCGAGTCTTACCGATCTCGCTGGCTTCCAGATTCCCGTACAAGGCGGAGGGTCCGTCCCGCTTTCGTCGCTGATCAGTCCCAAAGTGCTCAACACTCCCAAGACCATCTTTCGCTCGGACAAACGGATCAGCCGCACGCTCACGGTGGAAATGAAGAAAGAGAAAGCGAAGGAAGCCCGCGAACAGTTGATGGCGCTACAACGGCAATTCTCCCTGCCGGAAGGCGTTTCCTTCAGTGAGACCCGGATAAGAACCCAGGCCGAGGAGATCGCCAACATCCTGTTCGCCGCCCAATTGTCCGTGCTGTTCATCTATTTGCTGATGGGATTTCTCTTTGAAAGTTTCATCCTGCCGCTTTCGATTATTTGCACCATCCCGCTCGGGGCGATTGGAGTTAGTTGGGTGCATTACGTGACGGGCAAGGACCTGGATTTTCTCGGCCTGGTTGGCGCGATCCTGCTCATCGGCGTCGTGGTGAACAATGGCATCGTCCTGATTGATTACGTGATCCGACTGCGCGCCGAAGGAATGGATCGAACGAATGCGCTGCTCACGGCGGCGGCCAGGCGCTTCCGCCCCATTGCCATGACCGCGCTCACGACGATCATCGGCATGATCCCGCTGACGTTTGCCCCGCCCAGCCGATTGGGCATCAGCTACAAGAGTTTCGGGCTGACCCTGATCGGCGGCATGACGACCGCCACCATTCTCACGCTCCTCGTCGTCCCGATCTTCTACACCTTCTTCGACGATGCGCGAGTGGCCTTCATGCGCGCGTTGCGGAAAGCCTTCAAGTCGAAGCCAGCAGATTCAGCCGGCCAAATTGCGACAACGGACAATGCCCCAGCCGCTTAGCGCGTGGAAGAATTGAAATTGGCCTTGGGCGCAATTGGGCATTGCCAACGTTTCAAGCCTTTCTTGGATACGCCGCCTCTGCAAGGTCGGACACCGGGGACATTCAAATTCTATTTCGAAATTGTTCGGGCCTCGGCTCGGTGGACGCAGGTTGATCACTGTCCGAGCAACTCCCTTAATTGTCGTTTCGGATACGGGTTCTCGGGGCGGCCTGAGTAAAACAGGCGGCTCCGAATCCTCAGTTTATCCATCGGGTCTTTCGGAGGTCCTTGCAGCAAAGCAGGAATTTGGAGCGAAGGAAGTCGGCCAGCCGCCTCGTGAAAATTTTGATAGGCCGTTGTGCGTCGTAGTTTCTCCCAAGCCCAAGCGACGGTATTATCCACATGAGCCTGACACTCCGAGGCAAACCACCACCAGTGATCCTTCATCCGCGCGAACTCCAAGTGGGCGTTGATCGCAGACATTCTTGTGTTTACTCCCCCCACTTCACCGAAACGCGCTCCGCCTTGCCCGCCTGCCAGTAATACACTCCGTCAGGATGCACGCGCACTACCTTGCCCATGCGTTGCGCTTGCGTGCGGAATGTCGGGTGCCGCAGAAATCGCCGGATGAAAACCGCCCCGTCGCCGTCGTAGAGATCAAGCCAGACCAGACAGTAAGCCCGGTGCGCCAGCGATGGTTTGAAGAAATCCTGATCGTGCGTAAACAGCGTCGGACGTTTCAGCCGATGCAGCAGCGGAATGATATCCGGGTCTTGAATTCCCGGTCGGGCAATGGACTCGGTTATGCGCCGAAACTTGACCCGCCATTGGCGCAAGCGTTCGTCTTGATCGTGCCGGATGTTTTCATCCAGCAAATTCATGCGGCCACATGGCCATTGGGCGACCGCGCCAGCCGTCCGCGAGCGTCGAGCAACGCGCCGCGCGCCAGAGCAATCGTTTCCAGAATTGCCGCCTTGCTCACACGCCCGCCCCAGGCTTTGACCAGTTGCTCCACCGATTCACCGTGCGCCAACGCTTCAAGAATCTGCCAGACCATGATGCGCGTGCCCTTGTAAGTCGGCTTCCCGTGGCAAACCAACGGGTCCGCCACGATGTATTCGCCAAGCTCGATCCGCTGCCCGTTGGAAGTGCTTTGGGTCCCGCGTTTCGCGATTCGCGTCCGCGGGAGCCGCGGGGCTTTCAGCTTTATGCCCGTTCTCACGGCACTAATATGCGCCGACGTTTTAGAGATTCAAGGATGTTCTACCGTCCCCCGCCAGTCGTCGGCAGAACTTTCCCCACGTGCATAAGTCGAACACGGTCTTGAGCCTTCCGGGATGAAACACCATTGACCAAACCAGCCAGATCAGCTTGCGGCTTGCCGCAGTTGGCCGGTAACGGTGCGTGTAAGATCCCTGCAACGTGAGATACGAAACACCGAGTACAGCGGCGAGCCCTCTTTTGCCGAAAGCGTTCGCGAGCTCCGTCAACATCGCGTCGAATTCCTCATCGCTCGGGCGCAACAGGAAAACGAATCCGCGGAGCGCGCGCGCCATACGGCATTCAATCGGTCTTGGCATGTGAAACCTCAGACACAACCGCGAGCGAGAGACAACGAGAAGCTTCGACACCCGTGTTCGCCGTTGTAATTGGCGCTTGCCGTGTGCAGGTGGGCCGTCGCCTCCAAGGCTTCCAAGGTCCACGAAAAGCGCCGTTTTACTACTTTTGAAACTACTTTGAGATTTCGTAAGATTCCGCGCTTCTGCAAGTCGTTACAAAACTGGTGCATCCGGCAGGACTCGAACCTGCAACCTTCTGATCCGAAGTTCGGGAGAATACGGTTTTGGCCAGTCGTCACAAGTCGCATTTAGCTGCGCGTGCTAGATGTGGAGAACGAACCCGCCGTCGCGCAACGGTTGGGGTTTGTCATCGAGTCGTGCGGCAACAAGTCGCTGGCGAAAGTTGTCCGTGACTGGCTGCCCAACGAATTGACGCCCGTGATGCTCTCTCCGGCCAAGGGCAAACGCGACAACCTGCCTCTCGTCAAGCGCTGGCAGGTGCTCAACACTTCCGGTGAGTTGAAAGTATAACGCCGATCACCCGCCAGGATATTCTGGCGCACCAAGCCGTTGTGCCGTGGGCGGCGCAGTATCAGGTGGAGCAAGACCTCCTGCTGTGCCGCGCGATGGTCGCATTGTTCGACGACAAATTCCTGAGTTCCCAAATCGCCATGCGCGGCGGCACACTCCTGCACAAGGTTCATCTTGCGCCGCCTGCGCGTTACAGTGATCACCATGTCGCGAATGCAGGATTGGCTGGTGGAAGCGCTCAACGCGGAGAACCTGACCATTTCCGCCGCCGCCAAACATCCCGGCTTCAGTCTCCTCGACCGGCAACGCCTTCAAACGTGGCAGCGGAAGCTCTACGCAGTGCCGGTTCAAACGCCCGGGCCAGTTCTGGAGTCGCGTCGGCGACGAAGCCTTGCTGTGTTTGGAAATGTTCTGGCGCAACCACCGCTGGCATCTGCTCTTCCCGCATACCTTATTTGACCCAACACGAAACTGAGATGCGCGCGCAGTGGACGGGAATCTGACGCCCCTACGGGATTGGTGTCCTCCTAAACAGTCCACCGGGCGGTCGTTGTCAGCGATTCCGCTTCTCATTCCGAGATGGCTTGTGTTACAAGAAGTGGCTGTTATGAGCGAACCATCCAACAAGTCGCTGTCGTTTCAAGAGTTGCCAGAATTGCGCCGCAAGACCGAAGCCGTTTCGCGGTTTCTGCGCGAGCAAATTGCAGCGCATCTCGAAACGCTGCAGCCGCTCTTCACGCCGGAACGCATTCTCGGAAAGTACGCCGGCGGCAAGGTGGACGTGCCGGGTGTGGAGCGCGCGTGGGTTGAGTTACAACAAAGCTACAAGCCGTTCTCAAAAAAGCCGTTTGATTTGCCGGAAACCCTCGACCAAAACTGGCTCGCGCTCGTCGGCAACACTCTCGAGTTGCATCCGTGGGAATCCATTCACCAGATACAAGGCAGAGCTGTCACCATGTCCTCGCCGGTGCGCTGGGTGGTGAATTACCGGGCCAATTACTCGCTGGCCCAGATCAAGAATATCCTGGCAGGAAAGGAAACGGCACGACCGGAATACTTGCGACAGTTCGTCGTCAACGCGCTGGTGCTGCAAATGGTGCTGAATCGAACCAAGGGACTGAGGCAGTTGATTCGCGACCTCCGTTACGAACTGAACACCGAAACCGTCCCGGAAGTAAAAGGCCTGCCGCTGGTGACCATTACTTCCTGCCTGGCCTCCTTCCGCCCCGCGGATGATTTGATCGCGGCCGCCACCTCATTTTCTGGCGTTTCGGCTTTCATTGAGTTGCTCGACACCGACGCCCTGCAAACTGCGGCTGACCCGCTGAAAGCATGCCTGGCAGAGTTGTTGAAGTAACCCTTGGCTGCAGCATGACCAACCGGCTCCCGATCTCTGAAAAAAAATAAGCAAGAGCTGTTGCTCCAACAGTGACTTGAGGCTGTGTTGAAATAAACCGTCGCCCAATGATCGATCCACCATGTCATTTAACATCCCATTCGCCACTTCGTGCAAGCGTCCGAGCTTCGGGGTGACGGCGGCATTGATAGCCGGTTCGCCATTCCGGCAGCGGACGGCAGCAACCGAAGAATATCGGAATGGAAATCTACGACTTGATTCCATCGCACCAAAGGCTATGATGTCGGCGTGAAAGCACTCGAGTCCATGCCATCAGAGGGGAGGGAGAGTTAATGGCCAATCCCGCGGCTCGCATGGGAGACATGGTGCTTCAGGACGCGCCGCATTGCCATGCGCCCATTCATCCCCCGGCACCGGTGCCCACACCGGTGCCCCATCCGGCACTGCCTCTAACAATCATCAAGGGCGAGCCGACCGTGCTCATCGGAAATCAACCGGCAGCCCGCATGACCGATATGACCGGCCCTTGCCTGCTGCCCGGCTGTGTGCCGGGAGGCCCGGGCATGATCATGAAGGCTTCCGCCACGGTTCTGATCGGAAATCTTCCGGCAGCGCGTGTCGGCGACATGACTCTGCATGCCTCCTGTGTCGCTCCCATCCCCAGTCCGACTGGTAAGATTCTCCCACCCGGCTGTCCAACGGTGCTCATCGGGGGCTGACCCAAGGTGAGACGGCGACACTTCGAAGCACTGCGACCGGTCTGCCCCGTTTGCCGTCCTGCAACTGAGGCCGGTTTCCCGTTGGAGGTTGCGCAGATCGCGCGCGAAGAGGACCAGCACATCATCGAAGGCGTTCTACACTGCACGAACCAAAACTGTTTTCGGGAGTTTCCCATACTGGATGGGATTCCGCTGATCGTCACCAGCATCCGTCAATATGTATCGGACCACCTCCTAGCAATCTACGCGCGTCGCGACCTTGGAGACTCTATCGAGAGCATCCTTGGGGATTGCTGTGGTCCGAACTCTGCCTTCGACCAAACCCGGCACCAATTGAGTTCGTACGCTTGGGATCATTATGGCAACCTGGATCCGCAGGAGACTGCTGGCGATCCACGTCCCGGGTCGATTCTCAGCAACCTGGAAACGGGATGCCAATTGGCAAATCCCGTGCCGCCGGGACCGGTGATTGACATCGGTTGCTCCGTGGGCCGCGGTTCGTTTGCGCTGGCTGAACGCGGACAAGAGCTTGTGTTGGGAGTGGACCTGAACTTTGCGATGTTGCGCCTCGCGTCCGAGGTCTTGCGCCACGGCGCGGTCCGGTATCCGCGTCGACGCTCAGGGGTGATCTATGATCGGCGCGAATTTCCCGTTCGCTTTGCGAACCAGGACAACGTGGATTTCTGGGCCTGCGACGCCGCGGCGTTGCCGTTCGCAGCCGAAACGTTCTCGCTCGCATTAAACATGAACGTCCTCGATTGTGTATATGCGCCGAGGGAATCACTCGCCTCGCTCGCGCGAATTTTGAAACCGGGCGGCAAAGCGGTAATAGCTTCTCCGTACGATTGGTCCCCAGCCGCGACCCCTTTGGAAGCATGGCTCGGAGGCCATTCGCAACGTTCGCCGCTCGCCGGTTCTTGCGAAGCGGTGCTGCGAACTCTCCTGACGCCCGGAGCAAATCCAGGTTCCATCACCGGCTTGAAACTGACTGCGGAACGGGAACACGTGCCTTGGCACGTTCGCCTGCACGAGCGCAGTACGATGACGTACCGACTGCATCTGATCGTCGCGACGAAATCGCAATGAACGTTGGAGTATCAAGCGCGGGCAAAAGTCGGCGACTGCCCATCTTCACCCTTCAAAGCATTTGATCTTTGTTGGTGACTCCACCCTGTCACCCAACAGTGGACTTGCCGCTGGCGATGTCGAGACCCATGGCGATGAACGGGTGCTGTTCCTTGAAAGTTTGGGTCTGGACCTCAGGCGGTACGGTTGCCGGAGCCGCCTGCGGCGTGGGCATCTGCGCTACCTGCACTGCCGGTAGGGTCGGCGAGGGTGATTGCAAAGTTGGCGTCTGGACTTTCGGCGCGGCGACAGCGGGATTTGCGGCAATTGCCGCCGAAAGCAAGACGGATCCCGCGACGGCGTGGGGCGTGAGTCGCGGCGACGCCGCCGCACCGGCTGCCGGTGCTGCCGTCGGACTTGTTGGCTGCGACCAGGCAGCGCCCTGCGCAGCCAGAGCGCCGGGGCCTTGATAATTAGTTTTTGCAGCGGCTGCTCCTGCGGCAGCTTTGTTGGCCTCCGTTGGATTCTTCACCCAGGCTTGCGCAGCCTGATTAGCCTGAACATCCTCCGGCGGCAGCTTGTCGGAAACTTTTTCGGCGCTTTTTGAAGCCCACAAAACTCCTTCGCGATCCGGCATTCCATGGGCCATGGTTTTGACCATCTCATCCCCCATCTGTTTCTCCTGCAAAGCGCCGAGGTATTGGGATGGCGTCTGCTCGGGAGTCAACAACTTCTGCGCCGCCGGGCTGGGCTGAGAGGTCTTGGCGATCTCCGCCGCCGTCGGAGCGGTGATCTTTGGCAACTGCGCCGGAACCGGCGCAACCTGCACCGGTTTGACGGGCACGGGCTTCGGTGCTTGGGGCTTAGAGAATCGTTGAAAGAAAGCCATGGCAAATCATCGCTTCGATATTAGGCTCCCGCGTCTTGTGATTCAACAGGGATTTGCCATTACAAAAAGAAACCGTCCGGTTTGTGGGCAGGAGGACGGGACCAACCCATCATTGCCTCACGATGGCCGCTTGGGGCCTGTGTTGTGCTCTGGCCTTTTTACCGTCCAAGCACGACTGTCCCTGCCGTAGATCTCATCGCCCTCTGCGCCGCGAAGGGCCAAGTCCACCAGCGCATGCGTGTGACTCAATGCCAATGTCAAGAGCCGCGGAATCGCCGACAGCGCGGATTCACCAGTGGTGTCGTCGCACCCTGACTACCCGATAACCGTTGCCGTCGATACGCAGCAGCCTCGCGCCCAGATCTGCTGCCCCACCTTGTCCACCATTTCGCGACAACCTCAAGGTTATCACCGATACCCGACAGTTGCATTCTCGTCACCGACGCTGTACTCTGCCTCTATAAACCTGTACCCGAGACTTTGATCCATGCTTCAAGTTGCAAATGAGCTTTGTCATCTACGCCCAGTTAACGCCGCAACCCAAACCCTTCGCCGCTGGCGTGCATGTGTGTGCTAGTGAAGCGGTGGCTCGGGCGGCAGGGCACACCGTGATCAATCATCCACGGGGCAAGAAATACGAAGAGGTGGTAATGCCCGACACGCTGACGCCCTCCTCGATTATAGGCCGTGTGTCGGTTCGCAATCACACGGTCGACGAACTCTCCTTCATTCGGGGTGTTCTTGATCGTTTGCCCCAAGCGCTTCTCGATAGGTTCGCCGCCCAGTACACGGGAATTGTCTGCGTCGATTGGTCGGGTTCAGACTGGCGGGATGCGACACGACCGAACTCATCCACTCTCCTGAGCGGCGGGGCCAATATGGAGCGCTCCATCACCCGCGGCAGCATCACGGAGAGCGGCCGACGCATCGAACTCACCCACAGTGCCATGTACGAACGGCGTAATCCGCCTTATCACCGGCGAGGCGTCTTTACGCTCTGGCATGAACTGGGGCACGTTGCGTATCGCAACCGGTTTACGCCACGGAATGTCGAGCGAAGCGACTACGGCGAATCGATTCACGTCGGTGCCGAGGAGCAGCCCGCATATGCGTTCATGTGGTATTTTCTCAATCCCTCTAAGCTCACCAACGCCGACCGATCTGCTTTTGACCTTATATTCGGTCGCACCGCGTCAGGCACTTCGGCAGTTGGCAGCGCGTCTGCGGCCGCGACAGTGATCCCGAATGGCAGAGGTTCGCGTGTTCGTAATTCCACACAAATGATCCCCAGATGGGCCGCGCTCAGTCCGCCCATTGACCCTGAGGCTTCATCCGTCAGTCAAACTCGGTTCCGCCAGCCGGGGCCACTGGTGTGACCGGAAAGACCGCGCCGGATGCCCCGCTCGATTGTTGTCGGGAGCATCGTGCCCCCATGGTCAACTGCAAGTCCCTCCCAGTCTTACCACAGTTCTCCCTGTGTGGCTCCACCCCGATATCCGCATCAGACTGGAACCGCATCCATGTTGAGGGGAAAATCCCCTGCAATCGGCACAACGATCTCAAGTTCGCTGCGGCCCTCAACGAATTGATTGGCCGCATCCGTGACAAGCGTCTCTCCCGCTAGGTTAGCCGTGTGATCAGAGAACAAATCTGTCGCAGCTGCTTCCGGAACCCAGACATCGTGCGCGACGGAGTAAGGCAGCAATTGAAGCTTGTATTTGAACACGCTGGCATAAGTTCCAGGCGAAGCGCCGACCGATCCCCATGTTTCCTGTTTCCTGCCGAGGAAACTATCCGGCAACGCACCGTAGCTTCCAGCTGCGCCGGTGGCAGGGCTGAAGCGATGGACAATTTCCGGCGCGCCTTCGCCGGTTCGTCGCTCGATGTACCAGGCGATTTGGCAATGGCCCTTGACGAGCACGTTACGGCGTTGCCCGTTCCAGTCTCGCATGATCTGCCGCGGCAGCCAGATCGTTACGCGGTGACCACCCGAAACCAAATCCCAGTCATGCCCAAAAACGAGGGCATGATGATAGACGTAGTACTTCGATCCACTCGCGTAGTTCTCCAATGCCACCCGGATGCGAAGTTTGTTCACCGGTTCATCAGCCACCGCCCCAAGCTGTGGGATCTCATGTCCCTTGAGCCCGCCGAAGGCGGCCTGCTGTAACGTCGGCTGCATGTGCAGTGGCTCGTCTACTTGCGGAGGGCCGCTGGCCGGGGCGGGATGAGCCGGCGGATGCAGCAGTGCCGCGGAGTGTTCGTCGCCAAGAAGGGCATCCTCGACGCGCGACCTCTTGGTCTGTTTGTTCACGAACTTCGGACCCTCCACCGCGATGTCTTCGCTGCTGTCATCCCCCCAATTGCCGAAACTGGACTGGTTGCTGCGCACCTCTCCCTGCACTGTGGCTCTGGAAAGAGTTTTGACGGTGGTGCATCCAACGGACAGGCCATCGGAAGTCCAATCGGTCGCGCTGCCGCCGTGAGTTTGAACGCCGGCTTTGGAGGCGCTGCCACTGTTGTATGGATTTGTTGGACTCGGCCCGCCGGCATTGGTGAGTTGAATGATGCCGTCCGTCCGCCCGACGTCCTCAAGTTGCACGCGGTCGGCTTTGGATTCGGTCGCGTGCGGATCTCGTCGCACCCAGCCCTTGAATTCGACGCCGTGCGGTGTGGCAATGGCGCCGTAGTTCGGTGAGCCTTCGGCCTTGTACGCCTCGATGGTGCCCTGACCGAGAAACACGACGTGTCCGTCATCTTGTGCGCCTCGCTGGGTCTTGATCCAGCAGTCGGTCGAGATACGTTCGCCATTGGTGTGCAGCAAGCGCTGGTTCAGTTCCGTACGGTTGAACTCCTGGTCGAGTTCGGCGTTTGACTTGGGTTGACCAACAATCCAGGTCCGGTAAGGATCACCTTCGAGTTCGATGGCTGCTTCGTATTCACACTCCGTGCCATCCGCCCTCTTGACGGTGAGCAGGCTGCGGTAGCTGCCTGCAGTGACGTACACTGGATGGGCATCTTTGTTTCGCCCGTCCCAGAACATACCGAATCTCCCGGTCCTCATCTGCGCCGCACCGGCGGTGCTGTCGTAATTTGACTTCTTATAGTCGGGATGCTCTTTGATGAGGTTGTCGCCGTCATCAACTATCCGCCACCAGCCGTGAAATGTGCCCCGGATCACGTTCACGGCCATGGTGGTGACAGCCTTCTCAAGAAAGCAGAGGTGCAGTCGAGGCTTGGCTTGCAGGTTACCGTCGGCGTCGGGATTTTCGACGACGCGCTTGTCGTCATTCCCAGCACCCTGGTATTGCGTGGTG
>Ga0137333_1000319_pt1 | contig 12840 bp, 8 predicted proteins | sample EasRivERMLT231_2_FD_102286 | JGI IMG/M metagenome (GOLD analysis project Ga0137333, IMG submission 102286) | Soil microbial communities from meander-bound floodplain in the East River, Colorado, USA - East River MetaG ERMLT231_2 | ecosystem: Environmental > Terrestrial > Soil > Floodplain ... | reverse complement strand
TTTGTCTTGCGCCGTTCGATTATTTGTCTTTTACTTCAACCAACGTCAATTGCAAAAACACCAGTTCCCGAAATACTCTTTCCATATCACCGATTTCGTTCACTCACCGCTTTAGCCACTCCCCAGGATTTCCAGGAAAATATGGGCTTTGGCATTTCCTACGCGTGGGTCTTGTAGCTCTCCAAAGTGCTTGCTAATACTTTCCACTGCCCTAGATCCTTTCATACCTGTAAACGCACCAAACATTCCTGTAAATGATGAATGAGCAAATTGCTTGTACAATCCGTCACATAGAAATTCGTTGAACTCATCAAGAGGGAATGCGAAACATGCAAAAAAAATCTGATCTCATTCGTATTAAGCGCAAAACACTCCTATATCTTGTTGCCATCGTTCTTGTTTTAGGGATAGTAACGCCCGTTTTAGCAGACTACCTAGGACCAGATCGTACATTTACAAAAAGTTATGTCGATACATATGATTATGGGGTTTGGGCACGTGACAACAATAAACTCCCATATTGCTTAGATAAAAATGGAAAGATCGCAGACGCTTGCATTATTTGCGATTGGGAACGACAACCAGGCAATGCCTGTGGTGATGCCACTTACTCATACAAACTCGGCACGAAATCAGAAGTAGTGACCAAGACAATCAGTCAACCACCCGCTACCATTAGTAGCTCGCTCCAAAATTGCACGTTGAGTAACGGCTGGTGCGTGACAACTCCTCAACTGTCCTTGAGCGCGAACGAACCACTTTCTGGTTATAACATCCTCGCTATTGAAGGCTCATATAATGGCCAAACATTCGCCTGTACAAACTCCACTTGCAATATCCCATTGAATGAAGGCGATAACAACTTCATCTTCTGGGCGTTATCTTCATGGGGCGATAGTTCCACGATGGGCACAATCAACGCCAAAGTAGATTCTCAACTGCCAAGCATCACAGGCACGTTCAACGGCATAGCAGGCGCGAATGGCTGGTACATCTCTCCACTCTCTTTTAATGGCAACGCATCTGACACTACTTCTGGGCTGGCGAGTTTTACCTGCACCCTCGATGGCGCTACGCTTAGCTCATGTACTTCCATCACCGTTAACAGCGAAGGTGCACACACACTTGTGCTTACTGCCCGCGATAACGCTGGGAATATACGGACACTCAACCAAAACGCATCTGTTGACACGCAAAATCCCACACTCACCGCTTCTCTGAGCGGCACATTAGGTTCAAATAATTGGCACACTGCCGCCACATTAAACGTCTTAGCCTCCGATCCTACACCAGGCTCAGGTTTATCTGCCTTTGAGTACAACCTCGATAATGGCATCTGGACCGCCTTCCCTACCTCTGGTGTATTAACTCTGCCAGACGGCAAACACAGTGTAGATCTCCGCGCTATGGATAAGGCCGGACACATTACATCCTCTTCAAACTCATTCTGGCTGGATAGCCTTGCCCCAACAATCGTTCTCAATCCGAATGGTACATTGGGTTTAAAAGATTGGTACACCACCAATCTCACACTCACCGCGTCAGTTAATGATGAGACATCCAGCATGGATATCTTTGAATACAGTCTTGACAACGGTGCTTGGACTAACTACACCACGCCGCTGACCCTCGGTGAAGGTGCCCACAACCTATCATTTTGGGCACAGGATTTAGCAGGACTTGTCACACAAGTGGATCGCACATACAAAGTGGATACCCGCCTTCCACAGATTGCAGGGACTTTAAGCGGAGTGGTCGGAATGAATGGCTGGTACATCTCAAATGTGACGTTTACCGCCTCTGCATCCGACCCACTACCTGGTTCCGGTTTGGATGCATTTACTTACACCCTCAACAACAGTGTGGAAACGCCTTACACAGACGCATTGCCTCTTACCGATGGAGAGCATAAGGTTCAACTCAATGTGCAGGACAAAGCTGGATTGACATACTCAAGGGAACAAACCATCAAAGTTGATACGATCTATCCATCTTTGAGTGTACAAACCACGATCCCAAACTGGGTCAAAGACAGCGTAACTCTAAACGGTGTATCAAACGACAGTGGCAGTGGATTATCTAAAGTGGAAATATCCACCGATAGCGGTCATACCTGGCAGACAGCTTCCGGTACAACTTCATGGAGTTATATTTGGGATACAACCGAGAGTTCAAGTGGGGCCCATGAGGCGCATGTGCGCGTGATAGATAACAGTGGCTTGACTACCGAACAAACCTTCAACGTTGGTGTGGATAATCACGCGCCAAAAATCAGCTTACCTGAATCTTGGTATCAATGGGATACCATCACACTCGATATTTGGGATAATGACAGTGGACTTTCTGAAACGCGTATCGAAATCAGCGATCCTGAAGGACGCTGGCCCACGCGGAAAATCAATCTCAACCTCAATGACTTCCCGTTGGATTTCAAATGGGATCGTCGGTTCGGAGATGGCACCATTGCTCCCTTGGGCACTTATAGCGTGAAAATAATTGCCTTCGACAATCTTGGCAACATGGCTCGTCAGAGCGCATTCATCAATATCCTGTTAGGATTCTTGCCCGCTGGACCTGCCTCCGCATCACAACCTTATGTGCGCGTGGACTCGACACCGACAGCCATCACGGCCGCCGCATCAGTATCATCATCCACTGTTATAACAACTCAAAACGCAGTCGTGAGTGCCTTTGGTGCCACACCAGAGCCTGTGACGCAAATTTCTTCGCCACCTGAAATCGTCTCATCCCCACGTACTGCACCCACTCAAACCAGCGTGTTGAACTGGCTGCAATCCATCTTCACACTTAATACCAATCAAGAGAGAGTGGCTGAGATCGTATCCTCAGACGAGTTAAAAAACACTACACATTCAACTGCAACAAACAACAACTCCGTGCTGTGGGGCGCGACTGCTGCAGCCGTCATTGGCGCAGCGACGACGTATGCCCTCGATGAGCAACGCAAGCGCAAAGAAGAAGAAGCCCAACGACTCGCGAACGCAGAAGCAAAAGCTGCCAAACTCAATGCGGTAGAAGAAGCCCGTAAAGTAGTAGCGGCATGGCTGGAGAGCCAAGCCATCTTGAATGCACAGGAACTAAAAGAACAGGAACTCCTTGACCCTGAAATGGGAGAAACAAGGATGGAACGCATTGAGGCAAAAGAAGATGCACAATGGGTCGCTTCGCAGGCCGCAATCCAAAAAAGAGCAGTTGAGAAGAAAAAGGCCGAAGAAGAGCAAGCAAGATTGGCAGCGTACTATACCGCCATGCGACAGAGAGAGCAACAGGTGCAAACCAATTGGTGGGAGCAGACCAAGTCTTTTGTGAAAGAGCAGATCGTTCAACCTGTAAATACATATATCTATCAGCCATACATAAAACCGGCAATAGAGAAGACAACAGAAATGATTGCAGCTGGTTCTGCATGGGTAAACGAAAACGTTTACCAACCGTATATTAAGCCAAAAGTGGATAAGGTTATCGAATCAGCCACAACAGCAATCGCGTGGGGAAACGAGCATATTTATCAACCGTACATCAAACCCAAGGTTGATAAGGCTATCGAAGCGATTACCACTGGCATTTCATGGGCAAACGAAAATGTTTATCAACCATATATCATGCCGAAAGTGGTCAAAGCCGTCGAATCGTTTACTACGAGTGTTTCATGGGTAAACGAAAATGTCTATCAACCGTATATCAAGCCAAATATAGATAAAGTCATCGAATCGCTTGCGCCTAGCATATCATGGGTAAACGAAAATATTTTCCAGCCATATATTGAGCCAATGACAAATAAGGTCATTGATGTAATCACAGATGGGGCTTCGTGGATTAATAAAAATATCTACGAACCATTTATCGAGCCGGTCGCAAGTGATATTAATCAATATTTCTACCAACCCTTAATGGGTAAGGCACAGAACGCATGGGACCAATATGGAGAGTGGGTACATGGCAGTTTGGATGCTGTTGGTTTTATCCCTGGTCTTGGTGAAATCGCTGATGGATTAAACGGCTTGATTTATCTGGGTGAAGGTCGCTATGTGGAAGCAAGTGTATCAGCTTTGGCGATGATCCCAATTCTAGGCGATCTTGGAAAAGCTGGAAAATGGGGTCTTACGATTGGAAAAGAAGTTCTGGAGGAGGCGGTTGAAAAAGTAGCCAAAGAAGCGACTGAAGAACTGATAGAGAAGGTCACAAAAGAATCTTTAGAGGTAGTTGTAGAAAAAGTTTCAAGAGAAACCAGTGAAGAGCTACTAGAGAAAACAACGAAAGAAGCATTAGAAGAATCTACAACAAAGGTTCTAAAGGATACCAGCGAAGAGATTATTGAGAAATCGGTAAAAGAATCTTTGGAAGAAGTTGCCGAAAAGACAATAAAGGAAAGCGGCGAAGAATTGGCAGAGAAGGCAGCCAAAGACGTTCTAGAGAAAACAACAAAAGAAGTCGTAGATGTTGCTACAACAAGGGTCGTCAAAGATGCAGCTACGACAACTGCTACAAGTGCGACGGTTATCTCAACAAAAACGATCTCGAAAATTTCATCGGAAGTTATCAATCAAATTGCAGATGGTTTCTTCAAGGGCGAGTTTGGTGATATAGTGATGGGAAAGGTCTCAGATCTTCCTGATGATATACTCAAAATTCTGAGGAAAGATCCTGATGGAGATCTTGTAGAAACATTTGCCAGAAAACTTGAAGAGTTGGTGAATCCATCTAATGCTCAACCAGTTCATATTGATTTATCTACTGGTGCATACTATATTTCAAAAACACCCGATGAGGCAAAGACGATAATGTCAGAGGCGAAAAGACTTGTAGATGGAGGAGAGACCAACAAAGCTATCGAAAAAGTCAAGGAACTTGCTCATCTTTTCAAACGCGGCAAGGGCGAAAAGGCGATAATTGGTAGATACCCTGACTATATTCAAAAAGCACTAAAAGAAGGAGCTACGTTTTTTGATGTAGGAGAGGGCTGGAATGATCTCATGAAGGTGTTTGATAATGATAGATACGCAGGATTCTTGGCAAATGAAGAATTTCTTTATATTCTAAAAGATTATGGCATCGAGAGTGTTGAACTAGCTACTGATCTAAATAAGCCTCTGCTTGGCGGAGGCCGTACAACTATAAGGTTGGATGATTGGCTTGATGAATTTAATGATGCTGAACATATTCCGTGGGAAGAAATGAGTTACGGGCAGATGGAAGTCCTTGCCTTGGAAACTTCTCCGTTGTTTGACCGCACAACAGGTGTGGCTTGGAATATCAAATAACTGATTTAGGAGCAATTGCAAAATGAATGAAATGAACGAGATTTTAGTCAGTATGCGAAAGAGTTTCGCTTTCTTGTGGGACGAATATGGGTTTAAGCTCTTTGGGCTGATGCCAAAGAGTGGATATCGCGATTCCGGGTATTTTGCTCAATTGGAAAATAAATGGTGTAGATTGGCTTTTCATGCTGAAAGTGGTTACTTAGAAGATATCAGTATTGTCACCAAAGGGGAAAAATCTGTTGGGGAATTTGTGCGCCGATGGGCTTTCTTGTTGATAGGAGAAGAGAAAAAGCAAAGTCAATTACCATATACTGCCGAGAATGTCTTTGATAGCTTTGCTGAATTTGCCCATCCGTATCTTCTTGAGATGTTGGAGTTAGCTAAGAACCCAGCGCTATTCGAACAAAGACTGAAAGATCTGAAAGAAGCGGCTAGATCGAACCGGATCACAATTGAAATGATTCGTACCGAGCGAGCCCGTTTGCACTCGCTTGGGTTGGATTCTTCACTTGGTGCAGCAATGGAGAATTTGCAAAAGAGAGACAAACATGAATAACCCGGGCATCAAAGAAGAAATATGGCTTACCTTAAGGCAAAAATGGGATAGGTTGGTCGCCGAGGGGCATACAGTGAAGGTCGAATTCAACATTCTGACTGACCCGGAAGATGATTCCAAAGCACTTGCTATTGACGTGGCTCTGGACATTGATGGCGAATGGCACGTTCAAACCGTTCAAAGCAGGGTGCGAGAAGGGCATTCGGTTGTCGGGATCAGCGGCCTAGATCTGGATCAATTGATTAATCTCGCACACCGAGTAGTGAACTCCGTGACAGAGCCAATCACCGGATGGGAAACCTACAGTGATGAGCTGCATCTGTTTATGAACCATATTTCGCCTGAGACATCGGAAATATATGGGCATATCATCTCAAAAGCAGGTGAAAAGATTGGTGTCAAGACCAATTATCAGCACTATTATGTCATAAACGAAATTATGGAACAAATATCGAAGATCATGAAAGAAGAATATGCTGAGATCCAATTGCATCGCAATAAGGATGATTTGGGCAGGCTATATTTTCGGTTTGTTCCTGCTAATTAAGGCCAACTGCTCACTACACTACTATAGGACTAATATGACCACTGTATTTAAAAATTACACAACTCTGATCTCAGTTTTGCTTCTTCTAGTTGTATTAATTTTTGCATGGCTGTTTCCTTCCACTGGATTAATATTTGGGGTGATTGTTTTTATTTTCGGTCTAACCATGGCCAGTTTTGCGATTATTGGAAAACATAGAGAAGCCTATCTTCAAGGGAAGATTACTCGTAGTGTTTTTGTGCGAAAAGTTCTGGCTGAAATATTCGGTATCTTGCTTGCAATGACACTTGCGGGTCTGCTTGGCAGGTACATCGCACAGATTGCGACTGAACACATCAATAATGATCTAACTAAACTCATTATAGGCATCCTGATCGGTCTACTGGCAGGAATAGGCGTAAGCATTCTCGTCAAACACACATGGGGACGAATTGTAAGGTTGTAAATAACATCCGTTTTTTCGGCTTCGCATGTGCATGCTCACAAACATGCCAGATGCGTGGTAATCCTTTAATTCTAAAGTCCAAGCTCAAGCTTGATATCATTACATAATTGAGTTGCTCGGCGGCTTCTTTCGATGCCATAAGCATCTTCGCCATCATATGTGGAAAAATGCAGAGACAACCCAATAAAGGCTTTGGCTGTAGGGATATTATTCGAATCAAAAGCCATATAGATCAGTCCTCGGCGCGCTTCCCGAGCCATGCGCCCATTGATCGTTTCAGCCACTATAACCCTATGTTTCATAGGCACTTTTTCCCGAATATATTGTGTAGCTTTCAACATTGTCAGTAGCGCGGTTTCTGTTTTCAAGTCCTCATACAACCTATTCATATTCGAATAAATGATCCAGAGCTGGCCAGCATCCTTGCTCTCTTTGATCCGGTTGAAATGATTTCCCAACAATTCGTCCCGCCATAGTGTTTCGGCTTCTTTGGGGATATTTAGGTGCTTATACTCATCATGTCTTTCGGGGAATTCACGCGCCATCTCATACGAGGAACCATTCATTTCTATAAAAAAACTCTTGGCTTGTTCGAGAGTTGTTATTGGTCTGGCTGACATGGAGTACATCCTGGGTTCAACAGTATACGCAATTTCAATTCATTTCACGTAGTTGGCTTCACTTCTTCATTTTCGCATGGGCATGCTTACGCACGTACCAAATACGCTGCAATGCCGTGATATTTGCAAACACCGCAAGGATGCCAAGACCGATATTCAATTGATTGAAGATTAATGAGGGCGCCAACACCAGATAACGTTCAGCGCGCGTGAGCAAGCCAACTTTCGCTTCATATCCCAGCCCCTCTGCCCGCGCCTTCACATACGAAACCAACACCGAACCCGCTGCTGCGCCGAAGGTCAACATGCCGCCCAAGGGTTCACCGCGCTCCAAAAAATGATACAGCAAGCCGCTGTAAATGATCAGCTCGGAATACCGGTCGGAGACCGAATCAACGAACGCACCGAAATCACTCGCCTCACCACGCAGACGCGCCATCGTGCCATCCAACGCATCCACCGGGGTCATCAAGGCGATCCACAGCCCGCCCGTCAACATTTCGCCGCGCGCCAGATAAAATGCGCCGATCGTATTGCCGAGCAGACCCAGCCCGGTCACCATGTTGGGCGTGAGTCCCAACCGATTCAAAAACCCGCCCAGCGGATCAAGCACCCACTTAAACCACAGGCGCAAATAATCCGTAAATGTTTTTCTGGATGTTTTTTCCATTCAATTCCTTTTGGTCATGGATGGACGCTTCACACGCCGCCTTTGCCTGCTTCTTCCTCATCGGTCGGACTCACCAACACATCTCTTTCCTTGCCCCCGCCCAACGAGGGACCTACTATTTCCATCTCCTCAAGTTGATCCAGCAAACGCGCCGCACGCGGATATCCGATACGTAAGCGCCTTTGCAATAATGAAGCCGAGGCACGTTGAGTGGAACGCACGATCGAAACTGCCTGCTCGATCAAACCTTCATCTTCATTTTCATCTGGTTCGACCAATAACTTCTCCCATGGCGCCGCATCCGTATTCGCGTCCACGTTCTTTTGCCAATGCGCGATTACTCGCTCAATTTCCATGTCGGTCACATAGACACCCTGCGCACGGATGGGATTACCAACCTCTGGATTCAAGAACAACAGATCGCCGCGCCCCAACAAACTATCAGCGCCAGTTGTATCGAGAATAACACGGCTATCCACACCCGAAGCCACGGCAAAAGCCAAACGCGCCGGGAAGTTGGCTTTGATCAAACCAGTGACCACATCTGTGGATGGGCGCTGGGTGGCAACGATCAAATGGATACCGGTCGCACGCGCCATTTGTGCCAAACGTACCAGGTTATGTTCCGTTTGGTCAGGCGCAGACATCATCAAGTCTGCCAACTCATCGATCAGCACCACGATACGCGGGAGCGGCGTGCCATCTTTTTTGCGCAACTGGCGATTGTAGGTTTCAAGATCACGCGCCTTGGCTGATTCGAGCAAGCGATAACGATGCTCCATTTCAACCACCACCCAGCGCAAAACGCCCAGGATACGATCTACATTTGTTTCCACTTTGCCGTACAAATGCGGTAGACCATTAAAACGTAACAACTCCACCATCTTCGCATCGATCATGACCATGCGCAGATCTTCAGGAGAATTGTTCATTGCAAGGCACACCGCCAGCGAAGTAATACAAATGGACTTGCCCGAGCCAGTGGCGCCGGCGATCAACAAATGCGGCATGCGCGCCAGATCAGCCACCAAAGGTTGACCAGAGACATCGCGCCCCAAAGCCAATGCCAGAGGTGCGCCGATCTTGTGAAATGCATCCGTTTCCAAGAGCGGACGCAGACGCACGTTCGATTGATGTGAATTGGGAACTTCAATACCTACGTAAGGTTTACCCGGCACAGGCGCTTCGATACGAATGCGCTGGGCAGAAAGCGCTAAGGTCAAATCCTTTTGGAGAGACGCGATCTGCGCAACACGCACCTTGATCTGTTGCGCTTCCTCTTCGGTTGTTGTCGCCCCTTGTTTTTTCATGAAGCCTGGTTGAACTGCAAATTGTGTTACGGTGGGACCAATCCGAAAACCAACCACGGTCGCGATAATCCCAAACTCAGCGAGCGTCTTCTCGATCATGCCCGCGGTTTGATTGATCGTCCGTTCATCGGGGCGGGCATTTTGATCTGCCAACAGCATATTGAGGGATGGCAGGCGCGCATCACGCTTACGCGGTTCAGCTGGTTTTTTGTCTTGATTATCTGAAACCTTCAACGACTTGCGGAATTCCGGCGGCAAAGTTTGCGCCGGCTTTTTGCGCGCACGCTCAGATTCTTTTTTCTCGGCAATAAGTTCCTGTTGCTGCGCCACGATCGGCTGATGCTCATGCTTCACAGGCTGCTCATCACCGGCAAGTTTTAACAGCCAGCCCTCAAGTACAACCCACAAATTAAAGCTGCTCATGATGGCAAGCAGCCAAAACACGAACAACAAAAGCGTGCCCCATGATTTACCGATGCGCCAGACAAGATTTGTGAGTCCCCAACCGATGCGCCCGCCATCGGCACCTGCTTCTGCCCGGATGAGGGAGTTGCCTCCAGCAGCAGCAAGCAAGCCCAAAGTTAGAAAAGCAGCGAGCTCAAGGGCGAAGAGTCGCCCCCAGGGAAGAGCAGTCCCGGCACGGCGTAAAAGGGTAAAGCCGCTATATCCAATCGCAATCACAACCAGGTATGCCCCCCAACCAAACCACAACGCAAGGATGTCTGCCCACGGTGAAAGTAATGCGCCTTCGGTGTAGTTACCGAGCGCAAGCAAAGACATCAGCGCAAAGGCGATCAGCACAACGCCCAACGCATCGCGCACGAACCGCCCAAAGTGCTGGTTGAAGCGCGCGAGGCGGTCCAGCCAGCCATCGTGCGTTTCCGATTCGTATCTGCGATTCGAGCTTGAGCGTTTCTTCATTCGTGATTCAATCGCATACTGAAACCCAAGCGTTGATGCGTCGGATCAACCTGTAAAACACGCACCTGCACTTGTTGCCCCTCCGCTAGAAAATCGCGCGGTGTGTGGTTATCTTGAAGCGGCATCTCAGAGGCATGGATCAAACCTTCCACACCTGCATCCAGCCGCGCAAACGCACCGTACGATAAAACAGTAGTGATGACAGCGGGTACGATGTTGCCAACGGCAAATGTTGTGCCAGCACTCTCCCACGGATTCGAGATCAAGCGCTTCAGACTCAGGGCGACCCGACTCCGCTCAACAGAGATTTCCAACACTTGAACTTTAATCTCCTCACCCAACTTGACGATCTGATTCGGGTGCAAGACACGTCCCCACGAAAGCTCAGAGATGTGGATCAACCCTTCCACACCGCCCAGGTCAACGAACACTCCAAAGTCAGTAATATTTGTTACCTTGCCGGTGACATGTGCACCAATTTCCAACGTGTGAAAGAGTTCGTTGCGCTTGCCCGGTTGCGTGAGCGCGGCACGTTCAGAGAAGACCACCCGTCCATCCTCAGGCGCACATTCGATCACTTTTACATTTAATGTTTTGCCCATATAGGCTTCAAGGCAGACATCACGATCGGCTTCATTCACTTTGCCCACCAGTTCCACTAAATGTGAAAATGGGACAAAGCCTGCCAGCCCATCATGCTCCACCAACAAACCGCCCCGGTTATGACCGGTTGCCGTCATCTCAATGATGCGGTCTTCGGTATATAACTTTTTTACCAACTCCCAATCGGCTTGCGGAACTTCTGAAGTGGCTTCAGCCTTTTCCTCATAGTGGGCGGACTTTTGTTTCGCACTCACGACTTGCGGCCGTGGGTTGGCATATTGCTGCTCCTCCGCTAAAACAGATTCCCACCAGCCTTCATCTGTGTGCGGCATTGCGCTTTGATACTTATTTCGATCTGTGTGCTGAGTATTCATGATAAGCTCCTATCCCGTGCCTTCGTTTTTTTCCATATCGAGAATAGCGCGCGCCACGGCTTCCACGGCTACACGTTGTTTGCGATACAGGTCGGCTTCAGACATTGCCAGCCGGCCCGCTACTTCGCGCACTTTGCGCCCTTCGATAAATTTCATTTCCAAAATATTAAAGAGAATCCATTCACTGGTGAACCGGCGATCACCTTCTGGTTTGACCTGATCCACGGCTTTGCGCAGTAAGGCACGCAAGGCATTTGAGGCATTGCCATCATAGTTATCCACCAGTGTTTGGACGATACGCAACTTCATCAAGGGACTGTTCGATAATTTGGGTCCACCCCAGTAATGTGTCAGGGCATCCTTTACCCAATCAGCCAGATCAGATTCTTCCAGTGAGGGTTCAGCCAACAAGTTGACCGTTGATGAATCATAGCGTCCCGCCGCGCGGATGCGTTGCAGTATATCCATTTGAGGCTGCAGGTCTTGCAACGAACGAAATACCCGTTGTTGTAACTGTCGGTCTTCCAGAGCAAACGCTACGCGATTGGCTAACAACCACAACGCATCACGTTGCTCGCCGTCCAAAGGATGATCTGCCTTACGTGCGACACCCAACAAACCCAATAATAAAGGGATCTCGTCACGGTCGCCGTTCATTTTTCTTTGATGCAAAGGCAATACCCAAAAATCACCCCAAATAAATTCATGTCGTTCACTTTCCCCATTGTGGCTGACCAAATGCAAAGCTTCATTCAAATTTTCGTTTTCCAGCATATGGCGATTGCCAGCTACAACACTTAATGAAAGTTCTTCCCCATCCAAAGCCGCGACGAACGCACAGGGAGATTGCAAATGATCGCGCACCGCTGCAAGTACATTTTCAAGGAATTGCTGCAAGTCACTGCGCGTCAACAAACGCTCTTCAATGTTCTGCAAGAGTTGGATCTCGGCACGGTCGCGGCCAAAAAACAGAACCCTTTCCCAGATCGGAGAAAGCAAAGTAATGGCGTGTTCGAACAACAAAACCGTAGCCACCATCACCAACGGAACAAAACCCGTGTACGGCTCACCTTCAAAAAGTTCACCAGCACGCCGTACCAGCGTCATCAACGTTAATGCGAGCGATGCGGTGACAGGTCCGCGCAGGAGCCATTTGAATAAACGACTCTTCACGACACGGTCGGGCCATGATACGCCAAAGAACGCGACCGCATACGCCATCAAGATGACCAGTACCGCAACCAATACATTATTGATAAATGCCGCGCTCCAAAACACCAATTGATATTGAGCCGCAAAATTGGAGCCATATAAAAGATAAGGATATGAGCCCAGCGCCGGCGCAGTTGCACCCGCCATCAAATACAACATCCGGCGTTGACCTGAACGGGTTAACATTTTTTGATAGGCGCGAATAAAGTTAAAGCCCGCCCATGCGATAATAGCGACGTAAAATAAAGTGAAGACCTGAGTCCAGGCACTGTGCTGTAAATGCGGCGCAGGTTTGCCATC
>Ga0137333_1000317_pt1 | contig 13106 bp, 10 predicted proteins | sample EasRivERMLT231_2_FD_102286 | JGI IMG/M metagenome (GOLD analysis project Ga0137333, IMG submission 102286) | Soil microbial communities from meander-bound floodplain in the East River, Colorado, USA - East River MetaG ERMLT231_2 | ecosystem: Environmental > Terrestrial > Soil > Floodplain ... | reverse complement strand
TAACCGCCGCGGCCACCACCACCACCGCGCCCGCCACGCTTCTTGCCACCCTCGGGTTGCGCTTCCGCAACGGCCTCCGCCGGCGCCGGCGGCGACAAGGGCGCGGTCCAGGCCGTTTTGCCATCTTGCGCGTTGAGGCAAAACACGTCGTTGCCTGCTGTCAGGCCGTAAAGAAATCCGCTCTTCAGCACAGGTGTGTTGAACATGACGGAGTTGTCCGGATTTTTCCAAAGTTCTTTCGCGGCAAATGCATCGCCGCTTTTCTCCAGTTTCACCGCGGTAGCGCCACGCCCGGAGCCGCAGTAAATGAGCGTTTGTCCATCCACGATGGGCGTGGCGGCGTTGTAACCCCGTCCCTGAACGGCGAACGGCGTCTCCCATACGAGTTTTCCGTCGGCCAAAGCAATAGCCACCATCCTGGTTTCCGTTTGCGCGACGATCAGCTTTACGCCGCCAACCGTCATGAGAACCGGCGAGGCATACGCGGGTGAGTCTCCAGCCCATTTCCACTTTTCACCACCGGTGGAGAGGTCATAGGCAACCATGCCGCCCTTGTCCTGTCCACCCAATTGCGCGACGCACAAGCCGTCGGCAACAACCGGCGATGACGACGCGAAGAAACGCGGGACGGCACCCTGGAAATCGTCCTTGCGCCAGAGCACTTTGCCGTCAGCCACATTCAGACAGGAAAGAACACCGCGCACTCCGAGCGTAAAAACTTTTCCGTTGGCGACAGTCGGCGAACTGCGCGGTCCGGAAAAGCCCTGGGCCGGGCCGGTGGCGCCGAGCGCGTCGTATTTATCCTTCCAAAGTTCCTTGCCGTCTGCCGCGTTGAGACAGCGCGTGATCTCGCCGCCCTCCTGCCGCGCGAAAACGTAGAGCTTATCGCCGACGAGGGACGGGGTGGCCACGCCTTCCCCAACCGTGACTTTCCATTTTTGCGTCAATTCTTTGGGCCAGGTCTTGGGTGCGGTGAAGCCGGCCGCCTTACCATCCCGATTCGGCCCGCGCCACTGCGGCCAATCCTGCGCCAGGACACAGCCTGCGCTCACCAACACACAGCCTGAAATGACCAGTAGTATTTGACTCGCATTTTTCATGGAAGCTCCTGTTTGGTTGATTGTGGAAATGGCTTTTCGTGTGTCCGACATTACGCCTGAGGCGGCGCTTAGTTAAAGCGAAAAAGCTGCGAGCCGCCAGCCAGCCTCCTGCACAGACGGTGCTAAAGCCAAACATGAAGTTAGGTTCCCGTTTCCTGCCAACGCCGAGAATCTTCCTGCCCAACGTGTTAATGGCGGATGCGCCCGCTGACGTTCGGCCTGAAACATTTCCATTTGCCTCCAGGCCGATCCCTGCCAGATTCCGAGCGTCCTCGCACCGAGGTTTAGCTCCGTAAAATTATGATGCCCAAGATGCGCGCTGCCCAGATCACCCGCTCCGGCGGGCCGTTTGAACTCGTTGAACGCGAAATTCCCTCGCCCGGCGCGGGACAAATCCGCATCAAAGTCCAGGCCTGCGGGATTTGCCACAGCGATTCGCTCGTGAAGGAAGGTCACTGGCCCGGCATCCAGTATCCGCGCGTGCCCGGCCACGAAGTCGTGGGCGTGGTGGACGCCGTGGGCGCGGGCGTCACTCAATGGCAACCCGGCCAGCGCGTCGGCGTGGGCTGGCACGGCGGACATTGCGGTCACTGTAACAACTGTCGCAACGGCGATTTCTTCGGCTGCACCGTCAATCTCCAGATCACCGGCATTTCGTTTGATGGTGGCTATGCCGAATACATGATCGCACCCGCCATCGCCGTGGCGCTCGTGCCGGACGATCTTTCGCCGGTAGAAGCCGCGCCGCTCATGTGCGCCGGCATTACCACTTACAACGCCCTGCGCAACAGTGGCGCCAGACCCGGCGAGCTCGTGGCCGTGCAAGGCCTCGGTGGCTTGGGCCATCTGGGCGTGCAATACGCCGTGAAGATGGGATTCAAAACCGTCGCCATCGCGCGCGGTCCGGACAAAGCGCCGCTCGCGCAAAAACTCGGCGCATGGCGTTACCTTGACAGTCAGGCGCAAGACCCCTCCGCGGAACTCCAGAAACTCGGCGGAGCAAAAACCATTCTTGCCACCGTCACCGCCGGCGACGCCATGAGCGCCGTGCAAGGCGGCCTCGGCGTCAACGGCACTATGCTCCTGATCGGCGCGGCGATGTCCATGCAGGTCAATCCGATATTCCTCCTCTCCGGCCGGCGTTCGGTGAAGGGTTGGTATTCCGGCACGGCGGCGGACTCGCAAGACACGCTGGCGTTCAGCGTGTTGGCTGGCGTGCGCTCCATGAACGAAGTCTATCCGTTGGAAAAAGCCGCTGAAGCCTACGACCGCATGAGGAGCGGCAAAGCCCGCTTCCGCGTGGTGCTGAAGATGGGGCTCTGAACCGCAGAACCGTCTCCGCTTGTTTGCCAGCTACGCCGTGGCGGCTTTTGTTTTTGCCGTAGGCACATGGTTTGCGGCTCGGATAAAATCGCACGTGGCCTTTATCCGAGTTTCCAAATCCAACATTGATAATGAGAGCTTGCTGCTCTCGACAAGCCAATGCGCCAGTTTCACCTTGTCTGCCACCGCATTGCCATCGGCATCTTTCGCGACACAGCGTTCGTAGGGAGAGGTTGTCTGAGCGTGGGTTTTCTTCGGAGCAAGTACGCCAAGAGCCTCAAAAATCGCAGTGGGTTCGACATAGTTCTCAACTTCGCGCCCTGCGGTTACCCATGCGAAGCCTGGTTCACCGGACCATGAATTCACGATTCGTTGTTTCGTTGTATTGAGAGCCGCGTCCGGCTTGCTTCGGTCGCTGTCCACGAGGAGCATCATATTCCGGTTGAGTCTGCGGAGTGAAATGAAGTCATCCACCTCAGGATCTGTTGGCGTCAGGTGGGAAAGCAAACGCCCACCGTAAAACATGACTGAGTAGTCGATTCCTTCTTCAAGAGCAGGATCGCACAATTTAATCCACTCGCGCACGTATATGCGATCTGATGGGCCTTCGACCCAAATGATGCAGTTCGTTTGGAGCAGATCTGACGCACGATACCCAAGGTCGGTGCAAATAGCAAATCGCTCGGATGCGCCCGTAGCTAGTGTGATAACTGATCCCTGCTCGGTGAGGGAAACATGGAAGATTGCTGCGCTCGGATGATCGAGTAGATGTGCCGAGTGTGTGCTAATGAAATATTGATTATTCGTTTCGTTATCCAAGTAGCGCACCAATTTTTTTTGGAGAAGGGGGTGAAGATGGAGTTCTGGCTCCTCGATGCAGATGACGTGATTGTGGAGGGCTGTCGCGGCTGATGCGAGGATTATCACTTCATGAATGCCGGTTCCAAGCGCTTCGAGAGGCATTGAGCGCCCGTCCATATGGACTGTTATCGTGTCTCGTTTGTATGGAACTTCCAGGCGTGCATCGGGTCGGTCAGTAACCTCCTGCAGCAAACGCTCAATGCGGCGGAAATCCTCTCTGAGATCTTGTTTGTCATGGTCTGGATTCTGAAGCTGGGCGACGCGATGAATAATGTCGGCGCCGCTGAAATCATTGGCTTTGACATCAGCGTCACCGGGTCGCCGGACCGATGGAATGATGACACATTGTGCTGGTTTAGCAGCCGCATCCACCAACCATTGAATCATGTCTCGGATGCACTGCGTGTGGTTAGTCGACGCACTGCCTCGGAGTCGCAAACTCAGATCGTGGCAGAGGGCGCCTAGCCCCGCCATTTCTATGTGACTCACCAACTCATTAGCAATCCTTCCTGCGCCACCAGATTCTGGTACAATCGCATCGATCCAAAAGCCAGTACCGCAACGATCGGCGGCGACGGAGCGAACAAAGCGCTGAATCTCCGCTCTCGAGTCGCGTCTGCCATTTTGCATGTTTTGCTGCAACTGATCGATTTCCTCTTTGCCAACATGGAGAGCGAGGCTCAGTCGACAGGGGAACACCGCTAACGTACGATATTTTTCCAACTCGTTGAGTTTCCAGACTTTCCCCCTCATGACTTGCCGCCAATTGGCGTAATGGTCATTCAAAAACCGCAGGATGTTCGACTTTCCAGAATTATTCTGCCCAATAAGCAAGTTGATTTTGCCGCAAGGGCCCACGCGTTGAAGCTCCTGACCGAAGCTTCTATAACCGCTAAAGCCGAAGCCAAGGATTGGATTGGAGTTCTTCAATTCCATAGTCAGACAAACCAGGTATTGTTTTCTGCGCAACTCACGACTAACTCCGCTTGAGCTATCAAATGGCGGTCAAGCGTCTGGAGGATGCGCAACGGGTAATTCATGACGGCACAACCAGGCGGTGTGCGGCGGGCCGCCGCGGGCACTGATGCCAGTGTGGCTGACAAGCCGGGTCCAATGAGGCAGGGCGTCTGTGCGGGGCACGCGCCGAGGAGGCAGATGCCGGCGAACTGACGCCCAAGGCTCAAGTTCCGGCGCGAAACGTTCGGCAAGTTGCGCAATGTGGAGCAGAGCTGGTTCGCAGCGTTCCTGAATCGCGAGGCGACTGAGGCGGGTGGCGTCCACATGAGGCGAACTCAGGAGTTGCGCGGCGACGCGGAGATGATCGAGCGCGTAGGGAAGCTCACCGAGGCAGAGGGCGACGCCGATTTCTTCACTGATGATGTCCGGCGAATCCGGCGGGAGCGAGGGATCAAATTCACGACGGTAATGATCGGCGCCGCGCTGGACGGCAACTTTGAGCAGCCAGTCAACAACGCGGCGGTCGCCCGCACCGCTGGTTTGCGCTACGCGTCGCAACAGTCCGGATACGTGAGGAACGTCGCCCAACTTGCGGGCGAGCGTCGGCGTAGCCGGTTGTTCCTTCAGTTCCATCGGCGACAGAGTATCACACTGGTATAGGATCGAGCCATTCTTGGATGGCGTTTTGTTAATCGCCTGCTTTTGCGCCGTCAGGCGCGGCGCGCTTGTCGAAGCCGATGTAAATTCGCGCGTTTCGGTTGGAGGCAAGTTCGCTCAAGGTTTCCAGTTCCAACATGTTCCAACATGTGCAGCAGTGCCGGGTGTTTGGCGTAGGCGTTCGCGTTCGAGCCGCGCTCTCATTTTGTCGGCGGTGGGCCGCCTTTCTGCCGCTTCATCGCGAGGATCTGTTGGTACAGATCAGCGACTTGCTTGTTTTCCGGATCGAGTTTTCGCGCGGTGGCAGCGACGCCCGCAGCGTCCGAAAGTCGGTTCTCGCCAATCAGCAGGCTGACATAGCGAAACACGGCTTCGGGACTGACCGGACAAATGGCAAATGCCTGGCGGAATGCAAAATCAGCTTCCGCGTTCATACGCTTCCGATCCGCCAGATCGGTCGCATGAGTTGCGCGCCACGCATACATCCCGCCGATGGACGAGCGCAATTTAGAGAATGCCTTGCGTGCATCAAGGTCGCGGATGAATTCCCGCTCGCCACCAAACTTCTTGAGATCCGCCTTGAGATAAACCCGTTCTGCAAAATCGGCGATCTCGGCGACAGCAGTGTTCGTGACCAACCACCCGCCCAACCAACCATCTGTTTTCTGTTGCCAGAACTCCCGGTCGCTACGGACGGATGCCACGGGGATTTCATTCTGTGTTTCGCGATTCAGTTTGAAAATGAACTGGTGAGGCGTCAGATACGGATACATCCAATCCAGAGGGAAACTCTCCTCGATATAGAATTCGCGGTCGGGATTCTTTTCGAAAATCACTCTCGCCAACAATCCGTTGATCGCCATCACCGCGATCTGACCGGTGACCTGAACCCTGTTGTTCACAATTCTTACGTCTTCCCCCGGCCGGATTTGACGAGGTTCGTTCGGAAACTCCTGGTCATGTTTCAACCGTGCTTGAGCGTCCTGGAGGTATTCTTGAAAACATCTCTGAGAATCGTCGGTGCCGGCGATGTAAATTCTGCCGCCATACATGTCGTTCAGGTAGCCGAGATACGTGTTATCCGCCAAAGCATTCTGGGTCAGCGTAAAGAATGGCCGGCCTTCCGTGTGCTCACAGAACAACGAAACCGCGAAGCGGCCGCCGTCAGTTCCTCCGAAATAAATGCTACCAGGCGGGATGCTTCTTACAATCGCTCTTCCGAATTCATCCAGGTATTTTGCATTCCAGCCGTTGATGAGTTCGTAAACTCCGAAAGTGTCATGTATGGCCCCCCAAAATGGTGGTGGCGACCAGCCAACGCCGGCTTGCTGACGATTCCCAGCCTCCAGTTTGTAAAAGAGATTACTCGTCGTAGCCCAATCGCCGGCTTCAACCGCGTCAAAGAATTTCTTAACCTGCGCTGAAACTTCGATTCCATGCTTCTTGCCAATAGTTTCAGTCAAAGCACGTTTATCGCTCGCAAATCGCTCGAACTCCTGCGTGTTTGTCGCTGTGGCCATCGCCGGAATATGTTCTGAAGCTCGGTTTGCCGCCGCCGCAAGACATGATGCTGATAAGCCGCTACAAGCGGCGGCGATCACCACTCTCACAATTAGTCGTTGCATTGAGGCCTCTATGCAGAAGTGAATAGCCGTCACTTGCTTGAGTCAAGAGGCTGCTGAATCTTTTTATCGCTTAACAGTCGGAAGAGATGCCCTGCTAGTCGGTTTCATTCGCCCCATCCGCCGTCAGGTGTTTGTTGAAGCCAATGTAGATGCGAACGTTTCCGTTGCGGACCAGTTCGCTCAAGGTTTCCAACATGCGCAGGAGGGCTGGGTGTTTGGCGGAGCGAGGCTGATGGTTGAGCACGGCCGAGAACAAATCTGCATCTGCTGAGTCACATTCGCAATGAGTGACAACAATGCTTGTTGGAGGCCGCTCATTAACCCCGCCGGAGCAAAACGAGTGAACACCCGGTGCGCGGCGAAGTCAACGCCCTCTGCGCCGGTCATTGAAAGTCAGCGCAAAATTTGGATGGAAAGGAATTCAATATTTGGCAATATTGCAGGCATGACAGAAACGGTGATTCTCACGCAGCCGGCGGCTTCGATGGAAGATATCCAGCTGGGTTGGCACGACCTGAGGTTGAGGGTGGGCCAACTGGAAGCCGACCGAAACGCCCTGGAACTGGAGAACAAATCGCTCCGCTTCCTGTTGGAACGAGTCATCGAGCACCGGCAAAAATCGCACGGCGAACTCGTGCTGCTGCTTTCCGGCCTGGTGGGCAGGCTGCCGATCAACGATGTCGGAGTCATCGTTTCCCGGCTGGTGGAACACAACGCCCACGTCAACGAAGTTTGCGCGGCACTGGCGAAGGGCAAGGTCGAATCCGCATTACCGCAACCGGCGGTTCTGAAAGCGCTCGACCAGACGAAGCGTGAACTTGCAGCAGCACTGAAAACGGCCGTGGCCGAATTCATCAAACTGGATACGCCGTTGGAGAAGGAGACGCTCGAATCGCTGGTCAAGCAGCCGGATTTATTTTACTCACCCAAGGCAGTCCGGGCCAACCGTTGCTTCCTCAAAGGACAATTGCCGAAGGAGAGAATCGTCCGGGAATTCGGCGAGCCCGCTTTGGTTTTCTTCAACGACCTGACCACGGATCCGAAACTGAATCCGCGCCCAAAACCGGATGAGATTGTGCTGGTGTTCAAGAATGATTTTGAGGCGTTGTTTCAGCAAAACCCCGCGCTGGTTCCGGACAAACGGAAGGAATTGCAGGCGCTGCATGAGAGAGTTCAATGCAGCAAGGCGAACACCGAACAGGCGCGCTCGCAGAAAGTCGCCTTCGCACGGCTGTCGTTCATCCTCGAGCTGCTGTATTATTACGAGCATCAAAACACCGAGTCGCCGGAAGGTGTTTTTGCCCAGCGGTTGCCCGTGCTGATTGAACAATTGGCAATGCCCGGGCCGCAGGACAATCTCGAAGAAAAGCTCATCGTTGAGGCGGAGAGTTTGCTGGCGTTTGTCCTCAGCCCGGATTATCGGCTGATGGCGATCAACAACATCGGGAAAGGCGGCGGGCTGGCGAAAACCTTGAAGTATGTGCTGCGGCTCCGCGCAGAAAAGTCGCCCGATCAGAACCCGGCGGTGCATAACGAAATCATCCCGGAGTTCGTCCGGCAACTCATTCCGACAGCGACCACCCCGCGGCCACAGACACTCGTCCCGGTCCTGCGGCTGATTCAACCCGAATTGCAACGCCTCGTGGTGTTGTTCATCCGGCACTTCGACCGGATTCGCAAGGAGGAGGCCGAAGTTCTGACCAGCGCCCTGGCGACAGAATTGCATTTGGGCCGGCTCGAACAGGAAATTAAAGCGCCCGCTCCCATCGCGCCGGAAGTGGAACGGCAGCGGGCGTGGGAAAACATCAAGGAACTCATTGCGCGCCGCGCCGACCCTGCCGTCATTGCCGCGGCCATTCGCGACCGGCTGCACGCCAAGTACGACGCTGACGAAGTCAGGCAAAGCTGGATCACGTTGACTGACGCAGACCCCATTTCTCTGATCCGGGTTTTTTGCCAACTCCCTTACCTGGCCGATGGCCGGACTGATCCGGTGGCCCGGGCAGTGATGGAAACCTACGTCACGAGGTTGACCCATGAAAAATACGCGGCCAGCTATCACAAGGTCGTAAACAGCCTGAAGAACATGTTCAAGGCCAACGCGAACAGTCCCACGCTCGTCAATTTCGTGTCGCTGGTCAAATGGGTGGATCCCACCGCCGCCGCCAAACTCAGTGCCGACGTCGGAATGCCAGCCTAGCAGCGTTTGGCCCGCGCGCGCGGGACGGAGCGAATCGAAAATTGTTGTCACCGGCAGCACACCCTTGCCGTAAGTACCCACCGCAATAACCGCCGCCGAAATGCACGGATACGAACTGCAGCCGTAGTAGGTAGTCGCGGTTGAATGCTTGAACTCCAATTATCGCCATGCGCCGCAACGTCCCGCCAGATCTACACCCCATTCGCGGAATCATGGGTTGCTGTTTTCTACTCGTACACGGCGCTGAAGCGGTGATGATTGATACGGGTTTGTTTGGCGAAATGCCCTTCATCCGGCGACGGGTGCGCCAACTCGGTCTCAAACCACAATCCATCACGGCAATTCTGCTGACGCACGGGCACCTGGATCACGCGGGAAATCTTGCCCGGCTCAAGGAATGGACGGGTGCCAGAGTCTTCGGGCATCCCGCCGAGCAAGCGCACGTGAATGGAACCTATCCTTACCAGGGCATCAACAAGTGGTGTGGTCGCCTTGAGGCACTGGGCCGCGCGGCCTTCAATTATCGTCCGGCACTCCTGGACGAATTCTTGTCGGATGGACAAGTGCTCCCGTTCTGGGGTGGGCTGCGCGTCGTTCATCTGCCGGGGCACACGGCGGGCCATTGCGGTTATTTCAGCGAGCGCCATGGGTTGCTGTTCAGCGGTGACATGTTCGCCAGTTATTTCTTCAATGTCCACAAGCCGCCCGCGATTCTAAACAGTTTCCCTGAACAATTTGCCACCAGCGCGGAAGCCATCCGCCGCCTGAATCCGCGCTGGATTATTCCGAGCCATTACGATTTTCTCAACGGCGGGTTGCATCGAGGGCGATTTGCGCGATTGTATGGCATTGAGAATTGGCCGACGCCATCCTGACTTGAGCCGGATGGCAGGAAGGAAATCGGTCGCACAGATTTTAAATTCCAACTCCGAACAAAGAGACACACTATGCGTTGCATCGTTACCGCCGGGCCGACGTACGAAAAACTGGACGAAGTGCGCCGGCTGACAAACTTTTCGTCGGGCCGGCTCGGGACGGAACTGGCCAACTTGCTGGTCAGCCGCGGGCATCACGTTACGCTGTTGATTGGCGAACAGGCGACCTACGGCGGCGAACGCCGCGCGCAATCAGTGGAGACATTCAGCACGACCGAGAGTTTGCACGCCAAGTTGCAGGAACTGGCAGCGCAGAGTATGGACGCGGTTTTTCATGCTGCCGCAGTAAGCGATTTCGCGTTCGGCAAGATCTGGCTGCGCTCCCCGCGCGGTGAACTCACCGAAGTTGACGGGGGAAAGATTTCCACCCGCCAGGGCACCCTGCTGGCGGAGTTGGTGCCCACACCGAAGATCATCGCTGAATTGCGCGCGTTATATCCCACCGCAAAACTCGTGGGTTGGAAGTACGAAGTGGACGGCGACCGCGCGGGAGTAATCCAGAATGCACAACAGCAGTTGACCCAGTGCCTCACGGACGCTTGCGTGGTCAACGGGCCGGCTTACGGGCAGGGCTTTGGCCTGGTGACTGGTGCGGATCAGTGCGCTCATCTGGCTGGGGCCGCAGCGTTATTTGAGGCGTTGGAAACAATGCTGCGGACTTGACGGCCAAAACCAGGCCAGGTCGCAAAGACCGGACGACCCCCGCAGGGCGAATTCGCGGGCGCGGTGACGAGCGAGGGCGAGCGAGCAGACTTTCAGTGCCCGTCCTTCACTCCGGCTTCCTTCAAAATAGCGATGAACTGGCGCATCGCGGGGGAGAGGACTTTGCTCTTCTTATAAATGACCGCGAGGGGCCGGAAAAAATCTGCGTCATCAATCTGCACCGCCGCGAGAGTTTGCTTGGTGATTTCCTGCGTGATGGTGCCCTGGGGAACAATTGAAATTCCGGCGTCAATTTCCACGGCCCGTTTGACGGTTTCAATGTTGTCGAATTCCATCACATTGCGCACGTCCACACTGTGGTCCTTGAAAATCCGGTCCAGCGCCTTGCGCGTGGGAATGTCCGGCTCAAAGCCGATGAACTTCTGGCCGGCAATGTTTTTGAGCTTGATGGTTTTGAGTTTGGCGAAGGAGTGCTGCGGATGGCAGATCAGCACGAGCGGATCCTTGCGCAGCGGCACGACGTCGAGCTTCGCGTCCTTGTTCGGGTAAGCCACGAGGCCCAGGTCCACGACGTTGCCGAGTACGTCTTCATACACCTGGTTGGCGCGGCGATACTCCACGTGGACGTGGACGGTGGGGTATTCCTTGAGGAAGCGTTTGATGTAAGGCGGCAGGTCGTGCAGGCCGATGCTGTAAATGGTGGCCACGCGGATGGTGCCGGAAATGATGTCCTTGATTTCCTGGAGCTTGCTGTGGAGCGCGTCGTAAGTCTGGATGATCTGCTTGCTGTAGTCGTAAAGCACCTGGCCTTCGCGGGTGAGGCGAAACTTCTTTTTGCTCCGCTCGATCAGCAACGATTTAAACTGCCGTTCCAGCGAACTGATCTGTTGACTGACGGCAGACTGGGTGACGCTGTTGATTTGAGCGGCTTTGGTGAAGCTCTCCGTTTCGGCCAGGTCGCAGAAGACTTTGAGGCTCTCTATTTGCATAAGCGGATTTGATAACAAATCCGCCGGTCAGTCAACTGGAGTTACTTCGGTCACGAGCGCTTGCTTGACGCGCGTCAACAATTCCTGGCTGGTGAACGGCTTTTGCAGGTAGGCAGTATGGTCCTGATGTTGGCCGGACCCCACGTAACCGGTGGCGCACAGGATTCGAGTGCCGGGCGAAATCTGGCGGATGCGCTCGACCAGTTCGCGGCCGCTCATCACGGGCATCACGAGGTCCGTGATGACGAGGTCAATTGGCTTGTCCGACTTGGAAATGATGTCCAGTGCCTTGTGACCGCTGTTGGCCGTGTAAACGGTGTAGCCGTAGCCGGACAGAATGGTGTCGCCCATCGTCAGCAACAAATCCTCGTCGTCCACCATCAGCACGGTCTGGCTGCCCGTCAGGTCGCCGACAAAACTGCCGGTATCACGGACGTAGTCCCGCTCCGCTGGCAGGTAAACCCGCACGGAAGTGCCCGCTCGCGGCTGGCTCGACACAACCACGCCGCCGCCATGATTCGTCACGATGCCATAAACCCAGGCCAGCCCCAATCCTCGATGCGGCGCCTGCTTGGTGGTGAAAAAAGGTTCGAACACCCGCGGCAATACTTCCGGCGCGATGCCTTCCCCGTTGTCGGACACCTCGGCGCAAACGTAAGCCCCGGCCGCAAGTTTGACGTTGCGATCCTGCGTCGGTTCGGCCAGCTCGACGTTGCGCGTCTGGACACTGATGCGGCCGCCGCCTTTGAACGACTCCACCGCGTTCTCAAGGATTTTCATGAACGCCTGCTGAATCTTGGCCTCGTCAAATTTCGAAGCAAACAACCGCCGCTCCAACTGTAGCCGCCAGGTGGCGGGTTCCTGGTTGGAATTCTGAAATGTCTCGACGCATCGCTGAAGGACGGTGTTCAAATTGCCCGCAAGCTGGCCGCGAACCACCTTCTCCTGCCGGCTGAACTCGGCAAGGTCGCTGGCGATTTCGGCGGCCTTGGCCGCGGACTTCTCGACCTCCATCAACACCCGCCGCCACGGATGATTTGCCTCCGCCTTGCTTAACAACAGCGAGGAATAGCCCAGGATGCTGGTCAGCGCGTTGTTGAAATCCAGTGCCACAGACCGCGCCATTTGCAGCGCGCAATCCAGCTTCTGCTTGTGAATGATCGTCGTATCGTTGCCCGCGTTATCGCCGTTGAGGGACATTTGCGGCAACAATTGAAGGATGAACCAGCGCTCGGCATCCTTCGTGAAGCTGCAAATCGAGGTCGAAAACGTCGTCATCGCGCCTCCCTTCACGCGGAAGCGCAAGGTGGCCGGCGAAGCAGGTGACCGTTCCCATTGCGCCAAAAAGTGCTCGGCGGTGCCACCGTTCTCCGGCGACCAGATCGCCGCCAGCAGCGGATTCTCGCCCTCCAACGCCGAGCCGAAGATTTTCACCGCGGATTGATTGGTGCGCAGGATGGTACTGGCCGCGTCCACCAGCAGCGCGGGCCAGTTTGCATTCTCCAATACAAAAACAGCATCAGACTTCATCGAAGCTACTTCACCTGTGCCCAGCGTACGGCACGGTTGATTTTTCTCAACCGCAAATTCACGGGACATGCAGAAACGCCCCCGGCAACAGTTCCCGGACGGTAAACTCGCGAATCTCCTCCAGCGCGCGGCTGTCCGCCACGTAAACCCTCGCGCCCGGCGCATACTCCGCCAGCAACTGACGGCAGGCGCCACAGGGCATCGGCCCGCCTTTGATTCTCGCCACCACCGCCACGGCCACAAAATGTCTTTTCCCGCTGGTCAGT
>Ga0137333_1000315_pt1 | contig 13125 bp, 14 predicted proteins | sample EasRivERMLT231_2_FD_102286 | JGI IMG/M metagenome (GOLD analysis project Ga0137333, IMG submission 102286) | Soil microbial communities from meander-bound floodplain in the East River, Colorado, USA - East River MetaG ERMLT231_2 | ecosystem: Environmental > Terrestrial > Soil > Floodplain ... | reverse complement strand
CGGTCGAAGTTGGAACGTTTGTTGAAACCGGCAAGGAGTCGTAGGCCATCTCGTATTGTTTGATGGCGGAGACGAGTGAAATAATCTCCAGCCGTGTCATTGTTGTTCTGATCTTGCGCCGCCGGTCACCGTTCGCGGGGAAAAGCATCAAGGCGAGGACCACTAAAATGACCACTACGAGGATAAGCTCGATGAGTGTCATCCCGCGGCACGCGCGCTTGACATGAGTTGGCTTTTTTGCAGATCGCATCTTCATTGTCAGTTGGCGAGTTCTTCGAGAAGTTCAACCGCCGTCTCCACCAGCATCTCTCCGACGCCTGCCTTGGCCCGCGAATTGGTGACCTCATAACTGCCCTCGTCGAACGCTTTCTTCGTCGGCACGTAGCCGGGTCGGTCGTTGCAGAGAGACAGAACGAACGTGCGCTTGAAGGGCGAAGCCTTCTTGACGGCCAGACCAAGGTCCACAAAAATTTCCCCCGGCAGACCGACGATTGCCGTGTCGTCATCCAAGCGGAACGCCTGCACTTCCATCGGCCAGGTCTTGCCGCGATTGGCCAGGTCCACCGCCTTCACCGCCTCGACCTTTTCCATGAAGCTGCCTTCGCCCGTTCTCAGCATTTCCAGTTTTGCCCAGGCCGCTTTCGCCTGTTCTGTTGTGACCTCCTGCAACGGCACGGTGAGCGTTTTGCTTTTCACAGCAAAGCTAGGCTTGGTGATGGCAGGCAAGTGATCGTGCGCCGCAAGCACCGTTTTTCCCAACGCCGTGCCGATGCGTTCGGCGACTGCGAGACCTTTCACCGATTCCTTAACCGCCACATTGATGTGATTGATGTCGCCGCACGTTCCGGCAGCAAAGGCGGAAACGAATTTATCGCCGAACTCGCCACGCAGCGCTTGCTGAAGGAAAAAGGGATAGTCCGCACTGAATTCGGTTCCGCCAACGGTGTCGCAGTGGCAAGCGAAGATCGTAAGCCCGCCGAGAACGTGCGCGTTGTTGGTGGTACGGATAAAGAGCAACCCCACGTCTGGATCAATCGGCCCGGCGGCTTTCACGATGCTCGGATTCAACTGACCTGGGTTGAACACCTCCTTGCCGTTCTTCATGTGAAAACGGCGGTTGAACGACAGACCCTCCTGTTGAGCGATGCCGACTGCAACTGAGGCGGGCGCGAGTTTGTTGTTCGCCTCGCTCATTACTTTGACCAATTGCTCGGCGAGAAAATCCGGGTAATAAACCTCCTCTTGGGGGTCTTTGCCGAGCTTCGCCACCGCCTGCTGATGAAAGTAATCGCGCCGCACATCATCGAACGCTGGCCCGGTGTGGCTGTGCGTTGCGGAAATCATGATGTGCGATACGGGAATCCCGGTGAGTCGGCTGAGTCGCGTGCGCGCATTCGTGGAGACGTGTAGCGAAACGCCGACAAGGTCGCAGAACGCGATGGCGAATTTCGTTTTGTCCTGCTGAAGCACGATGGCTTTGGCCATGAGCGGGTCATGCGTGCCCGTGGCCAGTCGCTCGTCGAAATAGCCCGCCATGCGGTGGCCGATGGGCGGGGTGATGTCAATTTCCGCCACGCCGGCCTTCAGCAGCGGTGACGCTGCTTCCACGGCAACCAGCGAAGCCAGCAAGAAAACGCCGGCGAAGAACCGGCAGAGGGGGGACACGGCTGGTTTCATGCGACGCGGCAACGATGAAGCCGCGATCAAAAGCTGCAAGAATTATTTGCAGGATCATCCACAGCAGCTCACGTGCATTCGTGGCTTGCACTGGGAGCGCCGGCATCCTTGCCGGCATGTTGTATCGCTGGGGAAAGGAATTCGCCGGCAAGGATGCCAGCGCTCCCAGTGTAATGATTACCGGAGTAATTTCTCTTGATGCATCCCAGGCGCTCCCGCAACCTCCTTTCCGCCAGGGCCCATGGAATGTGGACTTACGAACCCCGCCAGGGCCGGAAGGCAGCAACGGTAGTTTGCTCGACATCTGCCGTGGTCACCCTGGCACTTTTTCGATTTACGATTTTGGATTTACGATTGACGATTTGAAACTGTTGCTCGACGAACGAAATCTTAGTCGTAAACTTTCTCTGAATCTTAATCGCAAATGGCGTATCAAGTCATAGCCCGCAAATATCGCCCGCAGCGTTTCGCCGACGTCGTCGGTCAGGAGCACGTCACGCAGACGCTCAGTCACGCCATCGAACAGAACCGCATCGCTCACGCCTACCTCTTTTGTGGGCCGCGCGGCACGGGCAAGACCACCATCGCGCGCATCTTTGCCAAATGCCTCAACTGCACGGGCGGGCCGAAGGTGGATTTCGACGACAACGACACGCGCGTCCAGGAAATCACCGAAGGCCGCTCGATTGACGTGTTCGAGATTGACGGCGCGAGCAACAACGGCGTCGAACAGGTGCGCGAGTTGCGCGAGACCTGCAAATACGCGCCTGCCTCCTCGAAGTTCAAAATCTACATCATTGACGAAGTTCACATGCTCTCGACGGCGGCTTTCAATGCGTTGCTGAAAACGCTGGAAGAGCCGCCGGCGCACGTGAAGTTCATGTTCGCCACGACCGACCCGGAAAAAGTGTTGCCTACGATTCTGTCGCGCTGCCAACGCTTTGATTTGCGCCGCATTCCGACCGCGCTGATCGTGAAGCACCTCTCTTGGATTGCCGCAAAGGAGAAGGTAAAAATTGACGACGCGGCGTTGTTTGCGATTGCCCGCGGTGCGGAAGGCGGCATGCGCGACGCCGAGAGCGCTCTCGATCAACTCATCAGTTTTTGCGGAGACAAGATCGAGGAAGCCGACGTGCTCTCCATGTTCGGCCTGACCGCACAAAGGCAGATTCTTGAACTCAGCCGCGCGGTGCTGGCCGGAGAGATTGCCACGGCGTTGCATCAATTGAATGACCTCGCGCAGAAGGGCAAAGACTTGGGCCGCTTGCTCTCCGACCTGCTAAACCATTTCCGCAATCTCCTTCTCTTTCAGGTTTCACGCGGTGATTTGAACATGCTCGAAGTATCGGAAGCCGAAGTCGCGTCGCTCAAGGAACAGTCCGCGCTGGCTTCGACCGAAGCGCTCACACGGATTCTGGAGGTTCTCGCCGATGCGGAAATTCGCCTGCGCGATGCGGCGTCTAAAAAGATCCTGCTCGAAGTAACGTTGCTTAAGGTCATCGAAGCGCGTAGAGCAATAAGTCTGGACAGCGTGCTCAAGCAACTACAGCAGTTGCGGGGGCAAGGCAGCGCGGGTGTGCCGGCTCCTGTGGTAGGGACTCGTTCCACCGCGTCCCCAGTTTCGCCTCAAACGGCAGCCGCGTCGGAAAAATCGGGAACGCAGTGTGATGCGACCCTGCCAACCACCACCGAAGCGTCACCGCAAGCCCCGGCACCGGCAGAGCCTTCGGCGAGCCCCGCTGGATTGGATGAACTCTGGTCAAAACTGGTCGAGGCTGCGGGTCGCGCCAGTCCATTCGTGCGCACGTACCTGCTCGAAGCACACCCGGTTTCGTTCGAGAAAAATGTGTTTACCATTGGTTTTGACCCAGAATTTGCGGACCACCTGAGTCTCGTGGACCATTCCAAGAATCACGCGCTCCTGCAAACCAAGCTCGCCGAACTTGGCCATCCAAACTCGCAAATAAAGTTCGTGAAAGCCGAGGCGCCGGCGGGCCGTGTCGCGCCCATCGTGGAAACCGCGCAAGCAACTCCGGCAGCGGCAGCGAAACCCAATCCAAAGCCGGTCACCTCCGCCGCGCCTCCCGCCAGGGAAAAGACGGCCTCCGTGCCGTTCAACAAGGATGATTTCAAGAATGATCCACTCATCCAAAAGGCGCTGGAAATTTTCAAAGGGCAAATCGTGGATGTTCGCGCCTGACTATCAACACTCAACCATCAACTTTTCTCAATTATGTCCAGCATCGGAAAGCTCATGAAACAGGCTGCGCGAATGCAGCAGCAGATGGAACAAGTCCAGGCCGAACTTGCCGCCCGCACCGTCGAGGCAACGAGCGGCGGCGGCGCGGTGAAAGTCACGGCCAGATGCGATGGCACGATTGCCAGCATCAAGATTGACCCTCAAGCGCTCAATCCCTCGGATGCGCAATTGGTCGAAGACATGATCCTGACCGCGGCGAACCAGGCACTCGGCCAGGCCAAGGAAATCTCCACGGCGGAGATGGGCAAAGTAACGGCCGGCTTGAGTCTGCCGGGATTTGGGTAAGTTGAAGCGGCGTAAACCGCGCTCCGGCCGCAACTCAACCTCGTCGCGGCCGCCGGGGCGCGGGCTTCAGCCCGCTTCAGCGCTCTTACAATTCGCATGTCTCCTGTTCCCGATTCGATCACTTCGCTCATCGCAGCGTTGAATAAACTTCCCGGCGTCGGCCCGCGTTCCGCCGAGCGGATTGCCCTGCATCTGGTCCAAACCGACTCGACAGCAGTAAAGCAACTAGCCGACGTGATTGTGCTGGCCCGCGAGCGCATCCAGTTTTGCACGACCTGCGGAGCGTTGACCGAGAAATCCCCTTGTCCGATTTGCGCGGACTCACGGCGGGATGCATCGCTGGTGTGCGTGGTGGAACGCGCCGTGGATATTCTCAGCATCGAAAAATCCGGGACATTTCGCGGCAAGTTCCATGTGATGGGCGGTAAAATCTCTCCACTCGATGGCGTCGAGCCGGAAGATTTGCGCATCGCGGAGCTGGAAAAACGCTTGGCTCACGAATCCATCAAGGAAATCATCATTGCCCTCAGCACTGATGTGGAAGGCGACGCGACGAGTTTTTATCTGGCGAAACGGCTGGCGAAGTCCGGCCTGAAGATTTCACGCATCGCCTACGGCCTGCCGGCGGGCAGCGGGCTGGAATACGCGGACGAGTTGACCTTAAGCCGTGCGCTCGAAGGACGTAGAGAAATGCAGTAACCCACCGGAGACTATGACGGGAAGCGAGTTTTGGGCTTTGATTCAGGAGGCAAATGCGAAGGCGGAAAATACGAAGGCAATCCCGCAATGGCTTGTGAGCCGGCTGATGGCGTTCCCTGCAACTGAGATTATTGATTTCTCAGCTTGGGAGGCCATGTTTTTGGACAAAGCCGATGACGAACGCCTCTGGGCGGCTGCGAGCATAGTTGCCGATGGCTTGAGCGACGACGGGTTTGACTATTTCAAGTGTTGGTTAATCGCTCAAGGCGAAGCCGTCTATAAAGCTGCGGTTGAGAATCCCGACTCTCTCGCAGATATCGAATACAAGGATCACGATTTCTTCGGCCCCACGGTTACACTGGAGGAAATGCTTTATGTTACCTCTGACGCTTACAACCGAAAAATGAGAAGGCCGCGTTTTTCCAAAACGAACTTGCCTGCTGGATATCAACCACCGCCAGGCTGTGATCCCGGTCGAACCGCGCGTAAAAACAAAGGATTCTTGAAGCTCGCAGATGATAAAGCGGTCATGAAAGCACATTTTCCAAAGTTGATGAAACGATTCTCTCTGCGCCGAAAACGCATCGCGAGGGAGAAACTGACCCAAAAGATGAAACCCAACGGTCAACAGTTACGGGATGATTAGATTCCTGAACACTACTTTATGAGCAAACCCTCCATCGTCGTTTTCGATCTCGGCAAAGTCCTAGTGGACTTCGATTATTCCATCGCAGGCAAGCGGATCGCCGCGCAGTCGGATTTGACGCCTGCCGAGGTCCAGAAGTTTCTCGATCATTCCCCATTGCTTTATCGCTTCGAGACGGGACTGATGACGCGGCAGGAGTTTTTCGACACGGTGCGCGAACACACGGGCTTTCGCGGTGGCTTCGAGGAATTCGGCCAGTTTTTCGCGGACATTTTTTGGGAGATACCCGTCATGGTCGAAATCCAAGCATCGTTGCGGCGGCGCGGAATTCCCACCTACATTTTTTCCAACACGAACGATCTGGCGATTGAGCACATCCGCCGGAATTTTCCGTTCTTCTCAAACTTCGACGGCTATATCCTCTCCTACGAAGTCGGCGCAATGAAACCCCACGCAAAGATTTACGAAGACCTGGAAAAAATGTCCGGCAAGCGCGCCGCAGAAATTCTCTATTTGGACGACCGACAGGAAAACGTGGATGGCGGCGCAGCGCGTGGATGGCAGGTCATTTTGCAGACCGATCCGGAAACATCGCGCGCGGCGATGGAAAAACTTGGCTTGCTCAACAACGATTGAACCCGGCCGGAGCGGAATTCAATTCTCGGCCGGGGTTTCCTTCGCCGCCTTCGCGTTGAGCAACGCATCCAAAGCATAGTTCGAGTCGCCCAGCGAGAACAGCCGGTCGGAGATGTCATTGAGCGCCAGACGGGTGGTTTCAAATCGTTCGGACAGAGTGTTGAGGATGTTCGACAATTCGTAACGCTGCGCCAGACGGTGATCACTGGCCGCGCTATACTGGGACCGCTCGAGCGTCTGGTAGTATTTCAAATTTGGAAACCCGCGCTTCTCCGCGCGCAAACGAATCCGCTCGTGGAACACACCGGAAAGGAACAGCGAATGATTCCCGATGTGGACGCGGATATGAAAACTCGTGCGGTCATCCGCGGTCTGGAGCGCCGCGAGCATCTCAAAAAAGTAATCCAGCGGATTTGGCTGGCCGGGCACGCCACACCGCGCGCGTTCGGTGCGGGCAAACTCCGCCAGCAATTCCGCCACGTAATCCGCCACCGCGCGGTCTTCGATGTCGGCACGCAGGAAGACGTGCCGGACCAGCACGTAGAAATAGAAGTGGGTGGAGACGCGCAGGCAACCGCGCCGTTCCAGCAGCGCGCGCAACAATTCCTCGTCGTCGAGGATCAAGTCGCGCGATGCCTCGTCGGCCAGCAATTGGATCAGGCACTCCGCGTTGCCGAGGCGGCTGCCCAGCACCGACAGGATGAAGTCAATGTCTTCCGCCACGAACTGCACGCGGCAGTTTGGTTGAATCACTTTCATCGTCATAGGCTCTTGCCTGGTTGGACGCCGCGGGCGCGGATTGCTTCAAGCGCGTCGCTGCGCAATACTACCCGGCGACGATGAACATAGCAGAATCGGTTCCACACTTCAGCCCTGATGCTCCCGATTTGGAGACACCCCCGGCCGCTCTTGAATCTGCAATGGTTCAAGGCCGTTGCCGGCATTTTACATCAGCCACCAGCCATCCGTCCGGGTTCTTGATGAACTGCTGGCCAGTTTTGCGCAAACTGTAAAAACGAATCTCCGCCTTTGATGAATCCAGAGCAGCCGCAAAGCCCACCCATCGCCCGCATTCCGGCGCGAACGCAACGGCAGGCGATGGATTGGAGCCTCGCGCTCGCCAGCCAGGGCGTCGAGCCGGTTATCGAACAGACCGAAGATGGCCGCTGGACCCTTGTGATTGCGGCGTCGGATTACGACAGCGCGGTTTCAACCATTCGCCAATACCGGCTCGAGAACCTGCGGTGGCCGTGGCGCAAACCGATTTTCAAAACGCACACGGTATTTGACTGGGCAAGTGTCGCGTGGTTGCTTTTGGCCATCGGTATCTTCTGGCTGACGGAAACGCGCCCCGCTTTGAAGGACGCGGGCATCATGGACAGCGCGGCCCTCGCCAAAGGCGAATGGTGGCGGTTATTCACAGCAATGTGGCTGCACGGCGATGTCGGGCACCTCGTCACGAACGGAGCATTTGGTTGCTTGTTGTTGGGGCTGGCGATGGGCCGTTATGGCACCGGCGTGGGTTTGCTCGCCGCGTACCTTGCGGGTTTGGGCGGCAATATCGCTTCGTGGCTCGTGCATGGAGAAGTTCATCGCAGTCTTGGCGCGTCAGGCATGGTCATGGGAGCGCTGGGCCTGGTGGCCGTACAATCGGTCGGGTTGCTCAAGCGCGCGCCGCACGCATGGAGATTCGCCGTGGGCGGCGTGGGTGCGGGGATCATGTTGTTCGTGCTGCTTGGATTGTCGCCCGGAACGGACGTTGCTGCGCATTTCGGCGGATTTGTTGGCGGTTTGGCTCTGGGCGCGTTGCTGGTCGTTTTTGCCGAGTCCGCTCGAAATGAAATCATCAACTTTGCATGCGCGATGTTGTTCGCGATGCTTTTGATCTGGACCTGGCTCCTGGCAATCGGAGTGAAATGACAATTCGGCTGGAGAACTGTTCTGCGCGCTGACAAATTCCCAACCGCCATGCGTCAGTCCCGAAGTTCAGCAAGCACGAGCCGCGCAACCTCTGGCCGCGCTGCACTTGCCAACAAATTCTTCGTGACCCTGGCCTGCTTTTGCACACTTTCAATGACTGCTTCCAGCAAGACCTTGGATGCCCGTGGTGGACAATTCGTCGCCTTCAAGTCCTTTTCCATGTTCAAAAAATCTACGGGCGAGCGGCCCGGTGAAGTCATCCTCACGTCCAGGGAAATCCGCGCCCGCATCGCTTGGGACGAACTCATTGCGTCGTGGAACGCCGAGATGCCGGCGAGTGCGTATCTGAAAGTAGAAACGCGGGCGCTTTATCCCGGCCACAGGACCAAGTGGTATGTGATGGGTCTTTGGTCCGGCGACCCGGAGCGGCATCCGCGCGAAAGCGTGCGCCGCCAGCGGGACGACGATGGTGATGTGAAAACCGACACTCTCGTTCTCGAACGCCATGCCGAGGGACTTCAAGTCCGGCTTACCATGGGCGGCGAGGGCAACGAGAAACCGAAGCTGAAATTTCTGAGCCTTTCGTTGCTCGACAGCAAAGCTTCCCCGGCGACGCTTCCGCCAAATCGTGCCGCTTGGGGAAAATTGGTGGACGTGCCGGAGCGTTCGCAGATGGCCTACGAGAACGGTGGAGTGCTTTGCAGCCCAACGACCGTTTCGATGTTGCTTGCACATTGGAGTCGGGAATTGAACCGCCCGAACCTCGACCACGATGTGCCGGAAGTGGTGAAAGGGGTTCACGACCCGAAGTGGGTGGGCACGGGCAACTGGGCCTTTAACACCGCTTACGCCGGCGCGCTGCCGGGAATGCGCGCCTACACCGCGCGCCTGAGCGGCGTGGCGGAACTGGAGGATTGGATCGCGCAAGGTATCCCGGTCGGACTTTCGCTCTGCTACAACCGCCTCCGCGGAAAAGGCCGCGAGCCAAGCGGGCATCTCGTCGTTTGCGTCGGCTTCACGGAAGCTGGCGATGCTGTCATCAACGATCCAGGTACGAGCAAAAACGTGCGAAAGATTTTCCCGCGCGCGAACTTGATTGACGCGTGGGCTTACTCGAAGAACGCGGCTTGCTTGATTTATCCCGAGAAAACTTCCGTGCCGCGTGACCGCTTCGGCCATTGGGATTCGTGGACAGCGAAACGGAGAATCGCCCTTGCAAAATGACGCGCGAGGTCCGTTGGCGCGCACGTTTGATCAGAGTAATCCCGCTTTACCGACTGCTCCTCGCAGCTTAGATTTGCCCCATGAAAACGCTGAAGATTGTCGTTGAACGTCATGAAGACGGCTACGTCGCCTATCCGCTCGGCTTGAAGGGCGTGGTCGTTGGGCAAGGCGACAGTTACGAAGCTGCCCTTGCGGATTGTCAATCCGCCATCCGTTTCCACGTCGAAACTTTCGGTCCGGACGTGCTCGAAGCCGAGCCTGCCGTGCTGGATGCCTTCATTGCCGAGGCTCATGCCTAAGTTTCCCGTTGACGCGCCCAAACGCCGCGTTATTCGCGCGCTCGCAACGTTGGGTTTTCGGATCGTAAATGAGCGCGAGCACATCGCCTTGGTGCGCGAAAACCCTGACGGCACGAAAACACCTCTCACCATGCCCAATCATCCTCACTTGAAATCATCCACCCTGCGCACCATCTGCACCCAATCCGGCATTTCCCGCGAAGAGTTTTTGCGTGCCTACGAGCAAAGCTAGGGTGAAACCACCGCGGTCGCGCTGATGAAAACAACAGGCACAGTCTATCTCGTCGGCGCCGGGCCGGGCGACGCAGGATTGCTGACGTTGCGCGGCGCGGAATTGTTACGTCGCGCCGACGTGGTCATTTACGACGTGCTGGTCAATCCGAAATTGCTTCGCTTCGCACCAGCCATCGCGGAACTGATTTCGCGCGGCAGCCGCACGGCTGACGAAGCGTTATCGCAGGGCGCACTGAATGCGTTGATGATCGCGAAGGCGCGCGAAGGCAAATGCGTCGTGCGGCTCAAGGGAGGCGATCCTTACATTTTCGGTCGCGGCGGCGAAGAGGCCGAGGCACTGGCCGACGCGAAGATTCAGTTCGAAGTTGTTCCGGGCGTTTCGTCCATCGTGGCTGCGCTGAACTACGCAGGCATTCCCCTTACCCACCGCGACCATTGCTCCAGCTTCACCGTCCTCACAGGCCATGAAGGCGTGGGCAGCGAGGAAAGCCATTTCGACCTCGACCAGATAGCGCGCATCCCGGGCACGAAGGTGATTTTGATGGGATTGAAAAAATTGCCCGAGTTGACCGAGGGCCTGATCGCGCGCGGTGTAGCTCCCAAGACACCTGTGGCCATTGTGCGTTGGGGCACAACGGGGCGGCAGCAATCCATTGAAGGCACGCTGGCGACCATCGCGGGCATCGCCGCGGAAAAGAATTTCGCCCCGCCGGCCATTACGATCGTCGGCGAAGTGGTGAAGTTGCGCAAAAAGCTGAACTGGTTTGAGCGCCGTCCGTTATTCGGCCAGCGCGTCGTTGTCACGCGGTCACGCAATCAGTCTCCAGAACTTACGAGCCGCTTGAACGAGCTGGGCGCGGAGGTGCTCGAAATACCGTGCATTAGAATCGGCCCGCCCACCCACCTCGCGAACGTGGCCGACGCATTGCTGGAATTGAATTCCTATGACTGGCTGGTGTTCACCAGCCCGAACGGGGTCACGGCATTTTTTGATTTGTTTTTCAAAGCCTTCAAAGACACACGCGACATCGGCGGCGTGCGCATCGCGGCGATTGGTCCGGGCACGGCGGCCAGGCTGCGCGAGCTGCACCTGCAAGTGGACCTGATGCCGGAAACGGCCATCAGTTCGAAGATTGCCAGGGCGTTCGACCATTACGAACGCATGGAGAATCTTAAAATCTGTCTGCTCCGCGCGGAGGTCGCGAATCCCGATCTGCCCAAGTCGCTCGAAGAACTCGGCGCCATCGTGGATGATATCGCCTGCTACAAAACCTTCGCCGAAACCGAGGACGCCACCGGCGACGCAGCGAGGCTGCTCGAAAGCGGCGCGGATTGGATCACGTTTACCAGCGCCTCAACCGTCGAACACTTTCACGCGCGGTTCGATTTGCCAGCACTGCTGAGGAAGTTTCCCCGGGCGAAGCTGGCTTCCATCGGACCGGAAACAAGCAAGGTACTGGCGGCGCTGGCAATCAAGCCGACGGTCGAGGCCAAACAACACACGATAGATGGATTGGTGGCGGGGTTGTTGAAGGCAAAGCGATAGGAGCGCGACCGGTCCCCGGTCGCAGCGGGTGGATCTCGGGAGGGCTTCGGAAATCACGAAGCTCACAAAACCATGACAGCTCGCAAACGAGAGGTGCTCGCTTCGCGAAAGCGCACTTGCCTTGGCCTGGATTTCAAAGCTCAATAATACCATGAGCCAGCCTCCCGAGCCGCGTCGCAAGGGTCCACCACACAATCCTGGTTTGCGTGAACTGATTGCCGGCAAACGCCGCTGGTCGTCTCCACCGGCACCAGAGGAAGCGATGCGTGGCTTTCGGGGTTGGCATGAGCGTGGTCATCTTCCGCATCGCGATGAGCCCGGGCTTGTTCAATTTATTACCTTTCATCTGACTGACGCCTATCCCTCCGCGCTGCGTTCCGAGTGGGAAACCTTGCTCCAGATCGAAGCTGACCGCGACCGCCGCAATCAACTCGAAGCCTATCTCGACAAGGGACGTGGCGAGTGTCATTTGCGCCGGCCGGAGATTGCGAGAATCGTTGATGAAGCCTTTCGATTCTATCACGGCAAGCAATACGACCTTCGGGCGTGGGTTGTGATGCCAAATCATGTTCACGCGCTATTCGAGGTTCGAGACAAGCCTCTCGGAAAAATCGTCGGACAATTCAAGGAGTACACGGCACGCACTGCGAATAAAATCCTGGGCCGAAGCGGACAGTTCTGGGCGGAAGATTGCTGGGATACTTACATGCGCGACGCGCGGCATGAATTGCGAGTGCGGCGCTACATTGAAAACAATCCCGTGAAAGCCTGTCTGGTTCGCGAAGCAAAGGAATGGCCATGGAGCAGCGCCCGTTTCCTGGACCTCAACGGCGTCTTGCGACTGTGATAAACACGCCGGTTCAGAAGTGTGGGCAATTTGCGACTGTATCGAACAATAGGGAGGATTGAAATCCCTCGGGAGACTTCCTTGGAATCCACCCGCTGCGACCGGGGACCGGTCGCGCTCCGTCACAAGCCCACAAACTTCATCCCAAACCGGATCCACAACGGAATCGTCAGCAACCCGACGACCGATGTGCCGATCACCACGCGCATCGCGGTGGCCGGATCGCCTTGGTAATGCCGCGCCATGACGATGGGAAACACCGCCGCCGGCATCGCGGCCTCAAGCACGATCACGCGTTTCAACTCAATCGAAGCCGGGAGATATTTTGCAAGCAACAAGAACAGGAGGGGCAAAAAGGCGATGCGCAACAGCACCGCCGTCCCGATCACCCGCCAGCCCGAGGCGGAATGAAATTCGTGCAGGTGGTCGGCCATGATCGCACCGATCAGGATCAGCGCCATGGGCACGGCGCATTGCCCGAGCCAGTGAACTCCGGTGAGCACCACGGTGGGCACGTGCGAGTGCAGGCCAATTGCGTTTAGCACCAGCGCCAGGGCAATGGCCAGCAGAGGTGCGTTGATGATTTTCCGCCAATCACGGCCGACGCCTTCACCGCTGAGCATGATCACGCCAAGCGTCCACAAGGCAGTTTCCACGCCCACCATCAGCAGGAACAGCACGCCGGCGGTCTGCTTGTCGAACAACAGCAGCGCCAGCGGCAACGGGACATAACCGTAATTGTAGATGCCGACGCTGACTCCGAAGGTGCGTACGCTGCATCTACAATTACGGTTATGTCCCGTTGCCGCTGGCGCTGCTGTTGTTCGACAAGCAGACCGCCGGCGTGCTGTT
>Ga0137333_1000312_pt1 | contig 13197 bp, 13 predicted proteins | sample EasRivERMLT231_2_FD_102286 | JGI IMG/M metagenome (GOLD analysis project Ga0137333, IMG submission 102286) | Soil microbial communities from meander-bound floodplain in the East River, Colorado, USA - East River MetaG ERMLT231_2 | ecosystem: Environmental > Terrestrial > Soil > Floodplain ... | reverse complement strand
TGCAGCCACGGGTATTTGTCCTTCAGGTAGGCGTGATTGGCCCGGTCGTAAAAATCCGCGTAGGTGCCGATGTGGGAATACTTGATCCAGTAGGTTCCGTCGCGCAGGTGCTCAATCGCCTGATTGCGCTTGGCCAGTTCGTCCAACTTCTCCCGGCGCTGATGACCCTCATGGAAAACATTCTGGATCATGCCGGAGATTTGCTCCGGTGTGACATCCGGGTCGTCGGCTCCCGCTGTGTGCGGCGTCAGGTCAGGAATGTCCCGACCGTAGCGACGGCGTGCTTCGGAGAGCGCGTTCATGGCTGGTAGGCGATCTCCACGGAGATGGCCGTGTTCGACCCGGTGGAATAAACATCGGGCCGGTTCACGTTCCCGTAGTAGGCGAGGTACTGCGCCCGGATGGCGTACACATCCTCGATGTCAAACTGACGCCAGTCGGCGTACTGGGTGCCGACATCACAGAGGAAGCGCTGGCTGGCATTATAGTTGGTCGCCGCGTTGTTGTTCAACCGGGAGATCAGGCCATCAAGGTCTTCGATCCCATCTCCGGTAAACACCACGCTGTCACCGGGCGGCCCAAAGTAACAATCGAAGTACCATTGAGCACGCCGGGCAATGTCACGGTGATTGGCTGGCGTAAGCAGCATACGCCTTAACTACCGGCCAGATACTTTCGGCGCTCCACTGGAGTCAGATCATCGAACCAGACATCGTATTCCTCGGTGCCGGGTTGTGGCTGACGCACGTACCGGCGTGGTTCGGTTTTCCTGACTGCGCGTGCTCGCTTGTAAGTGGGCCGGTTGAGTTCGCTCAGTTCCGAAGGCGCAGCCGTCGCAACGTACGACGCGCTTCGCGCTACGGAGCGAGCGCCAGCGAGCGACAGTGCGAAGCCGTCGCCGTGCTGGGTATTAACAGCTTCATCAATAGGAGCTTCATCATAGGCCCGGTAACTCTTTGACCCAACAGGGGATGTTGGCAAATTCCGTTCAGATTTGGCATCGAGGCATTCAGATTTGGCATCGAGGCATTCAAATTTGGCATCGAGATTTGCTACTGCGCTTATTTTGAGCAGCTTCTCCGCATAATCAACACGTAATTTTAACGACAATCCCCAGACCGGTTTTGCCTTCTGCCCGCGCCGGTAAGTGAGCAGTCCAGCCCGTTGTAAACACGAAAAGCCACGGACGGCGGTGCGGTAGGAAACGTAACGATGACGCGCCACCCATTCCTCGATGGTGCTGGTGTGGGCAGCCGCGTTGGCCGTGAAGACCAGCGCGTCAGCCAGCAGGGCGTCGAAGTCATCCTCATAATCCCTCCGCTTCAAACGGTTCATGGCTTCCTCCGCTTTTGCCTTCCAGTTCATCTTCACCCAGTGGCCGACGTTGTGGAGGATAATCGCGGGCACCACCCCATGCTCAAAGGCGACCCGGACATCAAACGTGTGCAGGGCAAATTTTTCGTCGGGCGCGATGGGGCCGTAGAGATAAACCTTGTCGATCTTCTTCCGGGCGAGCAGCGCCGGGGTGCGCTTGCCGGGATGAATCAATTTTTGGAGCGCGTTCCAAACCGTGATCCGGGTGAGATAGGGATACTGTTTACAAAGCGTATCCACGGTGAGGGGGATGAACTTGACCTTTTGTGTGTCACAGCAAAAACTGACGAACTGAAAGATCAGCGCCGCCGGGATGCTGTATACTTCAGCCACCAGCGGATTGAACCGGTGCGGGGTGTACTCTGTCATGTAGCCTTAGAACCGAAGACTGTCTTCGGCCCGGCACATGGATGGTAGAACTGAAATCCTTCGATCCGCTCCAACTGGTTAAAAACTTTCGCGCAGCTACGGCGCAGCACCCCATGTTGCCTGTCCCAAAACCAGACGACGTGTGCGCGATTGTCGCGGCCCGTCTTCGGGCGCATGGCGCGACCGATGATCTGCCGGGCCACTTCGTAGTCGGCTACGTGGTCAGCCACGACCATCGCTCGAATCTCGTTGATGCTGACGCCTTCCTTCACCAGCGGTGTCACCAAGACCGCCCCCGGTGTGGTTTTGAACCACTCAAACGCCGCGTCCCGATCCGTTGGTGAATCCTCGCCCACCAAGATGCGTACGTTGTGCTTGCCCACGGCTTCAAGGAGCAGGGCTTCGAGAATGTAGACGTGCGTCGTGCGCGTGGCCACCACGATGGTTGGCCAGTCCTGCTGGTGGAAGTGTTTCACCCAGTCCACGATCATCTGGTTGCGCGACTTGAACTGGACGATGGCGCGGTCGTACATGCGGTCGAGCAGACACCAGCGCGACTCGATCTCGTGTTCCTCGCCCATGATCTCCAAGCGATGCAGTCCGTTTACCGTGATGGGTTCCTGCACGGTGATCCAGTCACCGTCATCATCCTTCTCCGCTGTCTTCACGGAGCGCGTCTTAACCTTGCCCTCGGCATCACGCTCGTAGACCGGCCCGGCGTACGTGCCCGCCACCCATTCCCCATCCAAGAGCATGAAGGCTTTGCTGCCGCGCTCCGGGCGATAGGGCACCTGACTGAACCGGCCCGCCCACGCAGGCACGTCAACCACGTAGATGTGAGGCCGGGCCAAGCGCCCGACCTCAATGAGCGGGGCCGAGTGAACCTCGTTGAGCAGCGGCCCGAACAGGCCACGAATGTCACTGTGTCGCACCGGATCGTTTTCCTTGGACGTGTCGGAGGCACCCAGCCGGAAGTACGCCGGGATGACCGACAAAATCTTTTTGCTGGTCTTGCTGCCTGCGTGATGAACCTCGTCGTAGAGGATCGCCATGAAGGTGTCGAACCATTCATCGGTCTTCAGCGCGTGGAAGTGCGTGTTGAGCATCGCCACAGTGCAGACCACCATGTCCTTCGCGTCGAAGTCATGAAACCCGCCGCCACACTGGCCGACCTTGAAGTGTGGCAGAAACTTTTTCATCTCCTTGGTCACCTGCCGCACCAGCCGCTCGGAGGGTGTGATATAGAGGAAGCGGGCCTCCGGGTAGCGCTCCTTGATGAACGCTGCCGTCCCGGCGAACGTGGCGGTCTTGCCGCCGCCCACTGTGACCTTGTTGAAGCCGATGCCTGCCCGGAGCCAGTCGAGAATGCACTGGCGCTGGCTCATATCCAACTCGAAGGCAGCCGTAATCAAGTCGGGGCGAACGTCGTCGATCTCCAGATCGGCAAACGGGTATTCCAGCAAGTGCGAGAGGTCGACTTTGAAGTCCAGAAATTCCGCCACCCGGATAAGGTACTCCTTGTGCCCGCGCAGCGCCTTGGCCGCCGTGTTGTTGACGCGGGCCAGCGGATAGATGTAGCCGTCCCAGCCCTCCCGGCCCTTGCTGACCTTGTAGCGCTGGTGGCTGAGCGCAAAGAAGAAGCCGTCAGGCCGGAAACGCAGTTCCTCAATCAGCGCATCAAGCTCACGGGGTTTGGCCGTGACGATGACCTGCGTGGCATTCTCGTAAAGCGTGACCATTAAAATCAAATGACCCCACGGGACGTTCGCAAGCAGTCCAGCGTCGTACGAGGCTCACACTTGGCGTGGGGTCAAAAATTCAACGCCGGACTTTCCCGACGAGATCAATCACTTCGCTGGGACTGATGCCTGCCAGAACGTCGCAGGCATTGCGTTGCGCCGGTCGTGGAGGACAATACTTGGGGAAGGTGTTGCTGTAAACAAAACACGGTGAGTGGGGACAGAATTCTTTGTGCCAGATGGGATGATGGTTCTTGTAGTACTTCATCCGGCTCTGCGGCGACATCGGCCCCCAGAGTCCGACACACGGCGTGCCGAAGGAACCGGCGATGTGGGCCATCATCGAGTCGGGGCTGATGACCACGCTGATGTATTCAGTGAGCGCCCAAAGCTCGCGCAGGTTGGGCGACGTGAACGCCTCGACATTTTTCAACTCTCGCTTGGCGGCCTCGGCGGTCAATGTGTCCTTGAACGTCGCGGGCACGAACTCATCATGTAAACAAAGCCAGTGCATGTCAGGATACGCCTCGGCGACCTTCAGGATCATGAACGCGCTGTCATTGGGCGAAAGGCACCGCACCGGGTTGGCGCTGGAAAGCTGATAGAGGCCGATGCGCTTGCCGGTCTGAAGGAACCGGTTCAAAGTACCAAGCTCACTCGGTGTAAACACTGGCCGCACGCTCTTTTCATCGTCGGGTATGTCTGCCGGATTGTAGCCGATCTTGCGCAGCATCATGTCCAGCGGGTGTTCTTGATCCTGATGCTCGTCCATGTTGACCGCCGCCTCCCAGTGGCAGAAGTGATCGAACATCTTCACTGTCTCCCAGAGGATCGGAATGGTCTGCACGGTCTTCACCCAATCGAAGCCCCACCAGCAGACGTTGTTGCCGGGGTCGGTCAGGACGTGGACATCCAAACCCTGCTTGGACATGTAGCGGGCGATGGGCCACGTGAGAATCTGATCGCCGTAACCGCCGCTGCCGTTGAACAGCAGCACGCGCTGGCCCTTCTTGAACGCCGCCTGATGCGCGTTGGTGATGCGCGTGTCGACGCGGCTCACCTTGTAGGTTCGACTCTGGACGTTCGGGTCGCGCATCACCCGCTCAATCTGAGCATTGGCCACCAAGTAGGGACGGTTGGCCTCAAAGGTTTGGGTGATCCCGCCTGCGCTTTTCTTGAAGGCAATCGTGATCGGCTCTGAGAATGTAATCAGATTCATGCTCCCTAAGAACAGCTTTTCCCGTTTACACTGGAGGCCGTTCTTACAAGTGGCGACGGCAGCGTAGTTAATCTGAACGCAGCGCATACGCCTATGAAGCTCGAAAAAATCAAGAAAACGTACAACGACTACAAACTCGAACTGAGTTGGGGTCAGGTCGAAGCGATTGCCGCCGCTTTGGGACAGAATCACAGCGATCCGCTCGCCGATGAACTTTACGCTGAATGGCAGTGGTACATGGAACGCGTACCGGGGCCGGGCGAAGATGAGGAAGAAATCGAGGCCCAGCAAAAAGTTGCCGGTGAAGGCGGCGCACCCGGCGCTGTTGAGGGTGAAGATTTGCCCATCCCCATGCCGCCCGGCAGCGAAGCCGGAACCGCGCCAGAAGGCGAAGGCGGCGCAGCGCCCCCTTCGGATGAGGAAATGGGTGGCGGCCAAAACGCCCTGACCGCCGCCGTGGAGCGGGCCAACCAAGCCAAAGCTGGTGTTGGGCTGCCGGAGCCGGAAGCGGAGGGCGGCTTCGAGAGCGGCCCGGAGGAAGTCAGTCTGCCGGAACCTCCGCGTGAGTGATAATACCGACAGGCTTATTGATGAGATCATGGCCTTGTTAGTCGGGCCACCGCCGGGAGAACTGCTAAGGCTCAACCCCGATTTACTTGAATGAGGGCTAACGTCAATCTTCTGACTGGCGCGAGTGAAACCGCCACGCAACAGTCAGTCACCGGTTTTGAAAACTCCGCCGCCGCACACGTGGTGGGCGACTGGGGCGTCCATAACCAAGTCCTGTTTTACGCGACGCCCTTCACCGAGTTCTCAGTTGGCCACACCATCTCCAACGGCTACCTGCTGCGCTTGGCGCTGACAGGCACGAACCTCGACGGCACGGGCGACGCGGCGTTCACCTGCCCGGCCATCGTGACCGGCATTCCTATTGATAGCGGCGGCGCTCCCTACATCATCCGGCATCCCGACTCGCTGGCGCTTTTTGTCGGCCAGACCGCCACGTTCATTGTCAAAGCCGTCAGCGCCGACCCGCTGTCCTACCAGTGGCGCTTCAACGGCACCAACATCAACGGCGCGTCCTCGGCGACGTACGTCATTGGCGCGGTCGCCATCAGCAACGCGGGCAATTTCAGCGCGGTCGTCAGCAACAGCTTCGGCTCGGTCACCAGCAACAACGGCGGCCTCACTGTCTCGGTTCCAAGCGCGGGCTTCAACATCAGTCAAGATGGCTGCTTCCTGCCCGACACGCTCATCACGATGGCCGACGGCAGCCAACGTCCGATCAGCACCATCAAAACCGGCGAGCGGGTGGCTTCCTTCATTGTCTCTGGCCTTGATCCGACCAAGGAGGATGCGTGGCGCACATGGCAAACCGCGTCGCTCACTCTCCGGGCTGCGCCCGCCACGGTCAAACTGGTGTTTGTCCAGCGCTTCGACGGCTACTTTCAAGTGCTCGATCTCAAGGTCACCTACGAGCACCCGCTGCTGATCCGGCGCAACGGCATCTGGGCATTTCGCGAAGTGCAGAGCCTCCTAAAAGGCGACATGCTCTGGAAAAACGGCATGGTGGTGCCCATCGACCGCGTGCTCTACATGCGCGGTGAGGTCGAAACCTACAACCTCAACGTGGAGGAAACCGACGTTTATCTCGCCAACGGGTTCATGGCGCACAACAATTTCTTCAAGAGCGTGTGGCGGTTCATCACTCCCGAAACAGCCATCATTGGCGCGATTGTAAACTGATATGGCTTCAGAGAAAAATCTCGTAACACAGGCGCGACTCAGCGAAGTCAAAACCGCTGAGTCTGGACTTGTAGACAATCTCTATGCCCACGCCAACACCACCTTGTCGAAGGCCCACGGGGTGATCCTCTGGAACCTGCCGCATCCCACGCTCGACGGCGACGGCAACGACATCAGCGTTTACTATGACAGCCACGGCGACCGGGTGGGCTACTACATGATGCGGCTCACCTACAACAACACGAATTATTTTGCGCCGCTGGAACTTTCCACCTTGGCAGGCAAAGACCCGCTGACCGGCATCTCCCCGGACACCAACGTCACCGGCATCGTACCCGTCATCCCCGGCGGCACGGCGTGGGTCACTGACTTCACTCCACAGGACGAGCAAGACCTGATCGTCACCAACAACCAACTCTTGTTGCCGCACACCCTGCTGAGCCATTGGGAAACTCACACTGGCGGCGTCTATCAGGTGATCCCGCAGATCATCACCGACAGCGCCGGGCACCGGGTGTCCAACTATGTCGCCCGCTTTGTGGTGGACGGTGTGGAGCTTTGGCTTCCCTGCGATCCCCGGATCGGCGGCCCCGTGCAACCGGTGCGGGTGGACTTTCCCGCCATCACCACCCTGCAAGGCACCAACTGCAACTACGCGGCAATGGGCCGGGATGACGCCCAGTTCGGTTACTTTTGGTACAACGCCATCACAGGTGGAACGCTGCCGCCCACTTTCAAGTGGCAATATAACAGCTATCAGCCGCAGAAGACCGGAGGCTATTTTTACAAAGACCCGCTCACTGGAAGCGGAACATGGTTTGATGTGGACATGACTCCGGGGTCGCACGCGATGCCCGGTAATCCGGTGGGAGGGACTTCAACGGTCGTCGGCAACAAGCTGACCGTGCAGGTCAGCGTGGGAGATGACAAACGCATCGTGGCCACTATCCGGGGCAAGTGGACAAACCCAGCAGGCGACGTTTTTACCAACTGGTGCCTGTTCCAAGCCAATGACGAGGACGGAAGCTGGATTTTTTCCGACCCAGACTTCAACCAGTCCGCGAGCCACGTGAACATTGTAAACGATCCCGTCTGGGTCAACGGCTACTACTATCCACCGGGGCCGCCGTGAACACTACTTTGTGCCAAGCGGTCAGGGACGCCCACGAGTGGAAGCCGGAGGAAAAGAACGCGATGCGCCGGTTGTTCGAGCACGCGCTCAAAGTCTGGCCCAATCTGGTTCACTGCCTGCGCGAGACACAGGGCCAGCTTGTTCACAACGCCGAACAGAGCGGCTACAAGGACTGGCGCTCCATCGCTGAATTTGATCTGGAACTGGTGCGCTTGACCGGGAGTAACCTGTACGACGAGGCGCTAGTCCTCACCGCCGACAAACTCATCGCCGCCATCAAACAGTACTGGCCCGACTGCCCGCTGCCCAGCTATCAAAGGTTGATTAAGGAGAGGTCTGAACGCCCGACAGGATCATCGACACCGGCAGCGGGTCAGGTGCAAGCACCGTGACACCCCACCCGTAACCATAGTCGTGCTGCTCAAACAACTTTGTATACGTTCCACCGTACGTGCCGGTCACGGGATCACCCACCGCTGAATTGGTCGCCGTTCCAAACGTGACCGTCGTGCCCGCCACCATGACGTGCAGATGAATGGAGGTCGTGTTGTAGGTGACCGCGCCATCGCCGGTCGTTATCGCTGAAGTCGGCAGATAAACGGCGATGCTGCCACTGAAGCGTGATTGATACGCCGCGTGCAGATGGCACAAGCCATTGGTACCGGTCGAATCGAACACGCACGTTTCCCGCGCCGCAATCGGATACTGGGTGTTGGGCTGGCTGATGACGCCCGCCGTGTAGTCCGCACTGTAGGCGCTCGTGCCGTAACTGGCTCCCGTAACGATGTAACCGGTGACGATGTTGTCCGCAAAGACCGGCTCGCCGCCCGCTGGGCCAATCGGCCCCTGTGATCCCTGCGCGAAAATGCCGTAGGCGACGTAATTCCACGTCACCGCATCCACCTGCGGGTCATTGACACCCAGCGCCGCGACATTGGCAGCCCGGCAAATCCAAGAGCCGTAGGTGCCACTATACTGATAGTTGACCACATCGTTGACCGTGTACGGATTGCCCACTGTCCACGCACCCTTCCAGACCATGCCGGGTGATCCGGCACCACCGGTTCCGGGTGTCCCCGGAGGGCCGGGGCCGCCGCGCATTCCGGGCTGGCCTTTCGGCCCGGCAACCACGCTGCCCACCAAGAGCGTGCCTTCCGCGCCCAACGGGCGCATGGTCAGCAGAACACTGGAGGAAATTTCGAGCGTGGCCGCTCCCGTGTTTTTGAGCGTAATGATGAACTCACCGGTCTGGTAGAAATTAACGTCGCCCGTGAACTCACTGCCGGGCGTGGCCGTCACAACCGCCGTGCCGGTCGAGCCGCCGTAGGAGTTCGAGTAGTAGACGTTGACCTCGGCATCCGTGGTGGAAGGAGAGGCGCTGACCACCGCGTTCAAGACTCTGGATTCAAACCCGGCAGGAATGCGGTAATTGGTGACGATGATTTCCTCACTGGGCGGAACCGTGGTGCGCACCACCGGCAGCGGGACAAACTGTTCCTGATTGTTTACAACACTGACGACCTCATTGACTTTTTCCGCGAGCAGGTTGTCGCGCTCCGCCAGATTGCGGGTTGGGTTGCTCAAGCCCGGCACGTTCACGGCGTCGCCCTGCGCGAAGTGCCGCACATCGCCGCCGCTGTAATCAATTCCCGCCGCTGCTGGCAGGTCAATCGGTTTGATGGCCATACGTCTTAACTACCTCTGTCCACCGGCATATCGAGCAACCACTTTAACTGGCGCGTTTCCAAGAAGCGCCGGTAGAGCCGAAACTTGAAATCGAAGCGCCCGTCCATGAAAAAAGTGCGGTGAACTCCCTTCTCCACCTGCTTGCCCTTCTTGCGAAAGTGCATCTGAATATCACGGGGCGGACGCCAGCAAGGCACGATGGCTCCAACCCGCCCAATGGTCGCTTTGTTGCCCGTGATGATGGCTTCCTCGAACACCCGGCACATCACATCGTACATCCGGCACGCCTGACTGTAGGTCAGCCCGCCGTCCTTCATGAAGCGGTCGACAAAAGCGCGGCGGTCGTAGGTGGTTTGTTCAGGTTTGTTCACGGACTGAAGACCATCGGGATGTTGAAATCCCGTTGGTTGAGCTTGCTGACAAAAGTTGCACTGACAGTGACTTCGCGTTCACCAGTTCTTTCAACTGTTAAGAACTGCAAAATGACGCGAGGCTCCCACCGAGTCAGCGCATCAACAATCTCCTGTTGCACCAAGCCTTCAATGCCCGTGGTCTGAAGTTCAAACAGAATCAAGCGCAGATTGGTTCCGTACTCCGGCTGCATCATCCGCTCACCCTTGGATGTGGTAAGTAGCATCTTCACCGACGACGCCAGAATTTCGATGTCCTCGCCGCGATTCCAAAGCCACTGGTCGGCGTTGGGATACCCGGCGTCCTTCGGCAAGATCGGCCCGAAGATGATCGGCGTCTTGACCGGTTCCTGATTGAGCGGCCTGACCTCGAAGGCAAAATTGACGCTGACCGTGTTCCAGTACGGCCTGCCGCAATCCGGCGGAATGGTGTCGTAGTTGTGGGCCTCGACCCGGACAACGTAGTCGCCGGGCTGGAGATTGCGGAACGTGTCGATGGTCAGGGTGCCGGATGTGGTGCCGTTGTAAACAACTGGCCGCGATCCGTCATCCCAAAAAACTGTACCCGTAACGTAATCGTAGGGAAGGGTGCCATCCTCGATGATACGGCACTGCACCGTGGCCCGCCCGCCCACCACCGCTGTCGCAACAATGCTGACTTCCTCTGGCGGTTGCTCCAGCAGGTTTACGCCGTCAAAATCTGTGATGCGCAGCGACATTAGCCCATCCATTTACGGTATGGCGACGGACTGCCCACACCACCTTCACCGTTGCCGTTGGCTGATTCACTGATTGGCGGGGTGGCTCCGTCGTCATCCCATGTCTTGGATCGGTTGTCGACCTTGGCCTGAATAACACCTGTCTGGCTGCCTTCCGTGGTTTTGCTTTCGGAGACGCCCCGGCGCTTCATCTCGAACGGATGCTTGCCGTAGCTGGAGATCACCACGTCGTTCTCCTTCATCGGTGAGCGCTCCAGCACCCGTTCCCGCGTCCACTTGCCGAACGGGCGATCCAGCAGCTTCTCTTTGTACACAACCTCCTTCAACATGCGGATGGCGTCACTGGCTCCGGGCGTCTTGGAAATCTTCTCGTGGATTTCGTTGATGAGCTTCAGCGTGGACGGCGCGGCTCGCCTGATCTTGCTCTCGGATTTATCCTGCTCCTGCTCGATCTCAGAGGGCAGCGCGGTCATGAAGACCGACACCACTTCGTCCGGCAGGTGCATGTAGCGCTTGAACACGGTGTCGATCCACGCCTCCTTGGGCAGCGAATACTGCTCCATCACGTCGCCCAACTTCTGAAGCACGTCAGCCTGAATGCCCAGCATCTCAAGCTTCAACTGTTCTTCAAGCGAGCCGATCTGCGGCATCATGCACTTGATGTCCAGCTTCTCCACGTCCTTGCCTTTCAGCACGGCGTGAAAATACCCCAACCACTGATAGACGTTGATGAGGGGCTTGCGGATGGATTTGATCTTGCGCAGGAACCGGATGTCCTGTGCGAGCAACGCCCGGCCAGAGGGCATCTCACCGCCGCCGCCGCTGCCTTGGCCGCCGGAGAACCACGCCTTCGGCATTCCGATGATCGAATAGAAAAGGTCGGTCAACAACTCGATGTCGTATACATCGGGCACATCCACGGTGCCGGGCAGTTTGGTGATGACGTTGTTGAAGCCCTTGGGTTGGGCAATGTAGATCATCGTGTCCAGCGCCAGCGCGTTGTAGTAGGCCGTGAAGTCGCTCGCGCTGTTCAGGTCGTTCTGGAGGCCCACCTGTCCGAAGGCCAGCTTGCTGCGGAGTGTCTGCCGCCAGCGTTGCACCGTTTTCATCTGCTCGATAGGCGGCTGCTCCTGCACGTCAATGGACACAGCGTAGCGGTCGGGCTGTACCTGAGCGCGGCACACCACCATCTGGTCGATGGCCAGACGCAGCTTCTTGTAGATGCCGTCGGCTTCGGCGAAAATCGGCTCGCCGTGCTCACTCACGCGCATACGGAACATGCGCCGGAAGTGGAGAAAGTCCCACGGGTACCAAAGGTCTTCGATATTCTGCCCGGAAGCCATCGACACACGCTCAACCGGCGTGCTGTTGTCCGGCTGGACGAATACGTCCTCCTTGTTGGGCTTGTGATTGAGCCAGCGATAGCCGACACACTTGCGATTGCGCTCCAGCCAGTAGCGGCGCATTTCCATCGGATGGACGAAAGACATGCCCAGCACGCCTTCCTTGGGCGCGTACTCCAGCTTCTCAAAATGGTTCCCCATCGCCGCGATGTACCAAACCTGCGACTGGATCAACGTCTCCACATCCAGCCGGACGATGAGATCGTTGAGTTCTTCCTCGAAGGCAGAGTCATTGCACTGGAACCAGATTGCACCGGGAGAGTTGGCGTCAACCTGCGTGGCCTCATCCACAATCTCCACCAGCGCGGCGGCCACCAAATCCCACTGCGCCATTTCATCCCACAGTTGAAGCATCGCCTCGAACGTCGTCGGGCGCTTCATCACCGTGTTGAACTTCGTCCAAATCTCCGGGTCGCTTACGCGGCCAGCGTCTTGGAACTCCTGCCAGAGCCGCTGATCGGCGTCGGGCGTTTGGGCGCGGGGTACCAGCGAGCCGGTGCGGGCACCACTGGTTCCGGTGAGGCCCATGTACCTCAACAAGCTGCTGGTTCGTGAATCAGCCATATCGTTCTAACTACCAGAACAGGAAACTCTGAAAAATTCCGTTCTATGGGGCATGGCTAAGACAGCAAAAACCAACAACAAGTCCGCGAACGCTGGAAAGGCGACGCGCAAACACCGCGTCACGCGCCCGCAGGTCGTCAGCTTTCGTATCACACGAACGCAAGCCAAGACGCTCAGTGAAATCTATGACCGCGATCCGATTACGGGCGTCAACTCCCCCAATCGCCTCGCTCGAAAGATCGTCTGTGATTTTCTCGCTGGGCGGCTGGAATATCGCGATCCTGCCGACAAGACGCAGGACTTGGATGTCGTCGGTGCCTAGACGCGGCGGCATACGCCAGTCTGGGGATCGAGCACAAACCGGACATCGAAGGGAAAGGTGCCCGCCGTTTCATGATCCGAAACGCGACACGGTATCCTACATTGTATACAGTCATTGGTGACGCTCTCCACGATCACCATTGACGGGTCGATAATTTCCTCCTGTGCATCACAAAACTTCCGCACCGGCACCTTCAATGAGCCGCTGCGGCATTCCGCCGTCGCCCATGCCAGCGTGTTGGGTAGCTGGACAACCGTGTCAGGAATGAAAGTTCCGGCAGCCTTTTTGGCAGTTTCGGAAGGCATTAGAAGGCGTAGTCGTACGGGGTGCCCGGCAGGTCTTTCGGAGTTACCTCGATCTCCAGCCCGGTGCGAGCCTGACCGTTTTTGATGTACTTGACCAGCTTGTGGTCTTTGAAGTGATCGACCGACAGCAGCTTCTCCAGTTCGGGAATGATCTCCTTGGGCAGCTTCAGGAAATCAAGCTGGACTTTGATGGAGCCGTCGTCGCGCCC
>Ga0137333_1000311_pt1 | contig 13214 bp, 14 predicted proteins | sample EasRivERMLT231_2_FD_102286 | JGI IMG/M metagenome (GOLD analysis project Ga0137333, IMG submission 102286) | Soil microbial communities from meander-bound floodplain in the East River, Colorado, USA - East River MetaG ERMLT231_2 | ecosystem: Environmental > Terrestrial > Soil > Floodplain ... | reverse complement strand
GCACGAACCTCTCGACCTTTGGTGTACAGGCTGACCCTGCCATCTTTCGAGCCAGCCAGACGACCGATCAACAGGACCTTGTCGCCTTCCTTCACATTTTCGGCAGTCCACACAGCGAAGGATCCTGCTTCTTCCGCGGTCGGTTTATCACTGGTGACTTTCTTGCCCCAAATGGTTGCATCGAACCAAAGTTTTTCTTCCGGACCCCTGGACCAGCATGCCGTGAATTTCGCAAGGAACGTGTTGTTCTTGGTGTAGTCTGCTTTTGCATCTGCACCGACAAATGCTTCGAAGAAGACTATTTGCTGTAAGGGATGTAGATCGAGCGAGCGAGCATTTGTGTTCCCGGTGACGGCGAATCCCTGGACGGTCAACTGCAGATTGGCAGCGGTGGTGACTTTCTGCGGATCGACAAATGTCAGCATGCCGTCTGCTGTACCGCACAGACGACCAGTGAGCAGAAGGATGTCACCCTTCTTGATTTCCGCAGCGCGCAGAGCGAACAGGCCCATTTCTTCAGCGGTGGGATTATCATTTGCAACTTCGTTGCCCCACACAAAGGCGCTGATCACAATATTGTGTTCGGGATCCTTGGTCCAACAGACGGGGATTTCCGTGTAGAAGTGAGGACGACCAAGCGCCCGTCCCTGCTCATCCGTTCGCACATGGTATTGCGGAGTCGCATCTTCCTGCGCGATACCTTCAATGGTGATTTGTTGTTGCAACATCTATGCACCTCCTTGGGAATTTGTAGCCCACTGGATGAGCATCTCTCTTGTGGGTGGAACATAACCATGAACTTGCATGAACGCCTGAAAGCCCTCGGCTTCCCCGTCGAAGGCATTGGGGAGTTCGCCATTGCCGTACATCAGCTCGCCGGTGGCTGCCTGCACAGTGGTTGATGCAATTACTGGCGTTTGTGGTACAGCGTTATCAGTGCTGATTACCATCGGCACGCCGGCGGGAGCGTCAGTTGGGAAGCGGACCACCATGATGACTTGCATGGTGACACTGAACATTCCCGTTCCCACCTGGGCGACCGACAGGTTCGAAACGCTGGGTGGGGCGACAATCTCGGGTCTGATGATTGGCGTATTGTTGTTGGTTTGGGTCATAACGACCTCCTTCAAATTGGGTTTGATGAAATTGATTGAATAGGGGATTGGTTTAGAGTGCATCGTCCCGAGGAGCGAGAGCGCGGGAGATCAGCTTGTCTTCTTGCTTCCAACGGTAGGCGACAATAACCACGTAGCCATGCCACAGGATGTACAGGAGGATCAAAGCCAACACGATACGAACGAGGATTTCGAAAGTGTTCATAGTTTCTCCAGAGATATGAAATTGAGATTTGTTTTGGGGATTGAACTAACAGGTCGAGCGTCTTATTTGGTTTCTGCTTTGGGCTGTTCCTATTGAAAGCCGATGATGATGTATCCCACCACTAAAGCCTAAGAGGGGAAGGCCCTGCTTTCTAAGCTGGTTATGATAAGCTGCTTATATTCTAGGATTTGGCGTATGCCTAAAACAGGATCTATTACTCATTCCGAAAATCCTCCATTAAGCCCAGCAGTACAACTTGCTTCTGCACTTCTACTCTCAGTCGCAAACTAATTTCGGGTACCTCCTCTGTCTTCCAGTCCCTGCGCGGGAAGGTAAAGTTGAAGGTGGCGGATGGGCTTCGATCGAGCGACAATTTGAAATGAGCCAGCCAGAGACAGTCATAAAGACGCTGGTCATAACCACCATCTATTTCATTCTGAAGCGGTTCAAGCGCATCATTCAGGGTGAGGCTGATCTGTACTTCGGTTGTGAAGCCGACGCCGCGCGCAATATCGCTCACGTCGCGCCAGGTTTCATTCCGCGGGATGTCGCGAAGAAGTGGATTGGAAGTTGTCATAGGTCTCCTTTTGAAATAGCATTAAACAGACACGCCCCGGTCATCGGACCGGGGCGTGTTAGTGATTAGTGTGAATATTATTATTTGCCAACAGAATACTTACTGCCCCTATGGTTTATCCATTGTTTATTTCTATGTCTTTTATGAGCTGCCCACCGTCAACTGGCGGATGGTGGGAATCAAGAATGAGCTACTATTCCGGGCATCACATTCGCCGCTGATAGCCTCCATTTCTTACATGATTACAATCTAAACAATACTGAATCTCAACTCTTGATCTTTTTGAGTGATCTGCCATCGTGACCCCTGCTCCATTTTGTTGGCAAGGATCAATTCGCTCAGTGGGATTTGGACCAACTTTTCCACTGTCCGGCGCAGTTCTCTTACACCATACTGTGAGTTGTAGCCAGCATGGGCGATGAATAGTTCTGCCTCCTCCTCGACATGTAGAGCGATCTGATATTGTTTGTGGAGGTTTTGGCAGATTTCTGCGAGCATAGGCCCCAGGATTTTTCTCACATCGCCTTCATCCAAAGACCGGAAAATGATATGCTCGTTAATGCGGTTGATGAATTCAGGGCGAAAGTGCTTCGCAACCTCATGCAGGATTTCATTTACGGATTGCTGGCAGTGTCAACCCTTTTAGACCACACCTTGATGGAACAAATGTTCTGGTATATAATCCCATTCAAACATAATGCATATATGGTCATCCACAAAGCCTTCCGCTACCGCCTCTACCCCACCGCTAAACAACAGCAGGCTCTGGCTGTCCAATTCGGACACGCTCGCTTTATCTGGAACTGGGCATTGACGTTGCGGAAGGCTGCTTACAAAGACACGGGCAAAGGGATTGGCTATTACGAATTGAAGCGCCGGGCAACGGCTTTGAAATATCAGGCAGGGACCGAATGGTTGCAGGAAGCAGATAGCCAGGTGTTGCAAGCCAAGATCGAAGATTTGGAACGAGCCTACAAAAACTTCTTTGAGAAACGGGCGAAGTTCCCACGCTTCAAAAGCAAGAGAGACGGTCAAGCGATCCGCTATCCCCAACGTTTCAAGTTCGATGAAAACTTCACCTACTTGCCAAAAGTCGGTTGGATCAAAACAAAGTTCCATCGTCCACTGGAAGGCAGACCAAAGAATGTCACCGTATCGAAAACCAAGACCGGGAAATACTTTGTGTCGATCCAGTGCGAAGTGGAAATGGTGGAACCACCAGCAAGAGGTGGTGAGATCGGGATCGATCTCGGTGTCAAATCCTTCCTGGCAACGTCGGAGGGCTGGAAGCGAGACAATCCCCGTCATCTTCAACAGGCAGAGAAGAAGCTGAAACGGCTGCATCGTCAGCTCTCTCGCAGAGTAAAAGGCTCCGCCGGACGGGAGAAGGCCCGCATCGTGCTTGCACGCCAGCACGAAAAGGTCGCCAATCGACGCAGGGACTTCTTGCAGAAGTTGAGCACGGAACTGGTAGGTCGCTACGGATTGATTGGCATGGAGGACTTGAATGTGCGCGGTATGCTCAAGAACCGCAGGCTGGCAAAAACAATCGCCACAACCGGATGGGGAGCGTTTCGACGGATGCTCGAATACAAGGGTGCATGGTACGGCTCTTATGTGCATAAAGTGGATCGTTTCTTCCCTTCCAGCAAGACTTGTAACCGTTGTGGACATGTTCTGGACGAACTGCCGTTGTCCGTCCGTGAGTGGCAATGTCCCATCTGCGGAACCATCCATGACAGAGACATCAACTCTGCCATCAATATCTTGAACGAAACTAGGGCTGGAGTGGCCCGAAGTCACGCCGGTGGAGAGAGTGTAAGATGGCGCCAGGGCGCCACAATTCTCACAGAAGCCGGAAGCCTACCTGCTTTCAGCGGTAGGTAACTCACATTGATATCAAGTGACATTGCAGACTCCTATTTGTCGCGAGTGGTCACATACACAATGTACGATTTGAAGTAGGGCTGTACGTCGATTTCATCGGCCGCATCCAACACTGCGCCGATTGCTTCGCGTATGTCTGTGACCATTTCCATGGTCTTCGCGAAGATTGCTAACGCGCCGATCTTGTCAAGGCAGCCACATGTCTTACTGGTCGGTTGGGCCATAACCCTGTGGTCCAAACTCAGATTCGCGAGCAAAGCGAGCAAAAGTTGAAACTTGTTCATAGTAACCTCATGGATTTATTTTTAGATTTGGTTTGGGAATGCAAAAACGCCCTGCTTGTGATAAGCAGGGCGTTCATTCGGTAGATTGTCGATTGTCTATTTTGGAACCCCCGTTATATGCAAGGTGGCCACCACCCATCCAGGAATGCTTCGTCCGGGTCCTTTCCGTCAGGCGGGTAGATCAGTGTGTACTTATACCCTTTCTCGTTCATGACGTCGGTGAGTGTTTCGGTCCACGTATCTCCAGCTTTGTCCGGGTCTTGGATGAGGAAATAATCGTAGTCATGTTCTCCAAACCATTCTACGATCTCTGTGGAGGGCGAGGCCCCATTTGTGTAAACGCAGGCAATGTCAGGATACAGCCCATGTTGGTCGAGAAACTGAGCGCCCACAAGCATGTCAAAGAGTCCTTCGACTACCATGACTGCCTGTGTTCGTTCCGTGATTCGCCAGGCACCGAGCGGCGCAAGGCGATCACCCCATGTTCGATGCGGTTTCTTCAGCTCGAACCCGCGCCCGTGTCTCATGTATTCGGGCGGGAGATATCTAACGTTCAAGACGGCCGGATCTGTAACCGGGTCGGCATATACAACACTCTCAGACCAAAGCCACTCACGCTTATAGACCAAGCTGAGTTTATAGGCAGCGTCCGATGTGGCGTACGAGACAGCAGGGTTGCCTATCCCATAGCCCAAGCCATACATCATTGCGGTGTACGGTGTAACGCCTCTATGCTTCAGATAAGACATCACCGACGAACTGAGGATTCTACTTTGAGCATCTGCCAGCGCTTCCGAAAGGTCAGCGACTGTGACGCCTCCGTTTATCTCTCGTTTCGGTCTCTTTACGATGAACTCAGCTTGTTTCGGCTGATAGTCCGCGCCAAGCTTTTTCGCCAGGCTATAAAGGGACCCACCTTTGAAGCCGCATCGAAAGCAGTTATAGCGACCGGTATTCAGGTCAATAGCAAAGTTCGGCACGCCGGTCGTGCCGCCTCTTTGCTCGTCTGGGTGGGCTGGACACCAGAACTCAGCCCACCCTTTTTTGTTGATGCGAATCTCGTTAGTCTTGAGAATCTTCCTGGCTTCTTCCAGGATCTGATCTCTCGTTTGCTCCATAGGCAACCCTTTCTCTTACAAGCCGATGATGTGCACCAGCTGTGTAACAAACTCAACGGTGGTGTGCAGAATGCGAGCAGGCTCGCTACCTGCAATGACCACCAGTACGATGATCAAAGCTTCTGTTCTCATGGTTCACCTTTTTTATTTGGTTTGAATTAAGACAATCCTCCCTTGGGTGCCATGATCACACATCCACGCAGCCCGGTTCTGGGTGGTTCACACCCTTCCCGGTTTCTCTGCAGGCAAGGTGTGAACCTTGCCTGCAGAGAAGTGTAGTAGCGAAAGCAGGGGGGTGGTCCCTAGACCGTGCTAACAGAGCGGTTTGACAAATTGTTGGAGTGAGCTAAAATACCTTTGTTGTTGGTGTTCATAGCGACACTAGGGAACCGGCGAGTAACGAGCTCTCCGGTTTCCGCTTTAATGGGGGTCTCGATATCTTTCATCTTCGGCAATGTCCTTTCAGCCAGAGAAGATCGGCGAACAGAATGGAGGTAGCGGCGGTATGCCGCATGGAGAATTATGGTGTTCATGTTTTCCTCATAGTGAATTGAATTTGGGATTTGATATGTTCTTGCTGTTGGACTAGTCATCCAAGGTTTCATCTGCCGGCGAGATGCGGCACACGCGGCGGTCTTCAAGCATCTCGTTATCGTCGAAGCGCCCCATCTTGCGCAGGGTCTTGATGGCTCGTTCCTGGCGACCGGTGGAGCGCCGTTCGTGGCGATAAGCGTTGGCCAGAATGATGCGTTTGGGAGTGGAAGAGATAGCAGTGGTTTGATTGGTTGTGGTACTCATCGTTCAATTTCTCCTAGATAGATTGATTTGGTTGATTTATTGTTTTTGAGGGGATAGATCGTGTAATGGCTTAACGTTTCGTGCGGCGGGGATAATTGACGCACACGAACCAGGTGATAATAAGGATGCCGGCGATCACAACGCCTGCGGCAAGCCCCATACCTATAGCCAGGGAGATATCTGCAATGTTCATAGTAGTTTTCCTTTGTTCAATTTGATGGGAATACAAAAAACCCGGCAAACCATTTCGCCGGGCGTTAATTCGGGCCTTTCACCGTTCTCCGAAACCTACTCAAATCTGTCCACGACAGATTGATGTTCGGTTCCTGCTTCCTTGAGCGTTGCCTGAAACCAGGTCTTACATGCTCTCCACAGGCGTATCTTCCGGCGGAACTCGCCGTAGTATTCTTCAACAGTACAACAACTGCTCCAGGTTGATGGCAGCATTCAAATCTCGGTCCATCACCTGTCCGCAGGCTTCGCAGGAATACACCCGCTCGGCCAGGCTGACATCCCTCTCGCTTCCACATTGGGAGCAACGCTTGGTCGACGGGAAGAACCGGTCTGCCAGCAAGATCGCACAGCCATACCACTGGCCCTTGTACTGTAACTGCCGCCGGAATTCGTACATGCCCACATCTGCGATGGCCTGCGCAAGATGGTGGTTTTTCATCATCCCGCTCACATTCAAGTTCTCCAACATAATTGCCGACTTGGTTTTCGCCAGGGAGGTGGTCGCTTGATGCAAAGCGTCCCTGCGGATGTTGGTCACGCGAAAGTGCGCTTTTGCCAGTTGCTTCACAGACTTTTGGTAGTTTGCGCTTCCCGCCTGGCGGCGTGACACGACTCGCTGCAAGCGTTTCAGCTTGGTCAGGGTGCTTTTCAGCGCGTGAGGATTGTCAAAATAAGTCCCATCACTGACCTGGGCCATCCGCTTGATGCCTAGATCCACCCCGGCCACAGGTTGGTCCTCCATGACCGGATCAGGAACCTCTACCTTGACCTGGAGCGAGACAAACCAACGTCCTGCCTTTTCGCTCACGGTTGCGCTCAGGATGTGTGCGCCGCTGGTTGGAAGGTACCCGCGCTCTTTCAGGCGCACCAACCCCAAGCGGGGTAGTTGGATGGTCTTCTCAAAAACGTGGATTATGCCGGTCAGGCGGAAGCTGCCTAGCCCATTCTTTTTGGATTTGAAGCGCGGGAAGCCCACCTTGACATTTTTACCTGCCCTTTTCTCCTTGACCCGCCGGAAGAAGTGCGCGAAAGCGTTATCCAAGTTTCGCAGAGCTTCCTGTGGGGCGCACTTCGAGACTTCATACATCCAGGAAAGTTCTGTCCTTTTCAACTTATTCAGTTCACGATGCAGGTCGAAGGCAGTGGGTGTTTTCTGTCCATTGGCGAAGGCTTCTTTTTTGCGCGCTAATCCCCAGTTGTAGGCAAAGCGGGCGGCCCCGGCGTGACGAATGCAGGCAGTCTTCTGTACATTGTTCAGATCAAGTTCGGTTTTGAAGGCACGCATGATTTTCATTGGCTCTCCGCTTGCGGAAGCTTTATCTCATTTTGATTCAGCGCATCAACAGAGTCGTCTTTGGTGATCCTGCAATGCGACTCGTGGGCCACTATCGGTCCGTCAGCCTTTGCTTTGATCATGTACATCTCGCCCCATCCATCGAACACGCGTAACGCTTCCCTCATGTCGTGCAACTCGGCCATAAAGCCATCAGCCGAGGTACCTAAAAGACGATCGGCGAAGAACTTCATCGCCACCTCCTCGATGGTTCCCCGCATGGAAACCAGTTTGTCGTCACTTGCCCCCATCGTGATGATTTGAATTTTGTTCATGCTTTCTCCTGGTGAAACAAAAAGAGCCCGGGAAAATTTCCCGGGCTCTTTTTCTCGGTGACATTTCGCAAGGCTGTCACTGCACCTTTATTGAATTGGAATCTTGCTCAGGGAAATACCAACCGTCGTGTTCGTCCCAGAGCCATTGATAATAAGCCACGCTCCACACCTGATAGCCGTCGTAGACTTCCGTGATGTCGTATCCCCACTGAGCGACGATCTTGAGCCACTGCTTGTACCCATCAAGCAGTTTCGGATGGCGTGAGTACGTTTTTGCGTAATCTGTAATAAGCGACAGGGGAAGATTTCATCGGCTCTAGGCGGTTTCAACGACCTGCACGCGCTCCATCCTCAACCCAATGAGGCGCGACCAACAGCCTTTTCGATACTCTACAATGGCTTGATCGCTCTGCTACTTACAACTTAAAAAGCACAACTACCTTGACTGCCAAGACAGTTGCCTCATGCCATGGTTCGGCGTGTTTCTGAACTCACCGCGACTCCGCGCCTTGAACCTCTTCGATGTAATCAAGAAAACACAGGACGCTTGACGCCATATTCTGTGGTGTTTCCGTGCCAGCCTGTGCCAATTGCTCTTGCCAAGCCATCATGTGTTGGCCCAACTGCCGAAGCAACTGGATCTTCGCTGAGATGCTCTGCTGCAGTCGTCGTTTCCAGACCTCCACGTCAACCGACTCGCCACACCTCTGTCCCATCTGGCTCCACGGCACGAGCACAACCGGCAATAGCGCCATCCGATCGGCATCTGGCTCCCTGACAGCGTACTTCGCACAGATGTGAAGCATGGCCCAGAAGAAACCGACGATATGAGCGGCTTGGTTGGTGATCGCGGGGTCGGCCGCCTTATTGGCGAACCTGACTTCGCGTTCTTCGTGGGTAAGCTCTACGACGCTCTTGAGCATCCTTACCGCCGCAGGCACGGCCGCATCAGGCTCAGGCTGCCAGTACCAGTCGACCTGATACGCGCCAGCCGGGCCGTCATAGTAAACCATTAGGTAGCCCCCACCGACCGGTGCATTTTGGGGCGCTTCAAGCATTAGTACAGGTTCCCCGAACTGCTTCACGAAGTCACGGCGGCGAGCAACCATTTCATCGATATCTGCACTCGGGACCACCAGCCACAGATCTAGGTCACTCAGGTCATCTTGAGTTCCTCGACCAAAGGAGCCAAACAACCACGCTGCCATGATCCGGGGCTCGTCCGCAATCGCGGACTCGATCGCATGCAGCAGCGCGTCTCGCCCTTGGCGATAAGCCTCAAACGACTTTATCAGCATCTCGCTTCTCCTTATCGTCGCTGACAGGTCTTTCTCGTGGGCGCTGGTTGAATTGAAGACTCCTTGCCTGAAAAAAGACACCAATGTAAACCTGATTAAATTTTACTTGCGATTCACTGATTTCGGATAAGAACAACGACTACTCTTGTTTGAGGCCTGCCTTTTTATCAACAACGCTCAGTGATGACATGAGTATTTTCTGCACCTTCGTAGCAATCTCGTTCATTGTTTCTTCGCTAACTCGTTCTTTTTCTGAAACACCCGAATATTCAAAAACATTCGTGCCCCGACGATTTTCTGGTTGATTTGCCATGCGGGGAATTATATGAAAATGTACATGTCTCCTATGCTGTTGGTGGTTTGGTTTTGGAACGCAAATACGGCACAGCCAGGCAAAAGCCCGGTTGCGCCGTATTACGTTTGAACACTTGGTCAAGAATGTTTCCACGAATGTCACACGTAGGCGTGGGGGTCGCGTGGGGGTGTTGTCAACTTGGTGAGGATCACTGACACTCTCCCACGGCTGAAGGCTGTGGGGTTCTAACTTTCGTTAGCAACTTCGGCCCGTGTCAAAGGTTCTACTCCGCCCAAGAGGGCGGAGATACGTGTTTGGAGACGTTGAATGTTTTATGTACATAACTCCTGTGTACAACCAGCTACATTCAGTTTTTAAGGAATTGGCGGACAAACGTTCAGCTTGTTCAGCTTCACTCGTTTTGTATCCGCTCGGCTTTTATTTTAGCACAAAAGTTCTAAAGGGGTTAAAACGAGTAAATGATTTCAGCCGAAGCAGACAAATCTTTTATTCTTTGCTGATATTGTTGTTTTTGGATTGTTTATTGATGTGTGGTAGAGAAGATTGTTTGAAGCCGTTTGTAAAATCCCCAAGCATAGCAACAAACAATAATACCCGACTTGCGTCAGGCGTTGTGTGAAGAAAAATAAACTGGAAGGGGTCGTTCAAAAAAAGAATTGCCCGTATTATAGCGATTACCTATGGCCTGTCAAGGAGAAAGATAATTTATGGCGCTTTACAGTCGCGTAAGGTCTTGCGCCGGCATAAGCTATATTGGCGATCAAAGCCGATGATGCTGTCCAATCCATAAACTCGCATTGGCACATTGCCGACTTCACAGGCACATCATTCTTGATGTGAAGCTGCGCTGGTCCAGCCGCATGGATCCACGCCGCGCCGACAGACGCACAGGCTCTCTACTCCCCCCACGCCTCACACTTGCGCCGCCCAGATTCTTCGGTTCGCTGCCGACCTCGCAAGTCCCCCGTTCCCCCTGAGGCAGACCATTCCTATTCCTGCTTTTATTCACCTTGGCAAACACCCATCTGTACACCGGCAAAGAAATAAATAAACACATACTTAGATCAATAAGTCAGTAGAAAATTAGAAAACAAGAATTCATCACATTCTTCGGTAAATTGGTTGCTTGAAGGAGTATCAGGGAAATAACAATTCAGATGCTCAGGAAGGTTCCTGTTGCGCAGGAACACCCAGGGAAGTAGTAGTTCACAGACTAGGAATGGTGGCGTGTTCCTCTAGCGAATTTACAGTGTAAACCAAAATTGGACCCTGAATGCAAGGGAAACACTCATAAACTGGCATTTGTGGCCGCGCGAGTAGGGGAGGACTATTTTTCTTTGCCAACCTATACAAGAAAAGCATCGAACTGTGATATCACACGTGATAGCATGATAGCACGTGTGATATCACGTCAATCTCCGAGAGAAACAAGCATAAAACATTGAAAACGAAGGTTGAGAGGGGAATAGTTTATATTTTGATCTACCAACAAAAGACCCCCCACGCCTAAAGCAGGACCGCGCTCAACATTCCTGGCTGAATATTTTCTAACTTGCACCCCCCACGCGACACCCCACGCTTGTCGCCAAATTCCCCACGCCTAAGGCAGAACCGCGCTCAACATTCCTGGCTGAATGTTGTCTAACTTGTACTCCCCCACGCAACACCCCACGCTTATCTGATCAACTACAATAAAGTCATACTGACTGGATATAACTTCATTGATTGTATTGCCAACAGTACAACAGGCTCTGGGGATCCCGAGTTGGTCTTTCCATATATGGAATTTGCTTGCCCCGCCAGTTGGTGTGCAAGCGCAATGTCCCGCTGGGTTTCTGCGTTTGCCTGAGCGGTTGCCTCATTACTTTTGACCAACCCAAAACTCCCTAATATCAAAAAGATAATCGCTGCTGCAATAGAAGCAATTACCGTATATCGCAATCTCCGTTCGCGTTGTTCTTTGTTTCTCAAAGAAACACACGCATTCAAATACGCCTGTTCAATGGGATTCAACTGATAGCGCGGCAATTTGCTCATTGTCAACGCAAGTTCCAACCTGCCGCCGCGATGATTGAGCAGGGAGTCATCGCGCTTTGAGGTCTCCCACTCACGTGCGCTTTCGCTCACGCCTGCGCGGAGGCGGAGGTTGTCGCGGTCTTCGTTGAGCCATTCGGTGAGCCTGCTCCAGTGGCGGATCAGGGCTTCGTGCGCCACTTCCACATCTTTGTCGGTTTTCACGATCAGGCGCGCATCGGCGAGTTTGTTGAGCAGGTTGATGGTAACGGAACTGTCGCTGTTGACGGGGATCAATTCCTCGATCAGCACACGGCGGCGTGTGTCGCGTCCCCCGCCGCTCTCGTCGAGTCGCGTCAGGCGCAGGAAAATGTCGCGTACGCGAGCCCGCTCAAAGTCCGAGCAGGAGGCGTAGACTTCCTCCGCAGTGGATGCGATCGCCTGCTTGACTCCGCCGAAGGCTTGATATTCCTCTGCCTTGATCCAAAGTCCATGGCGGCGATTCCATAATTCCCAAAGCGCGTGTTGCAGCAGGGGCATGGCGCCAGGCTCGCCTTTGACCTCCGCAAGAATGGACTCGCTCAAGGTCGGGTCGAAGCGCAGACCGACGACCGCGGCTTGCTTCTCCATCGCGGAATGCAGCTCGTCCACAGTCATGGGCGCGATCAGTTCCTGATGCTCCTGCATGGCTTGCTTGAGATCGGTGTAAATGGCGACCTCGCCCCAAAAATCGGCGCGCATGGTGATGACCACGCGATTCGTTTTCGTGAGTTCAAGCAGTGCGTGGATGAAATCCGCGCGCTCGGTTGCGTCATGCGGGTGGGTGAACAACTCTTCAAATTGATCGATGACGAAGACCGTTTTTGCCCTGGCGGATTCCTTTGCTGTGAGCAATTGACTCAACGGAGCAGAGGACGGCGTGAGATAACTCATCTGCGCTTCAAGCGCGGGAACGAGACCTGCCATGACCAGCGACGATTTTCCCGACCCTGAAGCACCCAGCACTGCCAGAAAGGGATGCGCCTTGATGCGCGCGACCAGTTTTTGAACGAGTGCATCGCGCCCGAAGAAGAATTCCCTATCTTCAGGACGAAAGGCAAACAGACCGAGAAACGGCGGACGCGAATCATAGGGCGGTGGATTTTGTCCGAGGCACATGGCGCGGAAGGAAATATCCATCACTTCCATGCACATCAACTTCATGCGGTTCACCCCATCTTCACGTTGGGCTTTCAGTGCAGGGCTGAGCGAGTTCTGATCCCCGCCGAGGGTGACGCGCAGTTTCTTCGCGATGGATGAAAACGAATCTTGCAAAACAGGCGCGCGTTCAGGGAGGTATTGAGCGAAACGGGATAATCCATTTTCGATCTCGTCGCTGGAGAGCGGAAGATCATCTTCGGGTGTTTGATATACGTTCCCGATGTGGATATTTCCGCTGATGTCACCGCCTGCGGAGATACCTCCAACGGCGATACTGTTATTCTCGGCGTTGACGTGTGGCTTTTGGGGTTTGTCGTTTGGGTCGGTCATATTTATACTCAATTAATCAAGGAGTTGCCGCTGGTATGGTTTCTGGCTCAATTGGCAAGTTAGGACATACTGCCTGATACGGTAAGGCATCGCCAATATATTGTTCCCACTCAGCGCGGGTGAGATTGCGTGGAATATATACGCAGGCATTTGCAATCAAATCTTTTTGTTGCCAAATCCACACGCGGGCGGTCTTGTCATCACTTCCCGAGACCACATATTTTCCGTCAG
>Ga0137333_1000310_pt1 | contig 13237 bp, 13 predicted proteins | sample EasRivERMLT231_2_FD_102286 | JGI IMG/M metagenome (GOLD analysis project Ga0137333, IMG submission 102286) | Soil microbial communities from meander-bound floodplain in the East River, Colorado, USA - East River MetaG ERMLT231_2 | ecosystem: Environmental > Terrestrial > Soil > Floodplain ... | reverse complement strand
GTTTTCACGATCGGCACGGGACAAAGCATGCCAGTGCAGTCCAACACCTGATCTTCTTTAATTACTTCTATCATATGAATCTCCTCTTCGTTGATGAATACTCGTTCGATTCCAGGGTATAAGCCTATTGAATCTTGATTTCTTCTTCTTCATACTGCGTACGATCTTCCACCAAGCGCCATGAACGGTGGCTGACAGCTTTGCCTTCATCCACACGCGTAATGATGTAAGAGAAAAATGGCTGTGCCCATTCGCGGTCATATTCGGATGGCACGTTCGGGCAATCAGGATGTGAATGGAAAACGCCGATCAGACTCAGCCCGAGGCTGTCTGCTTTTAATTCGGCCTTAAGATACTCTTCAGGCGTGATCAAAAAACGATTATGCCGCGCTTCGTCTTCACGCGCGTTCGATAAAGCCAGGATCTCTTTTACTTCGCCCTCATCACCGATCAAAAAACCTGCACCCTCTTCAGGGTATGCTTCCTCTACATGCGCATTCATCCGTTCTATCAATTGAATTGCTATATTCAACATACCCTTACCCCTTACCCGCTTCGACTTCCACTTCGTCTCGCTTTCGCTCGCTCAGTGTCTGCTCAGCGCGAAGAGGGGACTCCCACAAATTTTTATCGCTCAAATATTTGTATCCAGCATCCGGGAAAACTGTGACTACCACACCCTTATCCAACTGACTGGCTACGCGTAACGCTGCGACTGCCGCCGCACCGGATGATATTCCCACAAACAGACCTTCCTCCCGCGCCAACCGTTTGACCATCTCATGCGCCGCTTCAGTCTTAACTTCGAGTTGCTCCTCCGCAAATGACTCGTCGTAAATCCCGGGCTTGATGGCGGTGGGCATATGCTTGAGTCCTTCAAGCCCATGGAACGAGTCGTCCGGCTGGATTGAAATGATCTTCACTTGCGGAAGCTGCTCGCGCAGATAACGGCCTGTGCCCATCAACGTACCGGACGTACCAAGACCGGCAACGAAGTGAGTCACCTGCCCATGGGTTTGCGCTTCGATCTCAGGACCCGTGGTTTGATAATGTGCCTGCCAATTGGCATCATTATTATATTGATTTGCGTACCAATATACATCCGGTCGTTCGGCGGCAAGTTCGCGCGCCTTGATAATCGCACCATCTGAGCCTTCCAGCGGATCGGTCAGAATCAATTCTGCGCCGAGGGCTTTGAGAATGGACATCCGTTCGGAGCTGGCACTGGCGGGGATGGCAAGGGTGATTGGGATTCCCAAAGTCGCGCCAAAGGTTGCATAGGAGATTCCCATGTTGCCAGAGGTGGAATCGAGCAATCGTTTTCCATTTCCAAGATCACCATTGGCAAGCGCGGTTTGGATGATGTTGAGCGCGGGTCTATCTTTGACCGAACCGCCCGGGTTGAACCATTCAGCTTTGGCAAAGACTTGTACGCGCGGAGACAGGTTCAGGCTGAGTCTGCGAAGCGGGAGCAACGGCGTATTCCCCACGTGTGCGGTGAGTCCATGTAGAGAAAGAGTATTCGATTGAGTTAATCTGTAATCCAGTAAAGTCATGTAATCCTTTTGCGTAGATGGCATTCTCTACCGCCAACTATACATTAAATCAAACGCAGCCAACAAGTAAACAAAAAGACGGCGAACAAACGCCACACACGCTGCAAATTTTGCACGCGGGGGTCGTCCAACCGTCTGCGCCCCTTAAGGGGTGTCCGTTGACTGCGGAAATGTATCTCAGGCGGTGGTTACGAGCCCCGCCGTATACACAAGCAATAGGTAAATGTTTTCATAGGTTAATGAGTTAGATGACGGCTATTTTACTGTTCTTACCTGAATTGTCAAGGTAATAATTACGTTTCATCGCGCTCCCGACAAACCATCGGGACGATGTGAGCGGAGAGGCGAGCGACAGCCAGCCTCGTAGTCGAAGCGCATTTGGACAGCAAGCTGTCCGACTCCAGAGTCAGCCGCCTGCCGCCGCCGCAAGAATGCGGACAATATCATTCTCTCCCACTGCTGTCTCGTTGCCATTCAACTCTTTCACGCTGACGTCATTTACGAACAAATAAATATGCCTGCGTAAATTGCCTTCGACTGGATAGGACGGGTCGCCTTTTTTGAGGAGTTGGTTTACTTTTTGTTTTCATTGATTACAAAGTTTCCTTTCTGGTCTATGTCTATAATCAAATCAAAGGTTTTAGGTCCAAAATTTCCATCCAATTTTAGTTCCATTTTTATTGGGGGTTTACCTAAAAATCTTTCCTTTAGAAGTTCATCTAACTGCACTTTAGGAGATAACCTTTGATGATCTGTGAAGTAAAAAGCATAAACATCGTTACTATGTTTTCTCTTGAAAGCCACAACAAGGGAAACAGGGTTATCCTCTCCGGGGTATATGTCAACAGTTTTCAGAGATTGAATGTCGCCAAGGGGTTGAAATAGTGGGGTTTCTTCATCCAACCATCTAGCGTGTTTGATAATTTTTTCGGATTCAGTTTTAGGGTGAAAGGTTAACCGTGCGTGTGTCTTTTCTGCTGTTTTTCCGTTCGTTCGATTCTTTGGATTATTGATAACATCTAGAAAAGCAAACTCTAATTCCGAATGAATGTTAGGGTCGGTTAATTTTAAGTCTTTTATTTGCCACTGACGGTGAACAGGCTTGTACTTAGTATCTATCAATCCTAAAACAAGTCTAGGCTTAGTTGCATCTATAAGCAAACCGTCTATAAAAGCTACCACAGTAAGCAATATAACACTTATGACAAAAAGCAAAAAACCTAATTGCTGTGTCTGCTCATCTGTTAGAATCCAATTTGGGTTAAGAGAAAAGAAGCTACTGCCGAGGCTCATTGCGCCTCCGATAACAGAAAGAAGGGCAGATAGCCCCCGTAGAACATTGATAAATTTTCCCATAGCGTCCTCCGTTTTGCCCCCATTTTACACAAACTTGTGACGTTAAGGGATGCTCACCCGACTTATTTCAGCCACCCGCCGCTGCGGCAAGGATACGGACAACATCCTTCTCCCCCACTTTTGTTTCATTACCATCCAGTTCCTGCACGTTCACGTCATTCACAAACAAATAAATATGCCTGCGTAAGTTCCCGGCGCTGTCAAACACATGGAATTTAAGCGCAGGGAATTTTTCGACCGCACTCTGCACTGCCTCCAACGCAGTGGAACCCGATACTTCAAATTGGGTTTGCTTGTCGGTATAATAACTTATAACATTGGGAACTCGAATCGTCGGCATAGCGTTATTGTACTCAAGAACGAAAAGTTTGTTGATCAATTTGGACGGGCTATGAAAACATCAAATCGGATCTCAAGTTTGCTGGTGATACTTACCTTTACTGTTGAATTAGCCGCTTGCAGAACAGCTACTCCTACACAAATCATTATAACAGTGACATCAACCACGCCACCGACCTCCACACCGAGTATGAGCCCTTCATTTACTCATACTCCTTCATCTGTCTCTTCTGTGACGCCAACAATTACCCCTACTCCCATGCCTGATTTTTGTAATTCTGCTCTTTGGCAGGACAAGATTCAGGTGATTTCTCAGAATCGTTTCACTGCGTTGGAACCGGGAGGTCCTTTGGTTTTTGACAGCATCTTAGTGGAACAGAATCCGGCCTGGGCTGACTTCCGGCAAAGCGATCATGGCGAAATAAGAAGCGCCGGAGTTATTTTTCATGAGACCGCCTTTGGTCCTGAACTTGGTACTGGAATCAATCCGGCGGTGATTCTAGTAACTTATGGTGTGGAACGAAACTGGGAACTGCCAGCTAACGGCGATTTGGTATCAGAGGTGGATTATATTCGCGCTGTACTTCATCAGCGTGAAATCTACTGGATATTAGGAACCGTAGACCAAAGCCAATATCTAATGGTGCCTAATGCTGCCACTTACGCCTTGTATCACTACTTTGGTGGTGATTTATCCAAACTAGAGGATTGGTGTCATACATATGTACGAGTATTTAACGAGTCGCCCTTGAAAACACTTGACAGGTAAACAAATGTAACAAAAAGAGGCTCTCCATTCGGAAAGCCTCTTTTTTATTTTACTAATCACTGCTTACTCTTCCTTCTTCGCTTCCATTTCCTTCTTGTGTGCTTCGATGATCGTCCCGGCTATATGTGTCGGCACAACATCGTAGTGATCGAATTCCATCGTAAAGTAACCGCGTCCGCCGGTGATCGAGCGGAGTTGGGTGGTGTAGCGCGTCATTTCCGCCATCGGCACATGTGCCACAATGACCGTGTTACCGTGCTCTGAGTCCGTGCCTTGCACGCGTCCACGGCGGGTGTTGAGATCGCTCATCACATCACCCATATTCGAATCCGGAATCGTGACACGGACATTCATGATCGGCTCGAACAATACGGGACCGGCATCATGCACCGCGAGCTTGAAGGCTTCACGTCCGGCAATTTCAAACGCCACGGGTTTGGAATCAACTTCGTGTTCCTTACCGTCATACACAATGACTTTCACGTTGCTCATCGGGTAACCGGCAAATGCGCCGCGCTCCATCGTCGCTTTGATGCCTTTTTCGATCGGCGGCAAATAGGACTTGGAAAGATTCATTCCCACGAGTTCATCGTCAAACTCAAAGTCCGCTTCGGGAAGCGGTTCAATGCGCAAGTGAACTTCACCAAACTGACCCGCGCCGCCGGATTGCTTTTTATGGCGATATTGCCCGTTGGCTTTGCGAGTGATCCCTTCGCGATAGGGAATTCTCGGCTGGTGGGTCACTAATCCAACCTGGAACTTGTTCTGGGCGCGATTGATGGCAACATCAATGTGTTGGTCACCCATGCCCTGCAAGACGGTCTCATGCGTAATGGGATCGTTCTGCCAGGTAAGCGTCATATCCTCTTCGCTCAATTTGGTAAGCGTTGGAGAAATCTTCGCCGCATCTGCCTGACTCTTGGGAGTGACTGCCACACGATATAACGCGGCGGGGAACTTCGGTTTTTCAACCGTCAGCGGATGCCCCTTATCACACAACGTGTCACCGGTAGCTGTCGCCGCTAATTTTGAAACGGAAGCAATATCGCCCGCATGTACAACCTTCGCCGGGATCACTTCCTTCCCACGCTGGAAATGCAAACCAGACATACGCTCATCCACGCCTTTGTTCTGGTTCCACGCGTGTGCATCGCCTTGTATGGAGCCGGAAAGCACACGGAAATACGACATTCTACCTACAAAAGGATCGGCAGTGGTTTTCCAGACGTAAGCAGCCAAAGGTTCACTGTCCGATGGTTTTAATTCCTCTTCACCACGCGAAGCGTTGCCTTGTGCCACGCGCTTGGGAGCATTCAACGGTGAGGGGATCAAGTCGATGATGTCATTGAGTAAAGCGAGGATGCCAATCTCACGCGCGCCTGCCGCACAGAACACCGGGACAAATTGTCCGGCGTAGACAACATCCTCCAGTCCACGAACCATTTCTGCGTCGGTGAGAGAACCGTTCTCAAGATATTTTTCCATGAGTTCGTCCTCGCCCTCCGCCGCATCTTCCACCATCGTAAAATGCGCCGCCTCCGCCGCTTCCTTTAATTCCTCAGGGATCTCGGCAATTGTTTTCCCATCGCCCATATAAGCTTTCATCCCAATAATATCCACCACGCCTTTGAAATTCTGCTTCTCTCCAATCGGCAGGTGGACTTTGACAACGCGCTTGCCATGTGCCAGCACAAATTCCTCGATCGCGGCAAATGTCTTTTCAAAATCAGCGTTATCACGGTCCATTTTATTGATCACAAAGAAACGCGGCAGGTTGAACTGATCGGCATAGCGCCACGCCAGTTCTGTGCCAACCTCAATACCCGCCACCGCGTCCACTAAAATGATCGCGCCATCAGCCACACTCAGGGCTGAGATCATCTCACCTACGAAATCGGTGTAGCCCGGCGCGTCGATAACATTTATTTTGTGATCGCGATGCTCAATGGGAATTACACTTGAATAAATGGAAATCTTGCGACGGTGTTCCTCATCGTCATAATCTGAAACTGTCGTCCCGTCCTCAACCTTGCCCAGGCGGGTGGTCGCCCCCGTTGCGTGCAGAAATGCCTCCGCCAACATTGTTTTCCCCGCGCCTCCATGCGAAACCAGCGCGACGTTGCGAAGAAACTCGGTGGTATACTCTTTCATGAAAAAGCCCTTCCCATGCAGTTAGGATATGCCGTTTGTCTTATAAACAAGTCAGGTTTTGAATTGCTTTGTAAACCAAAATCGAAATATTAAGTTGACAAATTATACGGCACTTTGTAAAGCTAGTCGCATGATTGTAAAAGAACTCAAGTGAATTGTCAAAGTAAGAACCGTCACCTTCCCATAATGACATTGCACAGTGCAAAATCTCTTCCGCCGCCTTTCCTTCCATTACTGGTACTTTCACCAACCACCGTGGGATACAGGCATTAGTCCCCCTGAATTGCTCGAATTCATCAATACCAATAAACCCGGCCGCGCCATTGATATCGGATGCGGCACGGGTACGAACGTCATCACCCTGGCAAAGGCTGGCTGGCAGGTAACGGGCGTGGACTTTGCCCCGCGCGCCATCAAACTCGCAAAACAAAAACTAAAAAGAGTTGGCGCTCAAGCTGAACTGTCCGTCAACGACGCGACCAGACTGCGCGGCACTACAGGTCCATTTGACCTTGCGCTCGATCTCGGATGTTTTCATGGCATTTCAAAAGATGGTCGGACAAAATATCTGGATGAACTGACTCGCATCCTCGCCCCAAACGGATTCTGGCTTATATACGCATTCCTCAACCCGGGAACGCCTCGTTCCGGACATGGGCTTGATGAAGCGGACCTCAGCCTGATCTCAGCTCATCTGACTCTGCTCTCCCGTCGTGATGGTTTCGACAACCGCGAAAGACCATCCGCCTGGTTTCTGTATCAAAAAATTACCCGTTCCTAGATCATTAAAACATGTATGAAACCTGACATTCGCATCTTCCAAAATACGGAATCACTCAGCCATCATGCGGCAAATATTTTCAGCGAGCAAGCCGCGCAATCCATCAATAACCGCAATCGTTTTCTTGTGGCGCTCAATGGCGGCAGTACGCCAACACGTCTCTTTCAATTGCTCGCCACTGATTATCGTGACAAAATTGATTGGAGCAAAACCCACATCTTCTGGGGTGACGAGCGCTGTGTCCCGCCAGATGACCCCGGATCAAGTTATGGACAGGCGCGGGATGTGTTGTTAAGTCACGTTCCCATACCAGACTCCAACATTCACCGCGTCAATACTGACCTTAAGCCTGCTGAGGCTTCGAGAGACTATTCTCTCACCTTGAGTCAGTTCGCCTCTCCTCCGCTCGATGTGCCGCGCTTCGATCTGGTATATCTCGGCATGGGCGAAGATGGACATACCGCATCGTTATTCCCCGGTTCGCCAGTGCAAGTAACTGAATCAGTTCTCCCGGTCACCGCTCAATATCAAGACCGTCCCGCCAACCGCGTGACGATGACTCAACTTGTCTTCAATCAAGCGCATATGATTGTGTTCATGGCAACCGGCGAAAAGAAGGCTTTCACTTTGGCAGAAGTGCTCGGTGACAGATATAATCCAGAACTATATCCCGCCCAACGAATCAATCCAAAAGATGGTCAATTGATCTGGCTGGTGGATGAAAGTGCAACAGGTAAATTGCCAAGGAAAACCAAAGGTCTAAAATTTTGTGAAGGATAAATAATCATCGCGCTGAGCGGAGGCTGAGTGCTCGTCGAAGCCGTAGACGAAGCGCATGATGGCAGGCGACTGCGCTTCGTTTACATTCAGCGTGAATACAAAGGAGCAAATTATGGAATTAGCAATTATCGGTTTAGGCAAGATGGGCATGAACATGGCAACGCGTCTCGTGCGCGGCGGACATCGCGTGGTCGGTTACGCGCGCACAGCCGCAACGGTCGAAGAAGCGGTTAGCAACGGCGCAGAAGGTGCGCATACATTGGAAGAAGCCGTTAGCAAATTGAAAACGCCGCGCGTCGTTTGGGTAATGGTACCTGCGGGTCAAACCACTGACAACACGATCGAGAAATTGTCCACTCTGCTTTCAAAAGGTGATATCGTAATTGACGGCGGCAACTCAAATTACAAGGACTCTGTTCGTCACGCCGCCTTACTCGAACCTAAAGGCATTAACTTTATGGATTGCGGCACCAGCGGCGGAATCTGGGGTCTCAGTGAAGGCTATAGCTTGATGGTTGGTGGCAAACCCGAGGTCGCGGAAAAGACGCGTCCCATTTTCGAGACGCTGGCTCCTGCGGTAGATAAAGGCTGGGGCTGGGTCGGTCCACATGGCGCAGGACATTTCGTCAAAATGATCCACAACGGAATCGAATACGGCATGATGCAAGCCTTCGCGGAGGGCTTTAGTATTTTGAAGGCGAAAGAGGAATTCGGGCTGGATCTCGCACAGGTCTCGCATATCTGGCAACATGGCAGTGTCGTGCGTTCGTGGTTGCTGGATCTAGCCGCAAACGCATTGGACGAAGATACGCAGCTGAAAGATATCAAACCCTGGGTGGCTGATTCTGGCGAGGGTCGTTGGACTGTATTTGAATCGATCGATCTCGATGTGCCCGCACCGATCATCACACTGGCACTGCAAATGCGATTCGTCAGCCGCGATGCAGAGAACTACACTGCACGCATGTTGGCGGCATTGCGCAATCAATTCGGTGGGCACGCGATCAAGAAGACGCAATAATTTTAGCCGCAGAGACCACAGAGTTTTAAGAGAAAATTCTCAATTATCTCTGTGAACTCTGTGGCTTACGGAATAAATTATGGATAATGGTTTACCAACTTCTATCATCATCTTCGGCGCTTCAGGCGATCTGACACAGCGCAAGCTTGTGCCCTCGCTATTCAATTTGTATCGCAAGGGACGCATGCCAAAGCAGTTCCGGATCATCGGTTATGGCAACACGACATTTACCGATGACCAGTTCCGCGCACAACTTGAGGAAGGTATCAAGCAATTTGCTTCCTATGCGTTCAATGCGGATGAGTGGACAGCCTTTGCTTCAAATCTGGTTTATCAACAAGGCCGCTACACCGACCTGGCAGATTTCAAAAAGCTTGGCACAAACCTGAAAAACTGGGAGATCAGTTCGGGCAACCGCATCTACTACATGGCAACTCCACCCGGCGTCTTCCCCAACATCATTGACCTGCTCGGGCTGACGGATCAACTCACTGAATACAATGGCTGGCGGCGTGTGGTGATCGAAAAACCCTTCGGCACGGATTTTGAATCAGCGCACAGTTTAAACGCACAGATCCACAAAACCCTCAACGAAAATCAGATCTACCGCATTGATCATTATCTCGGCAAAGAGACTGTGCAAAATATTTTGGTCACGCGCTTTGCCAACACGATCTTCGAGCCGTTATGGAATCGAAACTACATTGATCATGTAGAGATCACGGTGGCTGAACAAGTGGGCGTGGAGCATCGCGCCCGTTTCTATGATGGTATTGGTGTCGTGCGCGATATGTTCCAAAATCATTTGTTGCAACTTGTTTCGTTGGTGGCAATGGAGCCGCCCGCTTCTTTTGAGGCGACTGCGCTTCGCAACGAAAAAGTGAAGGTTTTGAGTTCCATCCGTCCGATGAAGGCAGAGGATGTGATTCAAAATACAGTGCGCGCCCAATATAAAGGGTATCGGGAAGAGGAGGGCGTAGATCACGCCTCAATCACGCCCACATATGCCGCGCTGAAACTGCAAATCGACAACTGGCGCTGGCAGGGTGTGCCATTCTATTTGCGCTCGGGCAAAAAGTTAAAGGAAAAACTTTCGCAAGTCACTATTCAGTTCAAGGAACCACCCACCTTACTTTTTCCATCGACCAGGGAACGCCTCACACCCAACATGCTTGTGCTATATCTGCAACCGGATGAAGGCGTACATTGGCGCTTCGAAGCAAAAGTGCCTGATACAGTTGCCCAACTCCGCTCTGTGGATATGGAATTCCGTTATGCAGACTCTTTCGGTAAGACCGCATTGCCTGAGTCGTATGAGCGCCTCCTGGTGGACACGCTGACGGGTGACGCGTCATTGTTCACGCGCGCTGATGAAGTGGAAACAGCCTGGGGCCTGATCGACCCTGTCATCGAAGGTTGGGACTCTTCGAGCAAAACCCAGCCGCTGGCAGTTTACGAATCTGGCTCATGGGGTCCCACTGAAGCAGATGACCTGCTGGGGCGGGATGGACGGAAATGGTCCACCTGGGATGGCAGGAAAGAATGACGAAAAACTGCCCGGTGCATTTGCATCGGGTAGTTTAATGATTGGAAAAGTTTCGGGATAAAGTAAGCAGGTTCAGATGTAGCAAGACGCGGAAGCATATCCTATGGACCGACCGTGATCAAATCCTTGATACGTTCATATGTGCCTGGCCCAATACCGGGGACGTTGATGATGTCTTCTATGGTTAAGAATGGCCCGTTTTGCTCGCGGTAGGCAATGATCTTTTGGGCGGTGGTTGGGCCAATCCCTGGCAAAGATTCGAGTTCAACCTGCGAAGCAAAATTGATATTGATCAATTCTGTTGCAGATGGGTCTTGTATTACGGGTGGCGCATCGGTTGCAATAACGGGAGATGCACCTTCCACATAAGGAACATCCAACTGTTCGCCATCCTCGAGCGCGCGCGCCAGATTGATGCCTTTTTTTTCAGCCTCCGCTAAAAAGCCGCCCGCCGCTGAAATCGCATCCTGCACACGGGAACCTTGCGCCAGCGCATACACACCCGGGCGCGGCACCGCACCGGTAATGTGAACAATGAGCGGTGTTTCAGTTGGCACGGGACGCAGAGTCACTGCCTCCCCGCTGGGATTACGGGCAACCACCCAGATAAGCAGGGCAACGAATAACCCGAACAACACACCGGAGGCCATATAAAGAATTGATTTTAAATTTTGCATCGGGGTAATTTTACTGCAACTTCATCACCAGCAGGCGTTCTTCCCTGCGTGCCAAAGTCGTCACCAAACCTGCCAATTTGCTGATCCGTTGAAAATAGCGCGGCATTTCGTCATGGGATATCCTGAGAAAACCAAATTTTTCATATAGCGCGCCAAGCGAAGATTCACACATCAGGTACAGGGGACGCGGGCCATTCGTCAATAAATATTCGATGATGGCACGCGCAACGCCTGATCCGCGATATTCAGGGAAAACCGCGATCGAAGCCAGTTCCAGGATCTCCGCGTCCGCGCCATGCGGCTTAAGCTGACCGATTCCGATCACCTGATTTTGATCGTTCACCGCCACGACAAAACGCTTCCAATCCACACCCATCGGGTTGATCCCGGTTAAGTGAATTAAATCTTTGATGACGCGTGATTCTGATTCCAGTGCAGGGCGGAGGGTAACGTTAGTCATGTAGTTTGGTAGTCTGATAGTCTCTTAGTTTGCTGGTTGTAGAGGTGAGGTCGCCCTAACCTGTATCTTCAAATTAAACCCGCCGCGACGATGATGATAAATGTCGCAATGAACCAATGGATAAGGAATGGCCAGATAAATGATTTTGTTCTATAAGCGATCCAGCCAAACGCGAAGCCGCCAAAAATCGTGGAGAGCGTTTCCACTTCGGGCTTGCCATTGTGCATCAACGCAAATGGGACAGCCTGCAACCACAAAGATTCTGGTCCGAACTTGCGGGCGTATCCGAACAAGATCCAGCCGCGGAAGAGAAACTCCCAACCGATCAAGTCAAGGAAGGTTGTCCAGGGAAGTCCATTTACATGGGGCTGGTAATAGAGTTTCATTGACTCATCGCCGCTTCCCAAATAATAGATTACCGGAGCCATAAACAAAATGCCAATGGCTGTAATGATGAGGCCCGCTTTCCAGTCACCGGGACCAAAGCCGAACTCTTTCGGGTTCTCGCGAAAGACAAAAACAATAATGATGAGGGGAACAATAAGATAAAGGATGACCCGATCCCAATATTTGAATTGAGTAAGTCTGTGATAGTAATCCACCATCAACAAAAGCGTGGAGACGACCGTGATGATAACGATCTTCCATTCAAAGTGTAGTTTTTCGCCGAGGAGGTATTTCATAGTAATCAGTGATCAGTCTTCAGTAATCAGTATGGGAAGTAGGATTGATTTCCAGTGGGACCAAGCAATTGCGTTATTTTATCCGCATCGCGGGTAAGTTCAAGTCCCCAGTTGGCTACAAGCAGGAACACACAGATAATACTAATGGATACAAGTATTTTCCCCATCTGCGATTCGTCCCAATGGACGCGCAGGGGGGCCAAGCCATTCACCCAAACCTGCGCGGCTAAAACAGCAAGATATGGGATCAATGCCAGGTGGAAACGATCTTCGGAAAGAATGAATACATGCGGAAGAATATAGCTTACCAACAATAACCCGAGCAAAATATGTTCAGGTCTCCAACGCAGGAGAGACAAGCCAAGGGCGGCGGAGGTGGAAACGAAAACAAGAGGCAATAGCAAAATTGCTGAAATCGTTAATAGCAAGGGAAACGGGATAAATCCTAAAATATCGTTCCCATAGAAATACATGAGCACGCGCTTTTCAAGCCCAAAGAAAAAACCGAGTCGATTCACTGCGAGCGGGAGAAACCTTTCAGGCTGAGCTGTGATAAATTCAACGGCTTTTTGTGTGCCCACTTTATCGCGTTCGGCATCGTCCAGGATTGGAAGTAGATCCAATGATGGACCAAAGATAAACGAGCCATTACCCTGGGGGTGATAGCCTAGATACAGGTTATAGCCCATGGAAGTTTCGATGCCAGTTAATTTATGGTGAAGCATGGAGTTGCGGATGATCCATGGCGCGATCATCAAAGCAAAGGCAACAGCCACGAGTAGCGCACGGCGCTTTTGTTTGAGAGAAAACCAAACCCAAAGAATTGCCAAGCCCGCAAAAGGAAGAATGACAGAGCGTGTGAGAGTAGTGAGACCGAGAAAGATACCGGAAAGTAGAAAAAGGAAAGTGGTTGGCTTATCGATGGATATAAGAAGCAAGAGAAAAGACGCGAGCAGGAGAACGAAAAATGGATTTTCGGTCCCAAGCCCAAGCGGGTAGACAAGCAACATCGGATATGCGGCCACGATCCACGCGGAGATGCGAGCAGCGCGCTCGGCCCTCACCCTGCCCTCTCCCAAAGGGAGAGGGAACAATCGAAGTGTCACCCAATAGGTTAG
>Ga0137333_1000309_pt1 | contig 13259 bp, 10 predicted proteins | sample EasRivERMLT231_2_FD_102286 | JGI IMG/M metagenome (GOLD analysis project Ga0137333, IMG submission 102286) | Soil microbial communities from meander-bound floodplain in the East River, Colorado, USA - East River MetaG ERMLT231_2 | ecosystem: Environmental > Terrestrial > Soil > Floodplain ... | reverse complement strand
TAATCGCGCAACACGTTGAAATCGGCATCGAAAGTAAAAGTGGTGTCGCCCAGTTGCGGGTCAAAGGTCTTTGTACTTTTGAAAAGTTCCATGGGAAAACTGGCAAACACCACATCGGTGCCATGCATTTGGGTGGCCAGGCAGCCGAGCTGGTTGATCTGCTCGGGGCTGAGGTCGGTTTGCACGTAACGCTGGAAGTCCTTGATGAGCGTGGGGATTGCCGGCACGACCGCGGGGCTAAGAAGTTTTTTGCGCAGGGCACACATCACAATATTCTGATTCTCGGCGCGTCCGAAAACATTGTATTGGCGGATGCGCGCAACCCATAACGCGGTCTCACCATCGAAGTGATGTTGACCCGGCGGGACTCCAAAGCCTTTGGGGTTGGCCGGTGATTTCACACTAACCTCATAAGGCAGGTAAATATCAATGCCGCCGATGGCATCCACAATGGCTTCAAAGGTTTTCATGTTGACCGCGATGTAATGATCAGGCTGTGCCCCAAAATTAAGTTTCAACGTGCGCGCCAGCAAGCCGGGTCCTTCGCCAGGACCGTCGTAATATCCAAACCCTTTGTTGCCATACAGATACGCCTGATTCAGTTTTCCGTGTGTGATGTCGTAATGGTCTGATATCCCGGGGATCTCCACCCATAGGTCACGCGGCACTTCAAGGATGGTCACGCGCGCATTGACGAAGTCCACGCGCACGAGGCGCATGATATCCGCCAGCCCATAAAGGTAGTTGGCACCGCGCGCATCCGAACCGATGGCCAGGATGTTCATCACAGCGGGTCCGCCGCACATGGGTTGTGGCGTGGCGGTGAGTTGCAATGCCGTAGGCGCATCCTCAAGCGCGCTCGTCTCAATCGGAAATGTAGTGAGTGTGGAATTTGCGCCCTGTGTTGAAGTTGACAAGTCCAATGCCGGGCCTAACGGCTGACGATACAAGCGAAATAATTGCGTGCCTGCAAACACAAAAAAAAGCAGAACTGCGCTGTAAACCATTGTCCTTTTGGATACCATAATAATTTTCCTCTCCTTGAATAAATATGTTGGATTGTAGATTGGACGGATAAGCTGGTCAAGTCGTTCCACACAATTTCCACACAGCCTTATCACAGCCGCATAACACCCGTCCGATACCATATATGCAGGTTGAAGGCGCTTCAACCAAAAACCAACAATGGAGATAAAAACAATGAAAAACAAAATGTCAATTTTGATCGGCGGGTTGCTGGTCGCGTTACTGGTGGTCGGTGTGATCGGCGCAACAGGTGCCTTCGCACAAGGTTCACCCTCAACGCTATTGAACGGACGCGGTCCCGGTGACGGACGCGGCCCAAGGCTTGGGGATGCAGAACTGGAAGCCGCGGCAAAAGTCCTGGGCATGACAGCGGATGAACTCGCCTCTGCATTGCAGGGCGGAAAAACGCTTCAGGATGTAGCCGATGAGGCTGGTGTGGCTATCGAGGAAGTTCAGTCTGCGATCCAGGCCGCGCATGCAGTTGAGATGCGTGACCGCATCCAGCAGGCTTTGGATGACGGGACGATCACACAGGCAAATGCTGATTGGTTACTGGAAGGTCTCGATAAAGGCTTCATCGGCGTACCTGGCGGGTTCGGATTCGGTGGCCCGCATGGACATGGACCAAAGTCTGATCAGACTCCGGCTGTTCAACCGACTCAGTCAAGCGGTGGATAAACTTTGAGGCCCCTCGAGCCGGAAAGGACATGGGTATAAAAATGGGCGGGGCGTTATTAACGCCCCGCCCATTTTTTAATTCCAGTCTTATCGTAACATTTGCAGCGCGTCGATATCACATTTGACGCCGGATAAAGAGGTGATCCGAATTTTCGTGATCAAATCCCCAATGGCCCCACCTTGTCCAATTGCAACAGAATCAATATCGATGGCGATCCCGGTATTCAAAGGCGGCGCACCATAGAGCGGGACCGCATCCATATCCACAGGGTAACCATCAGGTTCCACAACGCTATTGTAGTTGGCATTGGTATCTGCGACCCCGTCACTCCAATTGTAGATCACATACCAGGCAGCGGTCGTCTGGTCATACACTTCGATCAGAACTGCACCCAGATGGATCTTGCGTGCGGAACTTGTTTCTTCCTTCTCGTAATAGACCACGTCCCAGGTTGAGTTCCCGTCAAGGAGAAAAACGCCTATGTTAAATTCGATCCACATTCCATTCCCGAGAACGGTCGCGTTTCCATCGGGCCCACCAAAGTCGGGTTCGCTTGGGTCAGGCGTTTTGGTAGGTGTTGAGGTCGGTGTCGAGGTTGGAGTGGCGGTGGGAGTAGGCGTGGCGGTCGATGTGGATGTCGCAGTAGCTGCAGAAGCAGCTGTTGGAGTTGATGTAGCTGTAGAGGTAGATGTTGGAGTTGAGGTGGAGGTGGATATGGGATTAGGCTTGGATGTTGAAGATGGCAACGGCGGAAAAAACACAAACGGGTTTGTAGGACTCGGCAAAACCAGAGCAGTGTTCGTTGCAAACGCAATGGTTGCTGGAACTGCCGTTTGAGTTGTGACTACCGTGCCGGTTGTTGGCGTTATGAAGGATGTACCCATTGGCGTGGAGAGTTGTGCGACGGTGGAAAATGAAGCGCCCGGGGTGAGAAAGTCATTGATCCATGCAGGGTTCGTCAGGATGGCGGGGTCAACGGGTTCGATGAATCCGCCCGGTCTAAGCGTGAGAAAATCACTGTTTGGGTCAAGCATGGATTCCACATTGGCATCCAGCTCCCAGCTGGGATTGAAGCGGAGCGCCCATCCCCCAGCAAGCAGAATGCACAAGAGTCCGAACAGGAGCAGGAGGGCGATGATTGCCCAATCACGCCTTTCGTTTTCAGTTGCTCTCATTCGTAATTCCATTTAGTGGCAGGCGCACATAGATCGTGCTGCCGGGATATGTTTGCTCATTATGACCGGGACTTTCGAGCCAGATGCACCCGTGGTGCGCGTTCATAATGCCGCGTGCGATGGCAAGTCCCAGACCAGGACCGCCGCCTTTGAATTTGGTTTTGCCGGATGAGTGTAAATTCACTTCGCCGGTTTGATAGAATTTTTCAAAGACGAGTTCATGGTATTGAGGATCAATACCGACACCCGTATCTTTAACTGCGATCTCCAGCTTCGGTCCCTGGGCAGCATCTTCGATGGTCCGCCCGGTGACGGTGATCCTTCCGCCGTCAGGTGTGTATTTGATGGCATTGCCGATCACGTGATAAAAGACCTTATAGAGCAGATCTTTATCTGCGTGAACAACGGGCAGGTCTGCCAACCCTTCAGTGTTGAACGCAAGCTCCCGTTCTTCCAGGGCGGATCTGAACACATCCTCCACTTTCTCAATCAGCGGGCCGACCTCCTCATTGGAGGGCATCACTTCGAGCACGTTGGTGTCGATCCGCGAAACATCGAGCATGCTGTCTATGATCTCAGCCATCCGTTTTGTACCATCAAGGATTCCCTGTGTAAGTCTTGCAAGGTTTTCATTACCTTTGGATTGCAACTTTGCCATCTGTGAATATCCACGAACGATGGTCAAGGGCGTGCGGAGTTCATGAGCGGCAACCTGAATGAAGCGCATCTTTGTGCGATCCATCTGCTCCAGCAGTTGGTTCGTGTTCTCCAGTTGGAGCGTCCGCAGTTGCAGGTTCTCTGTCATTTCATCGAAGGTGTTGGCGAGCACGCCGATCTCATCCCTGCTTTTGATCTCCGTGCGTTTGGTCAGATCGCCGCCTGCGATTGCGCTCGATGTGCGGACAAGCGAGGAAAGCGGATTGATGATCAAACGTGCAACAAAATAGCCGATGAAAATCACACCGATCATCGCGGCGGAATATAAAAGGACATAGTTGTTTCGGTTGACCGAATTGGATTCAACGATGAAATCCAACGGCAGGATAACTGCAAATACAGCCAGACGGTCATCCCCAACCTTTAACGGACTTCGCATGAGGGTGTACCAACGGCCATCCACCTGAAAGTTTTCGCCTCTCACCTTTTCATCTTTATTAACCACATCCTGATACAGTGTGTCTGGTATCGAGATCGTTCGTATGAACAAGGATTCTGTGCCCTGCAATCCAAGCGTGGATGCGATTGCTTGTCCATTATCGCCATAGATAATCATGTCAGCTAGAGAAGTGCTTTTCAACAGTGGAAGTACAGTGTTCAACGATGTGCCGACCACTACAACCCCGGTCATCTGATTTTCTGATGTAACAGGGATGGCAGTAAAGTAGTAGTAACGTCCATCAATGGGATCGATTGCGATTTCACGTTTGGGCAGGCTGTTAACGTCTTTCTCAACAAATAACCCCTCCACAATGGACAGCGCCGATAGGCGTTCCAACTGAGTGACATCCATAATTGTTCCGTTGGATTGCTTGATCAGGTGCAGTGTTTCGCGCCCCTGTACGTTGAATATCATCAGGCTCTCGACGTTCAAACCGCCCGCGGCTGGTTTTGCCAGAATGGAAACTTGTTCCACATCCCCGTTATGGAGCGCGCTCCCCAGCCCGCGCGTGTAGGCCAGGATACGTGCAGCCTCAAGATGCTTTATCTCCTGCCGTGCCATCGTATCAGACACAACCCGCCCTGCCTCCAGCAACTGATTGGACAGGCGTTCACTAAGGGAACTTGAAACCAGGCGCGTCACAACGTAGGCACCGGTCACTGCCACGATCAACGTTAACAACAAATAAGGCAAAATAACTTTGAATCGAATACTCATCTGAAGATCTATTCTCCCCATGCCAGTGAGGTGATTTTTTTTATTATACTAAGTAGAGCAATAAAACATTGCAAGAATCTTCATGCTGAATGACAATTACAATGTATCTATCTTTTTTGTAAAGTTAAAATGGGTAAAAGGTGGTTTGAGAAAACAAAAGCGATGAATTATCTGCCGCGCTGAAGGATTGCAAAACGCTTCAGAACCAGGCCGACGAGGCTGGTGTGGCATTCGAGGATGTTCAATCTGCGATCCAGGCCACGCATGAGGTCGAGATACACGCCATCATCCAACACGCAATGGATGATGGGACAGTCACGTGAGGATAATGCTTATTGGTTGTCGGAAGATCCCGGTAAATTCTTCATCGGCATGCCCGGTGGATTCGGCTTTCATGATCCTCGTGGATGACATAGGTTTGGCGATGGTTCGCCTGGAAAACCCACCCAACAAAGCAGTCCTCAGAACTGACAGACGGTGGTAAAAAAACAGGTGAAGCGTCTCCTCCGCTTCACCTGTTGCCTGCCTTCACGAGAATCTATAGCGTTACGTCAATTGCTTCAACTCCCACTTGCCATAAGTTTGCTCATCAATTACCCTTTATTTTAGATCAAATTGGAACGTGATGAATGATTCATCATTCAGTGTGATGCGATAGAAGTAGGTATTATCTGCACTCAGGTTCTTCGTGTTGATGTTGAAAATCCATTGTCCATTACCAGAGCGGAAATCAGTATCGGGCGTGGTCGAATCAACCGGTTCGTCAACAATCATCTCCGTGCCGTTGCTGATGATCGTAATGAGCCTGAAGCTGCTTACAACACCTGGTGTTCCAATTGAGACACCATCGGTACCGCAGACACGGAACTTGGCTGGAACAGTGCTTCCCGCCTTGAATACGCTGGAACCATAGGGGTCGATAGGCTGTAAAATCTGATGACCCGGGACACCGTTGCAATTGCCAATTACATATTGAACTGAAACAATAAAGTTCCCTCTTGCATTGTTTCCATGGGAGTCCGTTGCCGAACAGTTGACAGCGGTCGTCCCAATGGGGAACATCAAGCCGGAGCCAGGCGAGCAGGTGACGGGAACGGGACCATCAACCAGATCATTCGCAGAAGCCGTGAAATCTACCACCGCACCTGAAGCATTTAATGCCGGACGAACCATACCGGACGGCAGTGTCAATATGGGTGGAGTTGTATCCACTACCGTTACGGTGAAGCTTTCGCTTGCACTGTTGCCATGCGAGTCTGTTGCCGAGCAGTTAACGGTCGTTTTTCCGAGGGGGAACAATGAACCGGATACGGGCGAGCAGGTCACGGGAACGGGGCCATCAACCAGATCATTCGCAGAAGCCGTGAAATTCACCACTGCACCGGAAGCGCTCAGAGCATCAACAGTCATGTTGGCAGGCAGCGTTAATACTGGCGGGGTTGTATCCATCACTACCGTTACATTGAAGGTGGCTGTGCCAGTATTATTATGCGTATCCGTTGCCGAGCAGTTGACGGTCGTTGTTCCAATGGGGAACATCATGCCTGATGCAGGCGTGCAGGTCACGGGAACGGGACCATCAACCAGATCATTGGCAGAAGCCGAGAAAGTCACCACAACACCGGTGACATCTAACGCAGTAACAGTCATATCAGCTGGCAGTGCCAATGCAGGTGAGGTCGTATCCACTACTGTCACGCTGAAACTCGCGCTGCCTGTGTTGTTATGTGTATCTGTCGCTGAACAAGTCACTGATGTTGTACCAAGTGTGAAGGTTGAGCCAGAGCCTGGCACACAAGTCGGGGTGAGCGCACCATCTACAATGTCACTGGCCGAAGCAGAGAACGTAACTAATGCACCGGATGGGCCAGTTGCCTCAACTGTCATATCAGCGGGCACTTCCACAGATGGGCCCGTGTCAACAACATGCACAACGAAAGTTGTAGCTGTAGCGACATTACCGTGTGCGTCAGTCTTATTACAGGTTACGGTTGTATTACCCAGCGCAAATGTGCTACTAGATGCAGGTGAGCAGGACGCTGTGCCTGCACCATCAACTTTATCGAATGTAGCAGGAGCTGTGTAGTTCACAACGGCCCCCAGAGCACTTGTCGCTTCAACGGTCTCATCGCCATGAGGAGCAATTGTCGGTGGGGTGGTGTCAACCACTGTCACGTTAAAGCTGCCATTTGCAGTATTGTTCGCGGCATCTGTCGCTGAGCAAGCCACAGGTATCGTGCCGAGTGGGAAGGTTGAGCCAGATGGAGGGTTACAGGTCACAGCAGGATGGGCTGGGTTAACATCGTCGGCTGTCGCTAAGAAATTTACCGTTGCACCTGTGGGTGCAGTCGCTTCGACGGTTATATCTCCAGGAAGATGCAGGGTCGGCGCGGCGGTGTCGGGCAAATACTCTCCCGTTACTGTGGTGGTGCTACCCTCAGCCCCGGATTTAGGTGGATTGCTTGTACTTGGGGGTACCACAGAGGCAGACACGAAATTATAAGTGATCCCGTAGCAAACAACAGATGGATCATAAAAAAATGTAACGGACGTAAGAGGGTAGGTAGGAAGCGTCCAAGGTGTCGATCCACCAGCAGTTTGCCCAGACTGATTAGCGGGGTTGGTATAGGGAAACACCAGCACATTAACTGGACAGGGTGCATCCGTCTTGAACTCTACGTACGCAGTTGGATCAGCTGCCAATGCCAGCGATGTAAGCGTCATCGCCAAAATGACTGCCAGCGATATTGCAATTGAGAATTTCTTTTTCATTTATAAAACTCCTCCTTGGACGTACTGAATTGAGAATTGGGTCGAACAAGGAATTTCCCTCTTTGCACGAAATCCACCTTCGTTGATCGAATGCACTCCAACTGGAGTAAAAATACCGAAAACAAAAAAATGCCTGTCCAATATCCGAAGGAACCATTGGAATATTCCTTCATGGAGCACAGAGCGGTTGGAGAATTTCCCAAATTTTAAATGGGAAATATGCCTGGTATTTCGAATAATAGGTTGCATGAGACTTGTCATAGAAGCAACTCCTGCCCGGGATCAATTTATACAGGCACGACTGCATGACCCTTTCAAATGTGATAAGTTACAGCATTTTACCTGCAAATGGTTACAAACTGTGCCATTTCTGTAACCAAATGAAAAAGTTGAAAATATGACTATTGCCGCGTATAAGTATGATGTAGGTTCACAGCTCAAAGAGCTGTATCGGATATCTCGCTGACTTAAACCAAAACAGGTGAAACGGCTCTTCCGTCTCACCTGTTAATATTCGTTCATAAGTTTGATCTATGGAAATACAACGATGGCATCCACGTCAACTCCGTCACCGCTATCAGTTGGGGCAGATGGGGAAAGGATGCGGATATAAGGATAAGTGCCCGCGGGTACGGCACCCAAATTAATGGTGACACCAGGTGAATTGGTTAACAATGACACGTCGATTGGACAATTGTCCGGCTCGCCTGTGCAGTCGGTCGGGGATGCGAGTGGAACAGAAATATCCGTGTTTGTGTCTGGGAAACCATTGCCCCAGTTGAGGATGGTATACCAGTTGCTGCCATCACCGATCTGAAGGATAACCGCGTCCATTTCGAGGGCAGGGGCTGGGGGAGGTGGGTAATACACAATGTATGAACCTGGACCCACAACAAGAGGTGTGCCGAATTGAAGAACAAGAAATGTACCCCCTGGAATGTTTGTTACCGAACCACCCGGAGTTGGATCGACGGACCCGTTGGACACAACCAGTTGATCAGTGTCAGTTGCAGAGTTGTTGCCGGGGGTTGGGTCAAAGACAGAGGAACTGACTGTTGCTGTGTTGACCAGGGGGCCACCCGGCGAGGCTATCACAGTGGCGTTGACGGTGTAGGTTACCGAACCTCCAACAGGAAGATTGACTGCGGTGTCATTGATATTTCCTGAACCTACGGCAGTACAAGAGGCGCCGCCAGATCCTGCACAAGTCCAGGTAATGTTGGTGAGATTTGCAGAGAAAGCATCAGCCACGGTTGCGCCAGCAACGCCGCTCGGACCAGCCAGGTTTGATGCCACAATAGTGTATTGAACTGAAATATTGGCATCATAATCTGTGGCGTTATCGGTCTTGGTGATCTGCAGATCTGCCGAGGCGGGCGGTGTAACAGGTGTGTTTGTAGGTGGTGGATTCGGCGTTACTGTTGCAGATGGGGGTGGGAAATATATCTGTGTATTTGTAGGGGGGATTACTACAACCACCCATGTATTCGTCGCAACTGCCGTTAGCGTTGGAACAGGTGTACCAGTTTTCGGTGGAACAGATGGGATATTGGTCGCTGTACTGGTTGGCAGGGGTGTGCGCGTTGCAAATACTGCGCCGGGTGTCAAGTATCCGTTTAACCATACCGGGTTGGTGAGGATGGCTGGATCAAGAGGTTCGATTAAGTTGACTGGTTGACCGGTGAGGAATACACTGTTAGGGTTGAGATTCGATCTCATGTTGGTATTATCCAGCCTCCAGCTTGGGGCGAAGCGGATCGCCCATCCACTGGCGAGGATGATGCAGATGAATCCCAATAACAGGATCAGGATGATGATGATTCCTGAGTCGCGCCTTTCGTGGTCACGCGTTTTCATAGAATCGTCCATTGATGGAGATACGCATATAGACCGTGGAGCCCGGGTAGGTTTGTTCGTTATGGCCTGTGCTTTCCAGCCAGATCCGTCCGCGATGCGCGTCCATGATGCCGCGCGAGATGGCAAGCCCCAACCCGGGACCACCGCCCTTGAATTTTGTTTTCCCCGAGGAGTGCAGGAGCACCTCACCAGTCTGATAGAATTTTTCAAAAACGAGTTGTTGATATTGCGAATCGACTCCGATACCTGTGTCTTTCACAGCGATCTCGATTTCGGGGTCATTGGGGTTGTCTTCAATGACCCGTCCGCTCACGGTAATGGAGCCGCCATCCGGTGTGTATTTAATGGCATTGCCAATGACATGATAGAAGACCTTGTAAAGCAGGTCCTTGTCAGCATTGATTTCGGGTAGATTCGACAAGTCCTGAACTTTGAAAGTAAGTTTACGTTCCTTAAAGGCGGGACCGAGGGTCTTATTTATTTTTTCAATTACCTGATCGATGTGCATTTTTGACGGGGCGATTTCAAGCAGGTTGCTGTCAATACGTGAGACATCCAGCATGTTATCAATGATCTCGACCATGCGGGTTGTGCCTTCGAGCATGCCTTTTGTATATCTTTCCAGGTCGGCATTGCCATCGGATTTTAGTTGCGCCATTTGGGCGTACCCTTGAACGAGGGTCATGGGCGTGCGGAGTTCATGCGCAGAGACCTGGATGAAGCGCATCTTGGTCCGATCCATTTGTTCAAGGATGCGGTTGGTATTTTCAAGTTCGATGGTGCGCTGTTGCAGATTCTCGGTCATTTCATCGAAGGTGTTTGATAGCACACCAATTTCATCGCGCGTTTTGATCTTGGTACGCTGGGTCAGATCGCCGTTTGCAATGGCGCGCGAGGCGCTCACCAGAGTGGATAATGGATTGATAATTACGCGCGCAACAATATACCCGACCACGATCACGGCAAACATGGCAATGGAATATAAGATCGTGTAAGTCACGCGGTTCACCGAACTTGACTCGACGACAAAATCCAGCGGCAGGATTACGGCAAAAACCGCTAGACGGTCGTCCCCGATTTTGAGCGGAGCACGCGCCACCTTATACGAGCGTCCGTCCACTAAAAGGTTATCACCCTCCACGCTTTCATCTTGATTGATAACTTGTTGGTAAGTCTCTGCTGAAATGGATATTGTCCGCAAATACAAAGATGCTTCAGTTCCCTGTGAAACTAATGTAGTTGCAAGCGCCTGGCCGTTTGGATCGTAGAGCACCACATCAGCCAGGGATGTGCTTTTCAGCTTCGGCATAAAGGTATTTACAGATGTACCGACCACGATTGCACCAATAACGTCACTGCCGGAAACGACGGGCAGGGTGGTGAAGTAGTAAGGGCGCCCGTCAGTCGGGTCTAATGCCAAAGCGCGTTTCGGCAGGCTGTCAGGATTATCTTCTTTTAGCAAGGTATCAACAATGGATAAAGTGGCTGCGCGGTTTTGCAGGCTGACATCCATGAGCGTTCCATCGGATTGTTTGATCACATGCAGTTTCTCGTGTCCCTGACGGTCAAAAAGCAGCATGCTCTCGATGCTCAGACCACCCGCCGCCGGACTTGCCAATAGAGCGATCTGTTCCACATCCCCATCCCGAAGCGCCTCGCCCAGCCCGCGCGTGAAGGCAACCACACGCGCGTCATCGACATGTTTAATCTCCCGCTGGATCATCAGATCGGAAACCACACGCCCGGATTCTAGCAATTGGTTCGAAAGCCGTTCTTCCAGCGAACTGGCAACCAGACGCGTGACCACATACGCCCCCGTCACGGCGACGATAAGCGTTAGAAGAAGGTAGGGCAGGATAACTTTAAAACGAATGCTCACTGATCTCTCTTTTACACCCCAAATACCGGGGTGATGGTTACATTATACAGAAATATAGTCAATCGTACATCGGACAATTCATATTAAATGCAGATTAGAAAGTTTCAATTTCCTGTAAATCTGCCTGTAATATGGACGGTTTTCAAGCCAAAAGGTCTCACATGGATGGAACTCCCGCCCCAATGTCATCCCCTTGCAATCTTAGGAGATAACAAAAAGCCTCACCGAATGATGAGGCTTTAGTGGGTGCTAATCGCGCAGCACTCGAATCCCTGGTCTCAACTCCCTTCCATCGGGCCTCTGTGGAAGTAAAAAGCCTCACCAGGTAGTGAGGCTTTAGTGGGCGCTAAGGGACTCGAACCCCTGACCCCTTCTGTGTAAAAGAAGTGCTCTAACCAACTGAGCTAAGCGCCCGACGTCCGCTATTATACATCATGTTACACTTGGGGGGACAAACTTCAAGGAGCACCCATGCGCATTGTTCGTTACCAAGCACAAGACAGCAAAAAACAAAAATATGGCTGGTTGTTGGATGATAAGGTCGGCGAGATCAGCGGGAATATATTCGGACGCTACCAGCGCAAGGAAGCCCTCACGCCTCTCGCGGACGTGAAACTGCTCGCGCCCTCCGAGCCGACCAAAATCGTATGCGTTGGACGCAACTACGTGGAACATGCCAAAGAACTGGGTAATGAAGTGCCCAAGGTACCACTCATTTTCATGAAGCCGCCATCCTCGATCATCTCAAATGGCGGGACGATCCTCCTGCCGCCGCAATCAGCCCAGGTTGAGCATGAAGCGGAACTGGTCGTTGTCATCGGCAAACGCGGACGTCACGTCACAGCCGGGAATGCGAAAAAGATCATTCTGGGTTATACCGTTGGGAACGATGTGACGGCGCGCGACCTGCAAAATTCAGACGGGCAGTGGACCCGCGCCAAGGGCTTCGATACCTTCTGTCCGTTCGGCCCATGGATCGATACGGAATTTGATCCATCTGACGCGGTGGTCACCTGCCGCGTGAATGGACAGATGCGGCAGATGGCATCCACGCGCGACATGGTCTTCAATGTCGATGTGTTGATCTCCTATATTTCATCCATCATGACGCTGGAACCCGGCGATTTAATTTTTACGGGCACGCCTGCCGGTGTGGGCGAGCTAAAAGATGGAGATGAAGTGTCGGTTGAAATTGAGGGGCTGGGAATCATCAAAAATAAAGTAAAGGCAGAAAACCGGTAACCCGGGAATCAGGCGAGCAAATGCGTATCACAAAATATCTGCGTACCGATCAGGAAACCATTGTTCATTTTTTGGACATGCTTGGAGTGGCGTCATCCATGCTCAGCGGCAATAAACGCGCCGGCCCGGGGTTCTTCATCTTTGCATACACCTTTATGCATGAATTCATTGAGGGAAGTTTTTTCAAAAAAGAGGAATTGCTTTTCACGGCTCTGGAAGATAGTGGCTTTCCCACTGAAGATGGTCCTGTCGCTGCGATGCGGGCAGAGCAGGTCAAGAGTAAAGAATCCAGTGAGCACATGCACAATGCCGCAAAAGGCTGGCAGGGCGGCGATGAAGAGGCGCGCGGCGAAGTCGGCTGGGCAACCAGTGAATACACATTGACCCTGCGCCAGCATCTGGATCGCCTCAATAATCGAATCTTCCCTTTGCTTGAACAAAATATGTCGGATGAAGACGAACACAAGATCGCCGAGGGACTGAACACCATCGCTTTCGAGAAAAGCATGAAGAAGGATGAAGAGGATAAATACATCAAGCTGGTCAAATCGCTGGAAGATGAACTAAGCAATTGGAAATAAGTTTTATTCTTGTAATAACAGAAGTGTAACAGGGCTGTCTAAAAGGACAGCCCATATCTATCAACGTAAGAAAGTAGCAACAGGGTCAAGTAGCATTTGGTAAGTACACGCGAAGTTTGGATGTTTGCCAATGCGACAAGATTTTGTGTAACAAGCAGACAAACGTTGCAGG
>Ga0137333_1000307_pt1 | contig 13339 bp, 9 predicted proteins | sample EasRivERMLT231_2_FD_102286 | JGI IMG/M metagenome (GOLD analysis project Ga0137333, IMG submission 102286) | Soil microbial communities from meander-bound floodplain in the East River, Colorado, USA - East River MetaG ERMLT231_2 | ecosystem: Environmental > Terrestrial > Soil > Floodplain ... | reverse complement strand
TGTATGGACTGGATAGAAGGTATACGGGTGTTCGGGTAGATGGTATACGCATTGATTTGTTAAGAGTTATCTGCCCAAAGATTGATTTGAGCAATCCTTTGTTTGAAGAAAAACACATTGAGAACGCCCTCCATCTCTGTTGGTCGAAGAGCTACAAGCGTTTTCTTAAATGCTTTCCCAATACGAAATTTTCGACCCTGGTATTGCAACTTTCCAAGGCAATCTATTTTTCTGAGAATGTCGTCTGCTTCATATTCGATAGGTGGAAAATTTCCTGTGAAAGTTCGGGAGCTGGGTTGATAATGTGAACCGGGTGTTTGCATATCCAATGCTTGGTGAGGGCGTTCATAGTTGTAACTGTTTCTCCAAGCATCAAACTTGGATTGGCAATCGTCTAAATCATAAAACGGTTGACGGATTAGTAGCTCATTCTTGAGGGTTCTATGCAATCGCTCGTCTTTTCCTTGAGTTTGAGGATGATGAACACGACCATGCACCACCTGAATACCCAAGCGCACCAACCAGGAAGTAAGTTTTGTATGGAACCCCTTCCAAATCGCACCATTATCCATCAACATTCGTTCAGGCAAGCCATAGCAACTAAAAATATCTTTCAAATGTTCCCGCACTGTTCTGGAGTGTTGATATGGGCAGGCTTTTAGCCCTACGAGAAAGCGAGAATGATCATCAATCACTGTCAGTGGATGACACAATAAACCATTCGCCATCTCAAAGTGACCTTTGAAATCCATCTGCCATAATTGGTTTGGATATTCCATCTCAAACCTTTGCACAGGTCTATGCTTCATGCTTTCTTCAGAATTCAGCATTTCATGGCGGGACAAAATAGCAGTGATGGTACTGGCAGCGGGTGGCGACTTGATGCCATCCTGAACTAACTTCCATTGGATCTTTCTGCCTCCCCAGGTTGGATGAGCACGTCGCACTTTAAGCACGGCTTCTTCAATTACTGGATTGCTTTTGTGTGGACTATTCTTGGGACGGCGACTGCGATCATATAATCCATTAGCGCCTTCTTCTCGGTAGCGTTTTATCCACTTGTAGCCGGTGCGTGGTGTGATATCAAATTCTCGGCACACGGCTCGTATATTTGCATTTTCTTTCAAAGCTAATTCAACAAATTCCTGACGTTGAGACATAGTTGTTTTCGCTTTCCACGGCATAGCGACCTCCTCCGGTCCATTTGCCGATTCTACAAAATATGTATACTATGTCTCCGAACGTGTGTTTACCATGTCCCCAGTCCATACATGTGCATACAGAGATTAAATCGTCGTATTTGGGGGAGGAACTTGCTATAAGTCTCGACGGAGATTCGTCGGAGGGGGCTGAAAGCAGAGCAAAATGCCACACGCAAGTGTTGTACAGGGAGGAACCAGCCATAAGTCTCGACGGAGATTCGTCGGAGGGGGTTGAAAGCAAGGCAAAAGCGAATTAGGCGGAGAAGGAATCCTGTTTCTAAGGAAATATATTTTGCTTATTCCCTTTGTCAAGCATTTCACGGACGGTATGGAGCAATTTCTTGAGGCTGACTGGTTTGCTCATGTATTCATTGGCGCCCGCTGCCAGGCAACGCTCCCGATCACCGGGCATGGCAAGAGCCGTAAGCGCAATGATCGGTGTGGCAGTGAAGCGTGAATTTGCGCGCAGGCGGCGCATGGCTTCCAAACCATCCATTGCTGGCATTTGGATGTCCATTAAGATGATATCTGGGTTGGTTGCTTCGGCCCGCTCAATGGCTTCCACTCCGTCATGCGCGTTCACAATTTTATAGCCATAACTTTCGAGGTATTCACCAATGGTGAGCACATTGGCGGCATTGTCCTCCGCGAGAAGAATAGTCGCATCACGGGCTGGTTCATCCGCAGGCAGATTTGATTTTTGAGATGGTTCAGCGGTGACAAGCTCAGTGCCTGATTGGAGGTTTTCGTGTTGGGTAATGATCGCTTTCCCCCAGGGCAGGTTGATCGTAAAGCGACTGCCTGAACCCGCTTTGCTTTCCACTTGCACACTCCCGCCGTGCAGATCGGTCAGCTTTCGCACCAGAGCCAGCCCCAAGCCGGTGCCCTCAAAATGTCGGTTCAGTTTGCTCTGCACCTGGACAAAGGGTTGGAATAGTTGCTCCAAGTCTTCGGGTGCGATCCCGATACCATTATCGATGACCGAGAATTGCACCAAATCTTCGGCTTCATTCGCCTCCACTTGGAGCGTGACCTGTCCACGCTCGGGCGTAAATTTGACCGCGTTGGTCAGCAGGTTGACTAGGATTTGTTTCAAACGCCGCGGGTCGGCATAGACTTTGGAAACCGTCCGAGTCTCTGCATACATGAGGTTGATGGATTTCTGCATTGCCTGACTTTTGACAAAAAGCAAACTGGCTCGTGTGATCTCAGCCACCTCCAGAATCTCGGGATAAAAATCAAGCATGCCCGCTTCGATCTTGGATAGATCCAGAATATCGTTGATCAACTCGAGCAGGTGCCGTCCGCTGGATTCAACTGCTCGTAAGGATCTCTGTTGATAGTCACTCAATGGGTCGCGTCTCTGTTCGAGCAAGGATTCTGACATACCCAGGATGCTATTGAGTGGAGTACGCAATTCATGGCTCATGTTTGCCAGGAATTCATCCTTGGCGCTATTGGCATGTTCCAGTTCCACATTTAATTGGTTTAGCTCGGCAGTCCGCTCTGTTACCCGTTGTTCAAGCTCGGCATTGGCAGTTTGCAAACCTTCGAATAGTTCGGCATTATCGATGGCGATGGCAGCCTGCCCAGCCAGCACTTCCATAAAATCCAGCTGGTCTTTATCAAGTTCCAGTGGGGCGCGATGGTAAATTTCCAATACTCCTTTCACCTCTCTTTTAATAAAGAGTGGCGTGCCATAGTAATCGACAAAGCCCTCTTTTTCCAAGTGCAGTGCACCAACCTGTTCAACGTTAGCGTGTTTCAAATCTGGCATGTGCAGCATTTGACGTTCGAGCACGACACGGCTGGCGTACCCCTCCCCTAATTTCAACTGCGTATGTTGAATCGCCTCAGAACGGAAGCCTTGGCTGCCCACATATTCGATGGTTTGTAGGTGCGGACGCAGCAACAGGATCGCAGCCGCATCGGCGTTCAAATGCGAGAGCACTTCACGGAGCACGATATCGAGAGTATTGTGCAGGTCGAAACTGATACTGATGGCGACATCGATCTCGCGTAACCCTTGCAGGCGTTTTAGCTGGTGTTGAATTTGGGCTTCAGCCTGGTTGCGCTCGGTGACGACGGCACCAATGAGCAGACCGGTTACACAAACCAACAGCATCAAGGTTTGCTCCTCGTGAGTCAGTGAGATTATATTAAATGGCGTTGGCTCCCCAGCAAAAAAGGTCGCGAAATTGACGGTTACAATTCCGATACTGATGCCGGGAAGCCCACTGCGGAGTGCAATCCATATGATCGGCACTAGAATAAAGTATACGAGTTGGAAATCTTCCAGTTTCGGCACCCCAAAAGCCAGGTAAAGAATGAGGAGCACGCTGAGGGCTTGCGCGACGGTTTGAATGGATGGGCGCGGCATGAGCGTCAGCATGGAGCGAGTTTTCCAATGTCCATCTATAAATTGCCTGGCACGCGGCAGGATGCGGATGAGGAGTACCGGTGCAATTGTTAACACGCCGACGGCTTCGCCAATCCACCAGTGCATGGTGGCATTCAGTTGCTCAGTTGCTGGTACAGCGCCGCTCGCAATCAAGGCGGGAATAGAGATCATCGCTAGCACTACAGACACGATCATGGTGAAAACAATCAGCCAGAGCACATCACGCAAGTTACGCAGTTGCGGGTCAATATGAACATAATCTCTGAGAATGGCAGCCGCGCTGGCATAAATGGTCGAGAGCACGATTGCCCAAACAATAAGCGCCTGGGAGGGTAGGGCAAGCTGATATACCAGGGAACTGCTGACGAGTGATGCGAGTGCTACGACAGGCATGAAGCGCCAGCCAAAAACCAGGAGTAGGGCGAAACTCAACCCGTCTGGCGGATACCATGCCACCACACCGGGAGAGATCTGAAATGCAAGCGATAACTGGTCAAGAGCGATAAAGACGATCAGGTAGGCAACCATAATCAACACAGTGCGCAACGCATCGCGAAATTTGGCGCGTGAAAAAGGCCAGCGGGAAGTTCTATTTTGGTTAGAGTTATTGGATTCCAGCAATATGCAACTCCTTACCAAGATTCCACCAATTACCTAAAAATTGTCTGATTAAGCGTAATTTGATTGTACTACTATAAGTTACTACCTATAAAAGCAAGGCAAAAGCGAATTGGGCAACCCCTCCTGCCTTTGCGTAGCTACCTTTAGGTGCCCCCAAATCCGACGATTTAAACTATACATGCGCATCCTAAATTTTTCTCGTCGGATTTGCCCTTGCAGGATGCTTTGCGAGGGAGGAACCAACCCTAAGTCTCGACGGAGATTCGTCGGAGGGGTCAAAAGCAGAGCAAGAGCGAATTGGGTAGCACACGAAGGCGTTATAATATTATTTGATGATGTATTTCCTTCAAGACTGATAAAGGAACGGGTGTACTTATGACAAAAAAGATGTGGGAATTCAGGTTGGATGGTATCAAACACAAGGTGGAATTGGAATATGCTATTTTTTTTTCGCGCTGGGTAACTATACGAGTAGATGACAGCCCAACTCCCGTTCGATACCTCAGAAATCAGGAACCTTTAGAGTTGGGTACCAAATATCCATTTCAAGTTGCTGGCCATACGTGTGCTGTTGTGATGATTCCAGATGCAATTAAGTATGAGTGCGATCTTGAAGTAGATGGGGTGTCTGCTACAACCGGTCAATCCATCAATATGGAAGAAATCAGGTTACGTCAGCGTAAAGTGATAGGTTTGCAGAGTGCAAAATTTACGCTGGTGGTCGGTATTGCCTTGGGCTGGTATAACTGGTACTTGTTGCATACTGAAGGCCATTACTATCCAAAAGTCGCTTTCTTTACACCTATGTTTATCTTAATTCCGATTTACACAATGATCTTTCCGCAGGCTATCGTTGATCAATACTATGGCAAAGTTTCATTTATAAAATGGTTGACGATCATAATAATTTTCTTGCTGCTTGGGTTTGCCAATATGTACTTCCTTGGTCACGGTTTATATTAGGTGTAAGCAAGTCAACAGCGAATTAGGCGGCGCACGAAGACCCCCACCGTCCTACGGACACCTCCCCCAAATCCGACGAGAAAAACTTAGGACGCGCATTTATAGTTTAAATCGTCGTATTTGGGGGAGGAACTAGCCATAAGTCTCGACGGAAAATCGTCGGAGGGGGCAAAGGTAATCAGAGCAAAAGCAAGTTGCGTGGCGTATCCGAGTGCTTTGCAAATAATGACTGTTACTTTTGGTGATCATCTATCTTCCCATCGGCTCGACCAAGCCTACATTATTCCAACAGGTGTACTGCTCGATCATTTCCACAAGTAATTTCAAACTGACGGGCTTGCTCAAATATTCGTTCGCGCCAACTTGCAGACAACGTTCCCGATCACCCAGCATGGCAAGGGCAGTGAGTGCAATGATGGGAACAGATCGAAATCGAGGATCGGCACGCAGCCGGCTTATAGCCTCCATACCATTCATGACGGGCATTTGAATATCCATCAGGATGATATTCGGGTTGATCTCTGCTGCCAGGGTAACAGCCTCCAAACCGTTATGCGCCACCACAACCTGAAAATTCTTATCCTCCAGATAACTGCCCATGGTCAGGACGTTTGCCAGATTATCCTCCACCAAAAGCACGAGCCCGCGATGAACCGGCGCACTTGAAATTACATCAGCCATACGCGCCTGTCTGCTGGTAAAGAATTCTGGTTCTGTCCCAGGCAGCCCTTGCTGTGATCCTGTTTCTGCGACTGAGGCTTCGCGGTCCGCCCAGCGTATAAACTCCAGCCTTGTACATTCACTTGCTGAACCGCATGAATTACCACTATTCAGATGATGAGTATTGAATTGGACAGTCTTCTCGTCCGCTCTCACGACCGCCCGAGCAACATTTCTTTTGTTATTCACGTACCATTTCCCAACCATAATATCTTGTCTTCGTACCATGTGATACTCCTAGCTATGTCACTGAACGTGAAAACATAACTTGCTCACGAGCGATGACAGATCCCAGCTCGGTGCATAGGATGATCTGTATGCACAGCTGAGGAATTGTAGAGCGCCTCTTTCCGGACCGGAAGTGGGTCCTGCTCCGATATGCAATTGTCCATATGTGGGGAGATGATGGGCGATATAGAAATTTTGCAAGGCCTCGTTATGTGTACGCTTCGCCAGGCAAAAGTCTCCGACGTTTGCCAAACGCCGAGGATATTAGTCTAACACCTTTACGAACGATCATAACCACCGATATCCATACAAAGGTCATGCCCCCATAAAAACATGCTGTTTATGAAGTTAATCCCGTGTAATCACATGCTTTATGGCAGCCTGAGACGTGTAGTGCCTATATTTGCATGATTTGCCTGTGAAAGCAAAGCAAAAGCAAATCACGTGACATAGAAAGCGACAGTCACCTGCGCGTAGCGCCCTGTAAGGGTAAAGGTGACTGTCACTTTTGGCTTTGGTAATTCGATAGCGAAGATTAGAAACTTGCCACTGCCTCATCGACAGTAGGATATATCTGCACAACTTCCATCATTCCGATCGTGCGCAGGATCTCCATGATCGGATCAGACGGACGCGCCAGCTTAAGTCCGCCTCGCCGTTTATGCGCGTGGCGCAACGCCTTGACGATCGCACGCACACCCGCAGACGACATATACGCCACATCCTGGAGGTCTAATACGATCTTTTTGTTTTCGCTCACAGTCTTTTCCAGTTCGGCGTCCATCGTTGGCGCAGTGGCAGAGTCCACCCGACCAGCAATCGTAACGACTGTCACTTTTCCATTGAGACTGCTTTTTATTGAAAACTCGTCCATGTTTCGCTCCTCTTCCCTTTGTGAATAAAATTAAAATCCTCATCGTGGTGACACCCACCCCTACAAATTACAGACGAAATCCTGGGGCGCAATGGGTATGTGGTATCTCTTTGCCGAATTTTAATATCCTCCAATATATAACGAAACGAAGATTCATTTCTAATAAACATTATACTGACTTAAATTCGGAAGTCAATCAAAGCAAAAGCGAATTGGGCGGCATACGAAGTGACAGTCACCTTTAAGGTGACTGTCACTTTTGGTTTTTGCTACCATTGGAATACAGGAGCACAAAATCCATTACGGCTTGGGATGAGCCGCGAAGAAATCCCAAATTGTTTCAGACAATGGGTATACATATTTTGAGACCCAACTATGACCACCCGCCTCGATCGCATAGAGTTCGACGGCTGTCCCAGCCTCGCAGGAGGTGTATGCGCTATGCGTAATCTTCTCGATCGGGTTATCCACGGTGGCAGAACTGGGGCAGCCATTGATGTCTACACAGGTGGCTATCCATTGTTCAAGGGGTGGAAAATCAAGCTGTCCACCACCTTCATAAGGCACGGTACGATCAGCCATGCCCTGCACATGCAGCACAGAAACCGGTTGCTGGGGCTCACACGGACTATATGCCAGCGTGCCTGCCACCGGGGCGATGGCTGCAAACACATCGGACATGTCACAAGCCAGACGATACGAAAGTACTGCACCGTTGGAGAAGCCGGTTGCATAGATCCGTTTGGCATCAATGCTGACGACGGTTCCCAAGTCTGAGAGCATCGCTCGCACAAATGCTTCGTCATCTATATTATTTACAACAGCGTATCCGCAGCATTTGCCCCCGCCATTCCAGGTATTGCCGAGTCCTTCCGGGTATACCAGAACAAAGTGACCTTTGTCGGCTACTTCATCGAAGGAAGTGGATAACTGCATGGTTGCCGGTTGCTCACCAGCACCATGAAAAGCAAATACCAGCGGCACAGCGTGAATGCTATCCACACCAGGTGGGATGTGCAAAAGATACGACCGTTCTACTCCGTCCACTGTCACCGTGCGTGTGGATTCACTCGGTTCAAGAGTGGGCGCCGGGGTTGCAGTAGGGGCGGGGGTAGCGGTCGCTTCTACAGGCACCAGTGTTCCTCTAGCTGTTTGTCCGCATGCCGTGGTGCTGAACAGTAGTATGAAAGCAAAGATTGTAAATAGACGTTTCCCAAAAAATTTCATGATATGTTTCCTCTCCATGATCTGATGGCTACACAGGGTAGCTTGGCAGACATTATAAGACAATTGACATCGAAACCAATCGCCCTCGTATGCACGGACACGCGTACATTATACAAAAGCGCATTGGGCGGCGCACGAATTGGTGAGGAGACTTCGAAAGCTGAATCATATTCTTATTAACCTGGGCTGCTACAATCCTGGCTATGTATAAACGTATTTCACGAACACTTCACACTTTTCTTCTTATCATTTTGATAGGAACTTGCTCCAGTATCATTTATTACACCGACAATGCGCCCAGCGTAACTCCGGCAGCGACATTCTCACCTACACCTATTCCCAGCCTTTCAAGCACTGCCGAAACGCTTCCGGATACAGGCTGGTCCTTGTTAGCACTTGGGTTCGAGCGGCGCTTGATCAGAATCTACAATGACCAGAATCAACCTGTGGAGTCGTTATATCTATGGCGTCTCGATCAAAATTATTTCCGCATGGATGTGACTTATGACGAAAGGCCCAAGTCACTGGAAACCTGGCAGAAAGAGACCAACGCCGCCCTGGTCCTGAATGGCGGCTACTTTAGCATAGAAAACGAGCGGTATTTTCCAAACGGGCTCACCATCGTCAATGGCGAAGCCTTTGGAAGTAGTTTTGATGGGTTCGGAGGGATGTTGGCGATCAAGGAAGATGCGGCAGAATTAAGATGGCTTGTGGAGCAACCCTATAGCGCCTATGAGCCTTTGCAAGCTGCTTTACAGTCGTTTCCAATCCTCGTCAGACCCGGGGGCGAACTTGGCTTCGGTGCAGAGCGCGAAGATAATGTCGGCGCCAGACGAACTGTCATTGCGCAGGATAAGGATGGACGCATCATTTTCATCGTTGCCCCGCAAGGCTATTTTACGTTGCACCAGTTAAGCGTCTATCTGACGGAATCAGACCTAAACCTGGATATTGCGGTCAATTTGGATGGGGGTGGGTCCACGGGTATTCTGGTAGCGAACCCACGCGAAATCATCCCCTCCAAGGTGTTGTTGCCATTTGTGATCCTGGTCTATCCTCGATAAGCGCGGCTTACAGGGGCAGGAATCAACCATAAGTTAAAAAAGAGACGCTCCGAACTTGGAGCGTCTCTGCTTGAAATGAAAGTTATACATGGCTTTTATGGTGGTGCGCTTACTCTCCAGATGACGTTACCCACATCATCTGCCACCAGCAGTGCGCCAAGTCCATCAATGGCCACACCCACAGGTCGTCCCATGGCATCGCCATTCTCCAGGATAAACCCATTCAAAACAAGCATCGGGTCACCTGATGGCACACCGTCCATAAACGGTACGAATATCACCTGATAGCCGTTGGGTATCGCGCGATTCCACGAACCATGCTGGCCTACAAACATTCCGTTCGCATATTGAGCGGGCAGTGTGTTTCCAACTGAGGAAGTAATGCCCAATGGGGCAGTATGCGACCCCAAGGCATAATCAGGCACGATAGCCGTTGCCACCAATTCAGGATTCTGCGGCTCTACGCGCGTATCCACATGATCACCATAATAACTGTACGGCCAACCATAGAAACCTCCGTCTTGTACGGCGGTCATATAATCGGGTACCAGGTCATTACCCAACTCATCGCGTTCGTTTATAACTGCCCACAAGCGATCCGACTCAGGTTCCCAAGCCATGCCAACCGGGTTACGCAAGCCCGAGGCAAAGACGCGATAAATACCTGATTGCGTATCCACCTCCAGAATGGCCGCCCGATCCTTTTCCTGCTCGATACCGTTTTCCGCGATATTGCTATTCGAGCCCACTGAAACATAAAGCTTGGAGCCATCATCGTTGGTGATCAGTCCTTTCGTCCAATGATGATTGATCGTGCCAGCTGGCAGGTCAGTGATCTTGGTCGGCAGCGCTGTGATCTCGGTCTGGCCCTCTTCATAAGGGAACGACACAACCGCATCAGTATTTGCTACATAGAATGTATTTCCAACCAATGCCATTCCAAATGGTGAATTCAGTCCATCGATGAATACCGAGCGGAACTCTGCCACGCCATCATTATCCTCATCTCGTAAGAGCGTAATACGATTGGCACTTGGCACACCACCGCCCGCGTTCCTGCGAAAGAACTTAAAGAACCAGCCTCTGATACCCTTGGCATCATCAGGCCGCTCGGGAGCATTGGTCTCAGCGACGAGCACATCTCCATTCGGAAGCACATACACCCAGCGTGGATGATCTAGTCCAGTCGCGAACTCGTTCACTTCCAAGCCCTCAGCTGCTACGGGTTTCTGACCTTCTTCCCAGCCTACAGCATTAGGTGACTTAATGACAGGAATCAGCGGTTGACTTGGTTCTGGAAGCTCCGGGTTTGGGCCATAGCCCTTGGTTGGATCCAGCGATTCGCCACCACAGCCACTCAAGCTTACAACGAGCATCAAAAGTAATCCCCACCTCACTACGAGATTGGGAATCATTGATCTTTTATTTTTCATATGTACCTCCGGTAGAAATAAACAATCAGTATGTCGCCCGCGTAAAATTGCGGGAATGCTTCATTCCGTATCTACTAGAGCAGTAAGTACATTTACCCTCCCCAGTGTCCTCAGCCTTTGGGTTGCCCATCGGATACAGAACATATACTTAATCTTAAATGGAATATTCCCCAGTTGCATCCTACAGCCGGGGAATATTATTCTCCGCCACTAGGGGGAGAGTTAAAGACAGAGCTTCATCTTTAAACCAACAAATTATCGTTACGGAGTCACAACGAATGCATCCAACAACACTGCGGTTGAAGCATCAGGGTTGGTTACACGGATATCCCAGACCTGGTTGCCAAACGAACCATCATTCCGGGCAGTCAAAGTGACAGCGAGAGTGGTCGGGTTGAGTACTTGTACAGCAACCACCTCCTGCGGAAGACCGAGACCGCCTTCAAAAGCTACAACCGCTCCATTCTGAAAACCTGAACCGGTGATGGTCAAAACCACGATCGTATTCGCCGCAGCGGTGTTGGGGGTCACGCTTTGAACCGTCACCTGCACGGGTGTAGCAGCCGTGACTGTTGCTGTTGGAGTTATTGTTGGTGATGCCAGTGTTGGTGTTACGGTCGGCGTCCCGGGTGTCGGGGTCGCAGTTGGCGGTGTTGGCGATATGGGCGTGAATGTAAATACTGGTGTCAGCGTTACAGGGGTAAAAGTTGCCGGAGGGGTTAATGAAGCAACGAGTGTTGGTGTCGGCGTCATAAAGATTGGGGCTCCAAATTCGCGCCATCCAAGGTCAGGCGCGGCGCCGATGAAGCCTGTGATCGGATAGGGTGGAATCGGCTCTCCACTATTTGCAACATATTGGGCAACGCCCTTATCGATGGCTGGCGACGTGGACTGAAGCACCAAGCCACTAAAATCATCGTCCACGGTTTCCCACGCTCCATCTGGACCGGGGTTTGGTGCAGCCACGAAAAGCGGATCCAACCCTGTGAGAGTGCCCGCACCGACGGTGGTCTGGTCAGCCTCGAGGTGGCTGTTATTGAAGAACAAGGTATACGCTACTACTGAGTTGGCTCCCGCTGGACCCTGTACTTTCCAAGCTCCAATGTTCAGCGAATTGACAATGATATTGTTGAATGCCACCAGGTTGTCACCGCCCGAGATACCGTAATCGTTGCCGTAAAAAGTATTGTTGAAAACGCGCACCGCTTCCACGATATCAGCACCGGAATAGTCTTCCAGTGTATTCGCGTTGGGCATCAGACCAATGCCAGCCTTGATGTTATTGGCGATCAAATTGCCCGTGATCACGAAGCGGCGGTTGGTATCCTGCGGATCGCTGGCATGGTCAATCAACTGAATACCATCCTCCTTGTTTCCAAGGATCATATTGTTCCAAATCTGGATCTCGATCAGGGCGGGCGGGATATCAATATTTTGCAAACTGATCTCGATGCCAGACTCGCCGCTATACATAATACGGTTATTCTCGATCAGGATGGGTCTATCAATATTATCCAGGCGGATTGCATTGCCGCTTGCATGGAAATAGACGTTGTTACGATTGAAGCCGCCTCCGCCTTTTTGATAGGAGATCAGGTTGGTAGCTGAATGGAAAAAGTTAAATTCAGCAATGAACTCAGACGAGGCTTGAATGCCATCCATACTATTTCGGATGACAAAGCCGCGAATGACAGGCATCTGACTCATGCCTGGTGGAATGAGGATGGTTAGCGCTCCGCCGCGACCATCAATGACAGTTTGATTATTGGCTGGGTTGACCGGGTCGAAGGTTTCAGCAACCAATAATACCGGCTTGTTAAGGGTTAGGTTCTCGTTGTACACACCAGCTCTTACCTGGATCATGTCACCAGGGTTGGCAGCGTCAATGGCAGCCTGGATGGTTGCGTAATCATCGGGCACCCATATCACGCCCACTGCATTTTGCTGGCTGGCTCGGAAAGCGAGGAAACCGATCAGGAGCGCCAACAGGGCGAAGATAGCTATGAATATGATGACTGCAATGGTCAAAGTAAAGGGTCGGTGGATTATTTCGTCTTCCGGTTCAATTGTATTCATTGGTACCTCCAAAAATATTCTTTGCACAGAACATTTTCCGTGATGAATCACCTGAATACGAGATCAGGCGCAGTTTATAAATTCATCATAGAACAAATACTCCCCAGCTGCATCCATCAGCAGGGGAGTATTTATCTCCATCGGTTGGGGGAGAGATATGTCTCGAGTTAATCACTTGATTTTGATTAAAATCTAACATGAAAACATGATTAACCCCGAACTTGAGGATTCAGCCACTGATGGCACGGATTGTCACGGATTTTAAATTAATCGCCCCGAAATGAGCGAAACGAAAAGCCAACCCCTAAACTGGGCTGGCTTTTTTCGTGTAAATCAGTGAAATCCGTGGCTAAAGGCTCTAAAGATTAAATTCGAGGTGAGCCATGTTTCATTTCTATCAATCTACCATCTAAGTACAAACGCAAAAATAATGAAAGGTAAAATGGTGGCATGAACCGCATCCAAGTGCCGCCATTGAAAGCAGAGCAGCTAAGCGAGCTGGAAGAACTTTACCAAAAAACGGACAAGCC
>Ga0137333_1000306_pt1 | contig 13400 bp, 21 predicted proteins | sample EasRivERMLT231_2_FD_102286 | JGI IMG/M metagenome (GOLD analysis project Ga0137333, IMG submission 102286) | Soil microbial communities from meander-bound floodplain in the East River, Colorado, USA - East River MetaG ERMLT231_2 | ecosystem: Environmental > Terrestrial > Soil > Floodplain ... | reverse complement strand
TTTAATTATGATCATGTAAAGCTTGAAATGAAGCATATTCCAAAAGTAATTAATTTAGTATTTTATGATATTATTACTGAAGATATGAATGATATTATGAAGAGATTCAAATATCCTACTATTGATTTTAAGAAATTTAAGTTCTTGGTTTTTGAAAGTTCAAAGAAACAATTCGTAGAATATCTTAGCAAACAAACCTAACTTATAGGAGTAGAGCATGATTCTAAAACCTTCTGCAAGATACAAAGATTTTAGATATAGAATGATGAGTACCTTTAAGAATTATGAAGGATCTTCATCGTTCTATTCTGTTTTTGCTTTAGCGGAAAATATAAACCATATCATTCTAGATTCTTGTGATGGAGATGGAAAGACCTTAGACCATTATAAAATTACACCTGCAAATGTTCTCTATCAGATTTTAAGACTTGCACAAAGACCCATTATTTTAAGAGAATTAGAGCAGACAGTTCCTCTTATATTTAAGTCACATGCTTCTTTAGTAGAAGCTATTTCTGTTTTAGAGGCTCTTGATCTAATTGAATATAATATTAGGTCTGGATATGAGGGTCCAAAAAATTCATTGGTTATATCTATTAAGGAAGAGGATGATTTGAATCCGCATCAACCTCTTTAATATTACATACAAAGAATAGGAGTTTGTGATTATGACTACACTTCCATCAGGTCAAGAAGCTTGGCAACAACTGGAATTAATCATTATGGCAGCAGGAGAAGATCGATCTAAGTTTTATGATAAAAAGATTAATGTTGCTGGAGCTAGACTTCTTAAGACATTCAAACAAATGCAAGATATAATGAGGAATGAAAGAAAGAGTATATTGGAACAGAGAAAAACCAGTAAGAAGTAAGCAGTGAAAACCATAAATGTTTTAGGGATTGAATACTCTATTGCAGTTGTTTCTGCTAGTGAATTAATGAGTCAATTAAAAGAGTCAAATCCTTCATATGAAGAAATTAAATCAGAGCTAGGCACTGAAGGTCAGCATTTTGCTGGCCTTTGTGATAATATGTCTTGTACAATATGGATCAATAGGGATATAACTAATAGGGAAAAAATGAAAAAAGTGCTTGTTCATGAAATTATTGAAGCCATTGATGCAGAAGGGCTTTTGGGTATAGAACATTCTAAACTACAATCAATTACAAATGGTTTGTTTACTGCAAAATTGATAGATTTGGATGGTTTATTGGATGAAACTTAAAGAAAAACAATGTGCCAAATGTAAAATTGTTAAACTTTTAGATAAGTTCTCAAAAAATTGTAAATCAAAAGATGGTTTTGGGTTTTGGTGTAAGCTTTGCCAAAAAGAATATATTAGTATATATCAAAAATCAGATAAATATAAGAAATATGAAAAAACTCCCAGTAGAAAGTTTACTGTCTATAAAAGCTCTTGTGGTAAGTACAAGGGGATTGATTTTGATTTAACCTTTGAAGAGTTTATGACATTTTGGCAAAAATCTTGTTCATATTGTGGTGATGGAATAAGCACAATAGGGATTGATAGAAAAAATAGCAAAGATGGATACAATATAAAGAATTGTACTAGTTGTTGCTGGAAGTGTAACAAGATGAAAAACAAGGATAATTCAGAGTTATTCATTGAACACTGTAAGAAAGTAGCGTTTAATAATGTTTAATATCTCTACAAATCCTATAATTACCGTTGAAGTTGAAGTGGATCTTAATATTCTAAAAAGTTCTTCTGTGAACGCTATGTTAATTCCCTCTAAGCATGGTAAAAGATTAATTTATGGAGTTGGGTATAGGGCTGCTAAACAAAAGGCGCAAAAATATTTAGAAAATAACTATAAAAACCTTGAAAATATTTTAGGGAAAAGCTGTCCAGAATTTTATTATACTAAGATTAATTATACTTTTTTCAGTAATTGGCTAACAAAATCAAGTAAATATAGAAAATTAAGAAAGCGTGATGTATCAAATTACCAGAAAAATATTGAAGATGTGCTATTTACCTTTCTTGGTATAGATGATTCTTCTATTGTCTTCTCTAGTGTTGAAAAAGCCCTCATAGAACCTCAAGAATGCCCTGTGTTGCATTGTAAAGTAGAATTATATGAGATGGATACCACAATCTTTAAGCGTCTTATAGGGCAAAATAAGGAGAAATAGCATGTGTCAGGTGTATAAAACAGAGGCTAATTATATAAAATGGAAAGGCTTTAGGGCTGCAGTGGATAAAAAGCCTTTAAGATCAAATCCTTATCATAGACAATATGAAATGTATCAGCATGTAGAGTGGGCTAGTGGATGGTATTGCTTTAAGGATTATGGAAACTTTACAGAAAGCTTAAACATCTGGTAGAATCTCTATGAAGCCATATGCTACTTCTTCAATGAGTTTTTTGGCTACATCTATTCTTTCAACTACATAAATATAAGTTCCAAAGTTTAACTGGCTATAAAGGCTAAACCCCAAAGTGTTGTTGATGATATCGGCTTCAAAGGATTCCAAAGCTTGTTCTGATAACTTTTCCTTAAGGGAGAGTCTAAAGTTGTTTTTAGACTCCCCCATAAGGATTTTTTTGTATTCAGGATCTTCAAAAGCGGTTATAATGAGTCTATATTTGTCTTTCTTAATAGCATGCAGTTTTTGTCCCAATTGAATCTCCTGTCAGTGGTTTACTTGAATTCTGGTGTACCTGCAGTTAGACCAAGAGCGGCAGCTTGTGCTCCAGCCACATGTAATGTAACAATGTCTGAAACATTAACTACGCCATCACCCAAATCTGCATCCGCTGTTACCATATAGACTGTATCTCCCGGATTGTCACCAGAAACAGCATAGAAACCAAAAGCTCCATCAGGATCTGGAACAGCAGTTCCATCTCCAGACTCTACAGATACAGCAAAATTTTCAACAGGGATTGTGTGTCCTCCCGGTGTTACAGGGTTCAAAGCAACGTGAATCTTCTCTTCGTTTGTGCAAGCTAACTCTAGCATGTGTGCCTCCTTTGGCGTTGGACCACCTATGTTATAATTCCAAAACACATGCTTACATTTTACTGGCTTTCCTTCTATACGAATTAAGCTAAAATAGTAATTTTTATTTGGACAACAAAGATGCTTTAGGTGATCATCGTGAGTAGTTTTTTTCATTGTGTTCCTCCCCACGTTAAACAATTTCTGTTAAAAACACTCTCTTCACTCCACACTAAATTAAGAAGAAGTTGATGTGTTTTTCGGTCTAACATAGTTTTATTTTATAGCTGTCCCACATTTTGGACAGAATTCAATGTTGCCCTTCCATTTTCTTCCACAAGAAGAGCATTGAACTTTACTATGTACCGTGAGAGGTTGTGTTACTTGAGTTTGATCGGCTTTGCACCCTTTCAAAATAATAACCATAGAATGTACATTTTCTTCTAATTGCGAAGGATTTGCTTGTCCAAAAGATTGATTGGATTTAGATCCTTCTACAGTTATTCCATTATCATTAAATGCATTCATTTCACCTGCTGCCATTAGCAATCCCTTTTCACCATCTAAACATTTATTGAAAAGAGATTGTATTGTTTCTCTTCCACCATCACTTCTTAGACATGCATTTATATTTTCTGATTTTAGGTCTATGGAATTAGTGGCAGTATAATTTCCTATATTTTCTCCTGTATTGGAACCTAGTTGAGATGATCCGATGCTTCCACCATACATTCCACCCCTATATACTATACCTCCATGATAAGGACTACAGAATGGACAATTGCAACCAAAATGATAATAAGAATGCCAAGGCCAATGATGATTGTGATGAATGTGTTCATGAACAATGGTCTTTTTTACAATTTCTGGTATTTCTTTTTCAAACTGCCAAGTGATACGGACCATTCCATCATCAATTCTATCGCCCCTGAAATCACTGATTTCTGAGGTTTTTTGGATAAACTTGAAGTGTCTTTCTGTTTTGTAGTTTTTCTCAAAACCTTCTAGTTCTATAGTGCGTCCAGCTTGAAGATAAAATCCTTGCTTTGCTGCATTGATATCTCTACCATCAATTTCAGCATGGACAACAGCATTTCTTCCAGATAAGTTTTTGAAGATTAGTGAGTATTCGCTTCCGAATGGAATGAAAACTGAGGAGTTACCGTCTTGAATCTTTTCTCTGAGGATTTTTCCGTTGACTTTAATTGAACAAACAAGTTGATTGGAGTACATCATATTCCTACCTTCCCTGCTGATAGACTAACAGCATATGAAACTTAAAGTCTATTGGATTTTATGCAGTTGGTTATACTACTAAATTAGTTACTTTTTGATAGTTTTTATAATTTATCTTCTTACCCACACCGAATCTCCCTGATTTCCTCCCCAAAACATAGGCAGATAATAGAGTTCTTCAAAGTTATAGCCGGTTAAAAGCTTCTTAACATCTTCATAAAAATTTTGATTTTTCCAAATTTCCACCTTTTCTACCTCTACATGAAGCATTTTTAACTTTTTTATAGAAGGACCAAAGCTATCAAGGACTTCGTATGTTAGACCCTCTACATCTATCTTTACCATATCTATTTCTGATTTGTTTATTAATTCCAACAAAATTTCACCAGTGACGGTTAAAACTTTAATCCAATTTTCAGGGTTTACTTGTTGATCAAAAACTGTTTCAGTTAATCCTGAGAGTTGAGTATAAACCTCTTTATTTTTCTTCAACAAAGAGCTAGTGCCTACTGTATCTTTCCCAAACTTATGAGGAATAGCATTAAAATCTATTGCTCTAATTTCATCGGATATGGCAAAAGGATATGTGTGAACTTCTGGATACTTATACATTATGTTCTTAAAACATAGAGGATGAGGTTCAACAATATAAACAGACTTAGAATCTATATTAGCAAGTTCTCTTAGTTCTTCTGCGCTATCCCCATCTCTGGAACCAATCTCTAGAATACTAGTGGGTTCTGAATTGAACTCTTTTTTATACGTTTCATAGAATCTTTTCATGGTTCACCCTTTACTTTTTTAGTTTAACGCTAAGAATACACCAGCCTTCTTGCAGACCGTATATTGGACCAAGCAATACATGCGTTACTTTTACAAGACAATTTGCTCCTGTATATTCCAAATGTTCTCCTAATTTCATTTCTGCATCAGAAAATTGAGTTTCTTTTAATAGCAAAAAATCTCCAACTTGAAAATTTCTATCATTAAAACGAATTTCAAATGTTTTCTTACCCTTTAGTACTGGCTTAAAAGCTTCAGAATCTGTTTTTAGTTCATGAAATGCCATTTTGTTTTCTCCTTCACCAAGGCTTCGGAGCATTTGGATCAACGGTGGGAACAAATAGGTTAGAACCCCATGCCATATGGTAGTGCTTTATAAGCTTTTTAATATATTCTACTGGAATAATGTTATCCTTCCAGTTTCCTGAATTATAAGCATCTCCTGACATTCCTAAAAAGTTAACATCATTTGCAGCACCATCTTTGAATATTCGTTTGTTAAAGAACTTGATTACAGCATCAATGGCATATGAATCATCATAAGCATTGCATGGTGCTGGATTAAAACCCATTTCATAAAAGCATATAAACATTAGTTGAAAACTACTATAGGATTTACAAGCATCTGATCCATATTCTTGATAGAGTTCTAGTTGTTTACCTTTGAAATACTTTCCTCCGGGTCCATAGGCTTTTTCATACTTTGGAATTTTATTATACCCTCCGCTTGACTCGTTTAGGCTAAAAGCAGCCAAAAAGATTTGTTTATCTACAGGCTCAAGAGTATCATCTACACGAAATTCTACTGGGAATGCAATTCTGTGTGCATTACTTTGTATGATCTCAACTAGATCACTTTTTATTAATTGTGTCATTTTTTACAATCCTCTTCAGTAGGTTTAGCCATCTTAATTAACTTCTGAGATGCATCTTTATGATATGTTATAATTGGACCAAAACCACAAGTATCAATTGGAGGATTTTTTTCAAACTCTTCACGAATATCATCAACTACTCTTGCAAGCTCCTCGTTGGCAATTTTGGTTGCGTCTAGGATATCATCTAGTTGATTCAGAGATATAATGCTACCATTTAGTATAGCCACATTAAACCAAGGAAGTCTTATTATTTGACCATATTCGGTGTCTTCTCCACCATATGCTCTCCAAACTGGATTTACAATTTCTAACTTATATTCTTTTGGAATGTTTTTATCATTCCATAAATTTTCGAAAAGCTTGGATATTTTTTGTGATATATTAACATGAAATCCATGAAACTCTTTGTGGTTCCATACATCATCTTGCATTTTTTATTCTCCTTTATCCTAATATTCCTTTTTGGTCAGAAAAATCTATATCTGACAGATCTGTTAATGCCTCTTCTTCGCTTTCTTCTAGGTCCATATAAGCATATTTAGTTTTGTAGACTAGTTCTATACCAGTATCTCCCATTCTGTTTTTGCCAATAAAGAGCCTAAGTTTTTTACGCTTCTTCTCTTCTTCGGATTGTCTTGCGATAAGGATTAAGTCTGAATTGTTTTCTTTCCCTGCAGAGTCTGCTAAATCCTGATTACTGGATTCCACTCTCTTAATTCCCTCCCTGTTTAGTTGTGAGGCTGTCCAAACAGGGCAGGAAAATTCAGAAGCCAATATTCTAAGCTGAATATAAATGAAGTTGAGGTCTAATCTTTGCTCCTGATTTTTTGATCTCAAAGAAGATTTCATATAATCAGCATAGTCAACGATAATAAGATCTGGCTTCTTTTCTCCAGTGAGCATCTTTCTTTTAATATAAAGACTAATCATGTCTTTTGTCATTGAGTGGGGAGGGTTTTCTTTAATAATTAAACCATCTCCATGTTCTCTGACGTATGCAGTTATATGTTTTTCTATTTTATCAATTGGAGTTTCTGTAAACAGTTGTAGATATGGCATACCAGAAATAATGCTCCAATATCTACACATTGTTTCATGCCTGTTAAGCTCAAAAGTAAAGTGGTATACTGTTTTTCCTAGATCAACACCATGTTTTCCTAATTTACACAAGATTACAGATTTACCGGCTCCTGTTGGGGCTGCTACAAGATGAAGTTTTTTAGGAAAGGCTCCCCCGCCGATATAGGAATTAAGTTTTGGTGAAAAGGTGGGAATTATGCTTTCTTTGTTGAAAATATATCTGTTACGTTCCATCTGATCAATATTGCTAAGTTTTATCTCGCCGTAATCAGCTTCAAAGGTTAAATCATCTAACAAACCAAAAATATTACCCTTAATGGTTTTCAAGTCTTCTTCTTTTATCATTCCCAAGCTCATATTCTGATCTGCATTTCTTACAGATGAGACTATTTCCTGAGCATGTTTAAGAAGATAGAAGCTTTCTAGCTTTTCTTTAAGATATGTAATGCAAGAAGATTCATTAACTTCGTTATTATTACGTCTTTCAAAGCCTTTTTCTAGGTATTCGAATATAACGTATTCTTTATATTTTTCAATAATGTAGAATCTATCCTTGTTTCCTAGACGATCTTTAATAACTTCTACAAATTGTTCTTGTAAAACTGGATCTAAAAGAATCTGCTCGTTTAGAAGTCCAGATTGCATTACTCTTTCAAAAATGAAGATATTAAATTCATCAATTGTTTCAACAATAATGTTTAGAAGGTCAATGAACATATCGTTTGATATGGTCATATATTTAGTAATCAGTATGATCTCCTAAGAATTCTAAGCTACCTCAGCCTTGCTTAGTGAAGTCCCGGCATGATGACTGAATTCCTTTTACAGTTCTGAGTCCGGTAAACTATTAATTATTAACTATTGTCTGTGTCTTTTAGAAAGGATATTGCTAAACAAGCTGTTTTTGACATGTTTATAAAAACTGGAAATCCATCATTAGTTTTACAACGAATTATAATATTTGGTTCTCTCTCTTGTCCTTGAAAAGTAACAGTCTTATCATCTTGTAGGTTTTTAATTTCTATTTCTTTTTCTGGTTCGAATACGTTTTTGATTTTTATTTTCATCGTATTCTCCTTTTTTTCGATGTGTTAGAGGTTAAAAAGGAATATCATCATCAAATGGAATATCCTTAAAGTCAGGTTCTGATGGTTCATTTGTTGCAGGAGTGGCTACTGGTGTTGGTGTAGAAGCCTGTGGAGATGGTCCTGCTGTTCCTCCAGAAACTGCACTTCCTGCTGCTGGTGAGGCTCCTGCTGCTGCAGGTTTAGCATAATTTCCTATTCTACCATTTTCTCTTACAAACTCAAGGACTAACAAAGGAAGCATATTCATGAACCAATAAGATTCATCTTCAGTTAAAACAATGGCGGCACTTGTACCTTTCGCAGAAGAATAAAGAGAAAGACCTACTACAAACTTATACTCAAAAGGCGAAGGAGATTTTGGTTTGTAGTTGTTTTCCAATCTCTTAAAAGTTGCAACAGACTTCTTTTTTTCCTTAGTTCCGGGAGTTGTAGTGCTTGCAACTTCAAAATAATGTTCAAGGTTATACCCGTCAGCAGGAACCGTTTTAGCAGGATTAAGAATATTTTCAATGATCTTCTTAATTCTGAGAAGTTCGACTGTGCTGAAGAGCATTGATAAGGAAGCTTTGTAGTCAAACTTGGGCTTTCCTGAAGTACTTAATACAGGAACGCCAGCGGTATCTTTAAGTGCAGGGATAACCTCAATCTTAAAACGTGCTTGATCCTTGAAAGTATTTAGTTCTACTCTTAAGGCTGATGATTTGTGATAAAAAAGCTCTGAAAATGTAAGCTTGTTTGTAGACATTTTATTCTCCTTTTTTAGATGCAATAGGTTTTTGGTTATTGACCTGATTATATTGTACCATATTTTTTACCCTAATGATGAAACCGTTGACAAAAATTCCTAATGGTATATGAATTTTTTCTTCTCCTTTTTTAATGACTATTTTTCTCATTAACCATCTCCAGTTTCACCTTATACTTATCCTTTCTTATATTATACACATTTCTTCTCATTTTGTCAAGATATTTCTTTTTTCTCAACTCGTTGATTTTGCTAGAGTATTTTGTTGTGTTTACAGTTTTATCTTTTTTTAACATGTAACTAAAAGGTAAAAATTCTGGCTCAAAACCAATAGTTACATCAATAGACCTAACCTCTTCAATTTTGATAAGACAAAGCTCTTGGATGTTTCTTTGTTTGTTTAATTCAGTTTGTTTTTTAACTGTTGTATCATTAATTTTTTTTAATAATATATTTGAATTAATCCCTTCACACAATACTTCTTGTGTCTGATCAGAGCTTATAAACAAGTAGTGTTGGTTAAATCTAGCATTAAGATCTTTATTGAATTCAAGGTTTACTACTCTTTCCATGCCCATTTGAATATTTTCTATTTCTATATATTCAGGTTTAGAATTATTCCAAACTAGTATTTTTGTTCCTGTTGCAAATTCTGCTTCAAATCCAAGCTCATCTTTTATGAAATAGGTTATCACATCTTTAGTGTGACACTGTAAAGATTTTAAGTATAGTGGTGTATGGTTAGAGTCTAAAAAGGCTTCTGAAATCAATATGGTATTTACTTTTTCCCCTGTGTCTATATCTTTGTTTTGCTTGTTGGAAAGATGCTGATTCATGAACTGAAACAAGCTTTTGGTCTTATATCTTGGTCCTCCCCATCGATTTGAGTAAGTAGATATAGTATGTATTATATTATCTAATAGTATCATTTACCAATTTGGTTTCATATCTGGTTTAAGTTTTCCATCTACAAACGGTCTTGGACCACCTTCCTTGTTCGAATACTTTCTTTTGGCTACTCCAACAGCACTGGAATTCATGTTTATTCCCCCTACGAAGTTTATCTGTTGATGAACCTTAAACAGTTCACACTTACATCTTTTAGTATTACATGTACCAACACAATCCATCTCTCCCATTTTGTTCATTTCGCCAAAACTTATGTTTATTTCTGTGTCTTTTCCACATTTTTGGCACTTAAATAAGTAAAGAGGCATTTTTGTGGTTTTCCTTTCTTTCTTAGTGTTAAGTCTATATCATTATATGTTATCACAGTTTTACATTCAGGGCATCTACATATTTGTGCATCTTTCATTTTAGCTGAATTACCCATAGACATATCATATTCTACAGGTATAGAGCATTTGGGACACTTGAAGGTATATGTTGCCACTACCACTTCTCCATATTTTTAAGATTCTTTCCAATCATCAGCTTATACTTCATGAAGGGAATACATAGCTCGTTTGGTTTTCCGTTTTTCATAATAAGCTTATTGAACCACAAAGTTCCTGATTGAACTGGTACTGGAACTTTGCCGAATCTTTCAAATGCAAGCTTTACTGCTTCTAAGTGTTCATCTGGAACATTAAATACTGCAGCATCAGAGTTCAAATAGCATTGTTTAACGTTGTATTCTTCAGTCTCTTTCAAAAATTGAGAACAGTTCATCATCATCATATCCGAAGTTAAAGCAGCATAAATAAAATTATGAGCACTTAAAAAACTTTTCCAGAAGAAAGTGGCTCCTAAATCATCTTCAGAGAACCTTCTTTTTCTAAAGGAAGCACTGAATACATAACCATTATTTCTAAGAAAATCTCTTGTTTTGTTCTTCATTTCAAGCAAGTTTGGGTATCTTTTATAGAAAGTTTCTTTGAAATCTTCTACGGTTTTAGTGGAAACCTCTAATTGTTCTGCCATAGTATTAGTTCCTGCTAAATTCAGCATGCTGAGAACAAAGGTTTTAGAAAGCTCTCTTTCTTTTTCAGTTACTTCGCGTTTGAATATTTCCTTTCCAAGTTCGGAATATAAATCCTTTTCGCTACTTAAATCGTTTACTAGATTCTTGTCCTGAGAAAGCAATGCTGCACTTCTTACGTCTGCAGAACTAATATCTATATAAACAAGAGAACAGCCTTCATCTGCCAGAAAATGTTTAGAGAGATTAGTTCCTACCTTCAACTGATTTAATGTAGGCTTTTTATAGGTGAGTCTTCCCCTAACGTCAGAGAATAAGAGCATGTCAGGATGGAGCCTACCATCTGTGGCTTCTGCACAGGCTGCTACTATGGGCTTTACAATGTCATCTGTTTCCCAACCAGCATATCCAACGGAGCCTTTAACCATATTTTCAACGTCTACTTTAATGCCACTATATTCGTTTTCCATTTTAACGTTCATAATTTCTGGAAGAACAAAATCTTTTAGAGGCTTTAATATTTCATCGTTATCCAGTTCTCTAAGGAACATGGTGACTAAAGCTTTTTCTCCTGCAGCATCATCGGCAGCATATTTCATGCTATTTGTTGCAGCTTCTAGTATCTGTTCAACTGTATACTTATGCCAATTTTTCAAATAATCCAAATATTGAGTTAAGTAAGAATATTGAGCATAATTCTGGAAATCTCTCAGGGCTGCTTTTGCGTTATATCCTTCTATTTTTCTATTTTCTGAATATGCGTGTAGAAGTTGCATTCCGTCTATGATTATATTGTTTTTCTTAAAATCTCTATAGGATCTCTTAAAAAAATTACAAAGCCCAAACGCATCAAATGGAGCATTCCAAGCCTCAAAAATTTTTGGTTTGTCGAAGATGTACGTTTCAACAATTTTTAGAAGCTTTATTTTTTGTTCTGGCGTTAGGCATCCCATTAATCCCGGAAGTCCAAGATTAACAGAGTGACCAACATTATCCTCTGTACTAAATGCTATTATCATTATTCCATAATTGATTAAATCCCATAGTTGAAGTCCAGTGGTTTCTATGTCTATTGCTACATTGTGCCAATCAGGAAGATCCATAAGACTTTGCATATATTTCTCTGAATCAGCATAAGCTAAGTGAATATAAGACTTAGCAGAAAGTCCATTTTCAATAACATCTATGTTCCAATCTGCTCTAGCTGGCTTACTTTTGTTTAAGAAAATAGATCTTAAGTCTGATCTGAAATTTTCAGTTGTAGTTGTCAGAGTGCTTATACATGATTCAAATGCTAAATGTGTTTCTGGTTTAGACATGGCAAGATCTATGGGGGGCATACAAGCAAGGAAATAGTATTCTCCCTTTGCTTTGATGAAATAAGAGAATTTGTGTACATCCCTTTTTTTGGTTCCACCAGTTAGCTTGTCGAACTCATTAATGTCGTTTAAGTAATAGTTGTATAGTTTGGCTCCAAAAATAATAAGGCATTCACCATTTTTTGGTGGGTTGCCCTTAATTTGCTTGTCTATATCTGTTATTACTCTTAATCTGGCATCCAAAGAAGGATGTGCTTTCTTTAATCCTTGAAAGATGCTGTATAATTTTTTCATGCTCCCCGGTTTTTTGGGTTCTTCGCATACCACTGTAACCTTCATGATTTTTCCTTTATGATGAGATGGCTCTTACAAACTTTATGTTTTCTATATTATAATAGTTGTTCTTTTTGGTTATTGTTCCGTAATAAGCATTTTCTGATATTTTTGCATGATCACAAGCAACAGGATCTTTTTCGTTATAGGGCCAATAGTAAACTCTTCCTAGACTAGAGACTCCATCAGAAATTGTTAAAACATAATACTTTTTATTGTTTTTTGTCTTCTTCTTTTCAACTGCAGTAATTCTAAACAAGCAGGGAAGATAGCCATCATTTCTTAATTCTCCGTATTCTTCAAGAGCTTTTAGGGGTACTTTCTCTCCAAATTTGGTTTTAATGGCATTTTTAAGTCTAATAAAATAATCAATTTCAGTGAAGCTTACGTTTGTATACTCTATTTCATTTTCTATTGTTTCAGATAGGTTCCAGTTTGCAGGATCTTCTTTGTACTTTCTTTTTTGCAAAAGATGATTGTACATATCACTTCTAGATGTTCCATTGGCAATGCTATCTAATGCTCCAGATTTTATAAGAGCAATTATGGTTCGTTTGTTCTTGATCCATTTATTATCTGAATTAATGATGGAATCGATGTTTTCGAAAGGTCTAAGATCTGTAATGCTTCTAGCAGCATCGTCTGAGATTCCTTTAACGAAGCCCAATCCGAATCTGATTCCCTCTTCACTAATGTTAAATGCAATTTCTGATTTATTAATATCGACATGAAGAACAGCAGTTTTATCTCTTTTCTTAAGCTCGTTTCCATCTTCAAAGTATACAGGGTTAGTATTAATATGAGAAATGTATTTAGCCAAAGTAGAAACTCCATATTTGTCTTCTTTCGATTTCTTAGTATTATTCAATAAAGCGCAATAAAATTCAATTCCAAAATGAGCTTTTAGCCATAGTTCTCTAAAAGAGGTATAAGTATAAGCATCTGAATGAGATTTGTTAAATCCGTATTTACCGAAGGACTCAATTAAATCCCAAAGTTCAATAGCAGTTTTTTCTGGCATCTTTTTTGAAGCATTGGTAACAAACTTT
>Ga0137333_1000304_pt1 | contig 13479 bp, 7 predicted proteins | sample EasRivERMLT231_2_FD_102286 | JGI IMG/M metagenome (GOLD analysis project Ga0137333, IMG submission 102286) | Soil microbial communities from meander-bound floodplain in the East River, Colorado, USA - East River MetaG ERMLT231_2 | ecosystem: Environmental > Terrestrial > Soil > Floodplain ... | reverse complement strand
TGATCTCCTGCATTTTTTCGCGCATCGCTTTGATGGTCTCTTTGGCTTTCGCGGGGTCGGTCACTTTGCCGTTGGAGTCGAAACCTTGATGTGAATTGATGATGCCGTTGGCGCTCTCGTAGATGGGTTTCGCATCCTTGGTGGCATCCACAAACGCATCCAACGCGGACTGAATCGCAGAGACATCTTTGCCGTTGGCAGTGGCACGATCCAACAACTTTTGCACTTTCGCCACGAATTCATCGGTCTTGCCCATGCGTTCGTACGCCTTGAGTTGACGCGCCCAGACCTTTTCTAGTCTTTCATTAGAGATTTCCGCTTGCCCAGCAGGCGGAGTCGGGTCGTTCGCCCCCTGAGCGGCTACGCTGACGAAGGGCAGACTCGCTACCGCAAGCGCAGCGACCAGTGCGAACAACATCGTTTTCCTGAATATATTTTTCATCGTAATCTCCTTTTTATTTAGGTTACGATATTGATTGTAGGATATGCAAGTTATGGGAGTATGGCAGGGTTGTAAAATCTTTGTAAAAAGATTAGTGGGTGTTTCAATCCGCGCATACGAAATATCCATCTTCAATAATAGCATAACATCCAAAGCCATTTGTATCGTATCTACAGACTCCAACCTCTGGCATTGGCTGACCAGCAGAAGGCAAATCATAAATCAAGCACCCACCCTCACATTCATCAGAACTCCGGCAAGACTCTCCACCATCGGAAAACGGATAAATACAAGCCGGACTCTGAGCCATACCAACTAACATCCAATCTCCACCATCTATAGGACACGAAATTCGAGGATAAGATCTGGCTACGTAGATAGATAACACTACAATCAACGCAAGAGTCACTGGCAATACTATTCGAGACCCTGAAAGATTTCGACTTAAGTTATCTAGTTTATTATGGATTCGAAAAAGAAACATAAAGAAATAAAGTACACCAAACCAGAAAGCACTCCCCAAAATGAGTCGTATCAAGAAATAGTAGTATCGAAAATCCGACTTACAAATTCTCGGTTCTTGTATACAAGTTTCCATCAGCAGAATAAAGGAGATCAAAATGGATGCTGTATATATTAACATATTGAGCAATGTTGGTCTGGAATATTGAAGCTTCCCCAAGAAAATCCAAATTAGCCATGAGAAAAGCAAGAACCATATTAAATATAAAGGCAGATCCGTAACAATCGCTATAATTATTTGGATTGACCTCATGGTTCCTCCTAGAAATCTGAGTACCGTATTACCTTCCACGCTCCCGCTCTCAGACAAACAGCAACTCACACCCTTCGCAACACCAACATCGTCAAGTCATCGGCAGCGGGCATGTCCTGCACAAAATCGAGCAGGGATTTTTCGACGATGTCGATCATCTCATGCGCAGAGGAGCATTGATTCGTGATAATCGCATCTGTGAGGCGTTCTTCGCCGTAGAAAATGTTTTCGTTGTTGAACGATTCGGTCAAGCCATCGGTGTATAGAAAAACATTATCGCCCGGTTCGAGAGTGATCGTACGCTGTTCGACGGGTTCACCGATCACCACACCCAACGCGATGGCAGTACGCGTGAGTCTTTGAATCTCACCGTTCTGCTTTACCCATAAGGGCGGGTTATGTCCCGCGTTGACATACGTCAACTCGTTATTGTTCATATCAAGCACCGCGTAGACCGCCGTCACAAACATGCCCTGGCGTGTATCGGGGATCAACAGGTCGTTCACCCGTTTCATGGCGTCAGCTGGCGAATCGCTTTCGATAACGGCAGCCCGTACGAGGGTCCGTGTGAGCGCCATGAAGAGCGCGGCGGGCACCCCCTTGTCCGCAACGTCCGCGATGAAGAGACCGAGGCGGTTATCCGGCAGGTCAAAGACATCGTAAAAGTCACCGCCCACCTGCCGGGCAGTCTTCCAACGCGCGGCAAGTTCCCAGTTCTCGAAGGTTGGCAGGGATTCAGGGAGGAACGTTTTCTGGATCTGGCGCGCCAACTGCACTTCCGTTTCGAGGCGTTCACGTACCACCATCTCTCTTTGCAGGAGGTCGTTTTGAATCGCCAGCGCGGCTTGTTGCGCAATCCCAGTGATGATCTCCAGGCGGCGCGAACGGAAGCGTAATCCGCCTGTGGCTTCTTCGATGATCATCACGCCGTATAGATCGTCACGCACTGCGATGGGTACGGCGAACAGCAAGACATTGGGGTTGCCCAGATTCACATCCTGCGACATATCTACAGCAAGCCAGGCATTCAATCCACGCGCTTCATCGAGTTGACAGGCGAGCATACCAGTGGCGTTGCGGCATGAATCCAAAAAGGCAAATTCACCCGGCGCAAAGGCGCGGTTCCAAAACGAGATCGCGTCTTCCTCGCTCAAGCCATATTCCTGCGAGGGACGGAAGATATCCTTTGCCTTGTCCCATTCATACAACGCGGCGCGCTGTACGCCCACCAAGATCGGCATGATACGGATGATCGTGCCGAGGATCTCATCAAGATCGTTCAAACTCACAATCGCCTGCGCCACTTGCAATAACGCCGCGGAGGCATACGCCTGCTCCTGAGCGGCATCATATAAACGCGCATTCTCGATCGCGACGGCCGCGTAGCTGGCGAAGGTGGTGGTCATCGCCTGCGCTTCATGACCATAACGACCCGGCGTGTTGACCGCGAGTGTGATCACACCCAAAGGTTGATCGCCCAAGCGCAGAGGCACTGCCAACGCGGAATAATCCTGGTTGAAGCCCGCAGTGAGACCTGTGATCCAGAGCGGGTCAGATGGTTTGCGAATTAATGGGTTTTCTGAATACAGGGCATCTTCCAAGCCGCTATATGCCTCGGGCGAATTGTAGAGATTTTGCTCAAGCTGATCTTCATCGCAATTATGACAGGCGGCGAGGTACAACTCGTTATCTTCCAGCAGCCAGATCGCAGAAATATCCACGGGCAGGTTGCGGTCCAACTCGGAGAGAATGGCTTCCAACACATCGTCCACACCCACGTCGGCAGAGATCAAGCCCGCCACTTCGCGCAGACTATCCCCCACTTGCCGCCGCCACTGCTCTGAACGATATAGGTCCGCGTTGTGTACGGCGATGGCAATATTATCGGCAACTGCTTCGAAGATCATCAAGTCATCTTCTGTGAACGAGTTGCGTTTATCCGATTGAATATCGAGAACGCCCACGACCTGCGCATCATAGGTCAACGGCACACACAATTCAGAATTGGTATCACGCGGTGGCAACGGCGAAGGACGATAACGTTTATCCTTCTTCACATCGTTAGCAAGGATCGCCTCGCCTTCACGCGCCACCCACGGGATGATCCCCTCGGCATCATCCAATGAAAGCATATAACCTGCGAGGTCTTTGCTGCGTTTGCCGCTGCCCGCCTGAAAGCCGATCACACGACGGTTCGGATGCACCGTAAACAACTGTACATGCGAGTATCCAAAACGATCATGGATCAATGCTGCCACATTGCTCATCAACGTCCGCAAGTCGAGCGATGTGCTCACGCTCTTACTGACCTCCGAGATCAAGGTCAATTGTTCGGCGCGGCGGCGCAGGTCACTATACAAACGCGCACCTTCCACCGCGCGCGCGATCGTATCTGCTAGCGCTTCGAGGATCAACAGATCATTTGGATGGAAAGCATTCACCTGATCGCTTTGCACATCCAACACGCCCAGCACCCGATCTTCAATTTTCAATGGGATGACCACTTCGGAACGGGTTTCGGGCAAGACATCCGTATAGCGATACCGGGAGTCTTTCTGCACATCGGGGACAAGAATCCGTTCACCCCCAGCCGCAGCCTGCCCAATCAATCCCTGACCGATCTCCACCTCCAAAGCGACTTTCGCCTTGCGGCGTCCCTTACGTGGCGCCATGGCACTCGAACGGAAACGCATCGAAGTGGAACGCTCATGGACGGTCCCGCTCGCATCCTTAAAATCTCTCAGAGCAGCGAGCGGGATAGTAAAGATGGCAACGTAATAATAGTGAAACGTCTGCTGGATCAATTCGGTCACACGGCTGGCAAGCTCGTTCACACTCAAGGTGTTGGCGATCTGAGCGCTTACTTCACGCACCAAATTCAATTGATTGAGCCTGAACCGCTCCACCGCCACACGATGTGACGCGATCAAACTCACCGCAATGACGCCAGCGAGTCCTTTGAGCAGGTCCAATTCATCTTTTTTGAAATCAGGTCCCTTAGGGCGGGTGATTTGAAGCGCTCCCAGCGTCATCCCCTGATCTTCGAGCGGGATCGCAACCCACGTTCCGCCATGTGAGGCGGCGCGGTCTTTTGTCTCCCGCTTTTGTTTGATGCACAATTTCCCCAGCTTTAAAGCGCGCTGCATCCCCGGCGATAAAGGTCGCGCCGGGAAGAGTGATTCTTCAGCGAGGTTAGGCAAACGGAAAAGATTCTCATGCAGCCACACATCCGCATTGCCATCCAGCAGACGCGAAGTCATGGCAATGATGCGGTCGCGCTGCGCAGCAAAGGAGGTGGTGCTGGCCAGCTGTTCTCCAAGGCTGGCAAGATCCCGCCAGTCTGCCGAAATGGGAGAACGGGTGGCGGCGCTCATCCCGTACACCTCAGGGACGGGTGAATTGACGCACACGGGGTCATGGCGTCTACCTCTTTCGTTTGGTCATCGTTAATACGTTGTTTTTGTTTGGTTTCACTTCGTAACGGACTTCGTCCATTAACTTGCGCATCAGGAAAATTCCCAGTCCCCCGATCTTGCGCTCCGATAGATCTGCCTTCAGGTCTGGCATGGGAACCGCAGATGGATCAAACGACTCGCCATGATCCACCAAAATGATCGTAATGATATTCCCTTTCACCCCACAGGAAAGTTCCAACAAACCATCGCTCACGCCTTCATAGGCATGTTCAATGATATTGGAAGCGGCTTCATCTGCGGCAAGCTGAATGTTGTAAACATCCTTATCACCAAAGCCGCCTGCGCGCGCAATGTCACCCACAAACTCTCTGATCTCATCGAGAAATTCAAATTTCGCAGAAAATTGAACAGATTGCATCGGGTATTTAAAAGCCGTCTTCAGTCATGCTATTCACTGAAGACGGCATCCTTCCTGATGAAAATGATTGGGATCTCCAGCCGGGAACAGGCTTAGAAATGCCCCACTGCCGTTAGTGTGTCATCAAAGGTTTTGAAAAGTTCAGTGAAGCCGGCAAGTTCCAAAGCTTCACGAATGCGGTCCGGAACTTTGACCAGGACCACCTCACCCCGATTATATTTCTTTGAATTGCGTTGGGCTGCCAGCAGTGCGCGGAAACCTGCGCTGGACATATAATCCAACCCCGTCATATCGACAACCAGTTTATACTTTCCACTTTCATTTGCGGTCTCAAGCGCCTGTGCCAGTTGAGGAGCTGTTGCGCTATCCACACGACCCTTGATCGTAATTAGATCGCAGTGCTTAAATTCCTGGGCTGTTATTTCCATAGGACATCCTCCATATTGAAAGTATCTGCTGATTGGCAGATTATATCACGAGAAACATTTATGCTTTCAGCCACGCTCCAGCGCTGAAAACGTAACTTGAAAGTAAAGTGCAATCACAACAGCAATAGTAGGATGCTATACTTGCCGAAACCATGTCCAAATTCACCAAGCGCTTATTTGAAATGCCTGAATATGGTGATGCTGAATCCAACGTTGTCGCTAAACTGACAAATAGCGCAGCGCTCGGCATGCTGCTGCTTGGAGTAATTTTTGTCCTCGCTGCGGCATTCATTGCTCCTGAGCTTGTCAAGCGTGCCACCATCCTAGCTGCTACTTTTGGGGTTGCTTCATTCGGCATCATTACCCTGATCCGTAACCACAAATTACAGCTTGCCAGCACCCTGCTCATCAGTGTCATGTGGCTGGCGGTTACCATCGGCTCCATTACTGCCGGCGGGGTTTCAGCGCCGATCTTCGTAGGATACCTGGTCGTCATCCTGGCAAGCGGATTGATCTCGAACCGCAGGGTCGGTATATTTATCTCATTGGCATGTATCATAGCTGGTATCCTGATCTTGTTCGCAGAAACTAATGGTCTATTACCCCAACCGATTCAATATTCCTCGTTTGCGCGCCTTGGAATTTACGCATTCTTTTTCGCCGTCACATTCCTGCTGCAAAATGTTAACATCCAAAACATGCAAAGCCTGCTTAGGCAGGCTGTCAGGAGTCAAACACAATATAAATCCCTGCTTGAAAATATCCCGTCCATCACTTACATCAACAGCACTGACGAAAATGCTCATACAGAATACGTCAGCCCGCAGGTGGAAAAATTGCTTGGGTATCCACGCGACATATTCATCAAAGATACTTTATTCTGGAAAAAAATATTACACTCCGCTGATTACGAGCGCGTAATGAACTCGAACCTGGAAGGAATACGCACCGGAGAGCCCTTCAACATGGAATATCGCCTGATCACCAAAGACCAGCGCGTGATCTGGGTGAAAGATGAAGCGAACCTTGTCCGGGATGAGCATGGTATCCCCCAGTATTGGCTGGGTGTATGGACTGATATCACTGACCGGAAACGCGTTGAGGAAGAACAAGCTGACCTGATCAGCGTGATGACTAAACGCACCATCCAACTCCAGACGGCTGCGGATGTTTCCCGCGCCGTATCGTCCATTTTGGATCTAAACAAATTGCTCCCCACTGTGGCAGATCTGATCTGCAATCACTTTGATTATTACTATGTCGGCGTCTTTCTGGTCGAAGAAGCAACTGAATGGGCAGTCTTAAGCGCAGCAACAGGCAAAATGGGTGAACAAATGCTGGAGACCGGTCACCGCCTCAAGGTTGAAGACTCGTCCATGATTGGGTGGTGCATCAAACATGGACAAGCGCGCATCGCTCTCGACGTTGGAGAGGATGCCGTCCGATTTAAAAATCCATATCTGCCGCTGACTCGTTCCGAAATGGCGCTGCCTCTGATCACACGCGGTGAAGTGATCGGCGCCATGACCATTCAATCTCAAATGCCTTCAGCATTTTCAAGAGTGGATATCACCGCCCTGCAAACCATGGCAGACCAGGTTGCCAATGCCATCAAGAACGCGCGGCTTTTTACAGACCGCGTCAACCTGAACAAGGAGCTTGGGGCGCAAAATGCAGAGCTGGAAAGATTCACCTACACGGTTTCCCATGATCTGAAGTCGCCGTTGGTCACCATCCGCGGCTTTTTGGGCTATTTGCGACAGGACGCAGAATCCGGCGATATGACCCGTTTCGACAAGGATATGAACCGCATTGCAAACGCCGTGGACAAAATGCAGGCACTGCTCAAGGACCTGCTCGAACTTTCGCGGATCGGGCGCATCATCAATACGCCGGAGCATATTCCATTTGGTCAGATCGTCACGGAGGCGGTTGAATTACTAAACGGCCCGCTTGAAAAAAATAATGTAAAAATGGTTGTCCAAAAAAACTTTCCCAACATTCTTGGTGACCATGCCAGGCTGGTCGAAGTCATGCAGAACTTGATCAGCAATGCCGCAAAATTCATGGGACCTCAGCCCCGACCTACGATCGAGATCGGCACCAATGGCATTGATACAGATGGGAAAATGGTCTTCTTCGTCCGCGATAATGGGATTGGCATCGACCCGCAATATCATGATCGCATCTTTGGTCTATTCAACAGACTAGACCCCAGCGTGGAAGGCACAGGTATCGGCTTAACACTCGTCAAACGCATCATTGAAATCCATAATGGCAGGATCTGGTTGGATTCAAAATTAGGAGAAGGCACAACCTTTTATTTCACGCTGTAATAAGGTCTGTTGTTACATATTAAGACGTTAACATGTTCCCCAAATCCTAAAAATGGGATTAAAATCATGGCAATTCGTTTGAACGCATTAAGGAGAATCTGATGGTTGGTGAACCAATTTTGGTCATGCTTGTAGAAGATAATGTAGATCACGCTGAGCTTGTTATTCGCACCCTGGAAGAACATCGCATCGCCAATCGGGTGCGTCATTTTTTGGATGGGCAATCAGCGCTGGACTATCTCTTCCATCGGGGAGAATTTGCCAGTCAAACGAATAATACACGCCCTCACGTTATTTTGCTTGATCTGCGCCTGCCGCGTGTGGATGGGATCGATGTACTCAAAGCCATCAAGGAGGATAGCGACCTAAAAACGATCCCTGTCGTTGTGTTGACCACCTCCGAAGCCGAAAAAGATGTTGCCAGAGCCTATTACAACCACGCCAATAGTTATCTGGTGAAACCGGTGGGGTTTGAAGAATTCAAAAAATTGATGGATGACCTTGGGTTTTACTGGTTAAGTTGGAACACACACCCAGACATCAAAGAATAAAAACCTACAATAAGACGGACACAAAATTTTTATCATGATGGACAATACCGTCCACATCTTGTTAATCGAAGACGATGCAGCTCATGCTGAATTGATTCAGCGGGCCTTTGAAGACCGCGGGGGCGAGTCCAAATTGACCGTTGCAAACACGCTTGAAGAAGCACGCACGCACTTAAAAGATTTCAAGCCAACTCTCATTATTGCAGACTGGCGGCTGCCCGATGGCGACAGCAGCGAACTCCTCTCTGAGGAACACAGCAAATCGGATCCGCCTGTCATTATCATGACCAGTTACGGAAACGAACGCAACGCGGTGGACGTGATGAAATCAGGCGCGCTCGATTACATCGTCAAATCATCCGAATCCATGACCGACATGCCGCACATTGCAGAGAACGCGATCAAGCAATGGCAAATTTTACAGCAGCAGGAAAGCATGCAGATCGCGCTTGCAGAAAGCGAAGCACAATTCCGTCTGATGGCTGAAAACTCATCAGATATGATCTCCAAACACGATACCAGCGGAATATTCCTCTACGTCTCGCCTGCCTGCCGAACACTGCTGGGTTACGAACCCGAAGAATTGATCGGAACTTCCGTTACCCCCCTCATCCATCCCGAAGATGCCAATCAGCTGATCGAATTGCTTGCCACGCCATCCTGGGATGATATTACAACAACATTCCACTATCGAGCCCGTAGAAAAAATGATGAATATATTTGGTTGGAAACGACGGCCCGGCTGTTCTTCGATAAGAACAGCCAAAAGCAGGAATTTCAAGCCTCTTCACGTGATATCACCGAACGAAAACAATCCCAAGAGGCATTGCAAATAGCCCACGCCGACCTGCAGGAAGCCTACGACAGAACCATCGAGGGCTGGGTGAAGGCGCTGGATTTGCGTGACCGTGAAACTGAAGGGCACACACAACGCGTCACTGAGATAACCGTCAAGCTGGCACGCAAACTCAATTGCACAGAAGATGAATTGGTGCACATTCGGCGCGGCGCGTTACTCCACGATATGGGCAAGATGGGCATTCCGGATGAGATCCTGCAAAAACCTGGACCGCTTACCGACGATGAATGGGTTGTCATGCGCCGTCATCCGCAATATGCCTATCAAATGCTTTCTCCCATCAAATACCTAAGTCAGGCGCTCGTCATTCCTTATTATCATCATGAAAGATGGGATGGCAGTGGCTACCCACATAAATTAAAAGGCAAGGATATTCCCTTGCACGCTCGTTTCTTCGCAGTTGTAGATGTATGGGATGCGCTTCAGAGTGACAGACCCTATCGAAAAGGTTTGCCATCCAAAGAGATCGTGGAATATCTGCAAAAAGAAGCCGGGCGCCTCTTTGACCCGGAGATCGTGGAAATATTCATCCTTTTGATCACAGAAACTCAAAAGTAAATAAAAAGACGGCAATCAGATTAGGTGATTGCCGTCTTTTTTAGTTAAGCACTTACTTTATTATTTATCCCAATCCACACTTACCAGTACAGCGCGCACGATCACACGTTTCTTATACGTGTTGGTTTTCTCGTCATACTCCTTACAAGTCACGAGGGTCAGCCAGGATTTTTCTTCATGCTTCAATGCAGAGGTATCATCTGGCGCAACAGTCTGATTGGTACGCACTTCAAATGTGTACTTCTGCCCATACGCATGAACAATGATCTTATCGCCATATTTCAGTTTGCCTAAATTGACGAACGGACCTGGCAGACCATTGGCATCATAGACATGGCCAGTCAGCACACTATTACCGCTCCAGGATGGGAACGCGGTTCCTTCCAACCATCCGGCCTGTTTGCCCAACCAGGTCACATCCCAGGCTCCATTCTTTTTCGATATACCCACGATCGGCATCTTCACGCCCAGGCTCGGGATCTCCAAAAGCAGATCCGTTGCCGCGTAGAGCATATTGCTCGGTTGTACGGGCAGACTGGTTACCACATTCGGCGCAAAACCGGTGTTTGGCAACGCTGTTACGGCAGCCACTGTAGACGGATTGCCTCCACCTCTTGACGCAATGATCAACTGCGCGGCACTCGTATTGTTGAATGTGCGGTCCGTGCCAGAACTGGTGGTGATGGCAGCGTTGTTCACGCCTCCAGGCGGCACGCCTTGCGCGTTGACTCGCGTTATCACTGTAATTGTGTAAAAGTCTGTTGGCGCAACCGTTCCGAAATTAATCGTAAAGGTATTGCCGCTGATAACAGGAGTCAGCCCCGGGTTCGGAGAGATCGAGATGGAAATGATATCGAGGAACGCTGGTTTGGTGTCAGTCAAAACAACATTCGTGGCGTTTGTATTGCCATTGTTCCCAACTGTGATCGTGTACACGACCACATCGCCAACTACAGCGCTTGAGGGAGTCCCAAGCTTGGTTACGGCCGGATCCGCAATGAGCGGATTGCCAACGACAGTCTGATCTCCAAAGTTGACCGTGGCGTTGGTGCCTGCACTGAGCGTGACGGCAATGTTATTAAGTGTGGTACTCACATAGCCCGGCAGGTCTGTTTCAACGACCGTATAAGTTCCGGCTGGAAGATTAGTAAAGGTATAGGCACCCGAGGCATTTGTTGTTGCGGTCGCGATCACAATACCCAGGTTGTTCTCCAACTCCACAGTCACACCAGAGAGCGGAGTTTCACCAGCATCTTGAACACCATTGCCATTGGCATCGTTGAAAACCACACCAGAAATATTCGATAGCGCTGTGTTTGGAAGTTGATAATCACCAAAATTGGCAGTGCCTGTCGCACCTGATGCCACTGTGACTGGGACGCTATTGGGCGTAGAACTAACATAGCCTGCCGGATCAATTTCTACAACAGTGTAACTTCCGGGAGGCAGATTGGTGAAGCTATATGTGCCGGCGGGTCCAGTGGTCGTGGTAGCAATCAAGGTGGTATCGGTGCTATCGTATAAATTGATAATCACACCGACGATCCCCGGTTCACTACCAGATTTTGTACCATTGAGATCGGCATCGTTATAGACAACACCGCTGATGCTGGCAGGTGGGGTCGCTGAATCCGTATCACTGGCGCTGTTGTTACCTGGTGTCGGGTCGGTAACACCGGCTGGCGCAGCAATGGTTGCCGTGTTGATCAGGTTGCCCGTAGCGGCAGCACTGATGGTAGCTGTCACAGTGTAGGTCACACTGCCACCCACTGGCAGGTCAACATTGTCACTGATGTTGCCTGAGCCGCTGGCAGTACACGTTCCGCCGCCACTGCCCACACATGTCCATGTGGCACTTGTAATTGCAACCGGGAAGGTATCTGCAAAGGTCGCGCCTGTTACTGCGCTTGGTCCTGCATTGCTGACCACAATCGTATATGTTGTGGATGTGCCTGGAGTGTATGTTGTTACACCATCCGTTTTGGTCACTGATAGATCAGCTTGAGGATTGTCTGTATCCGTATCTGTGGCGCTGTTGTTGCCCGGATTTGGATCCGTGGTTCCAGCCGGGACGGCGATTGTAGCTGTGTTGGTCAGGCTACCTGTCGCGGACGCGTTGATGTCCGCTGTCACTGTGTAGGTCACACTGCCACCGGCAGGTAAATTCACACTGTCATTGATATTGCCCGAGCCGCTGGCAGTACACGTTCCGCCGCCCGCTCCTACACATGTCCAAGTGGCACTAGTGATTGCTGCCGGGAAGGTGTCTGCAAAGGTTGCACCTGTTACATTACTTGGTCCGGCGTTGTTAACCACAATTGTATATGTTGTGGACGTTCCAGCGGTATATGTTGTCACGCCATCGGTCTTTGTTACTGACAGATCAGCCTGCGGGTTGGCATTGTCCGTATCGGTGGCACTGTTGTTGCCCGGGGTTGGATCGGTTGTCCCTGCTGGTACCGCAACTGTTGCAGTATTAGTCAGGCTACCCGTAGCTGAGGCACTGATGGAGACAGACACGGTATACGTCACACTGCCGCCCGCCGGGAGATTCACACTGTCATTGATGTTGCCTGAACCGCTGGCAGTACACGTTCCGCCACCCGCTCCCACACAGGTCCATGTGGCGGTGATTGAGGCTGGGACGGTATCTGCCACTGTGGCACCGGTCACGGCGTTCGGTCCGGCATTGGAAGCGGTGATTGTGTATGTGGTGGAGCCGCCCGGTATGTATGTTGTCACACCATCGGTTTTGGTAATTGAAAGATCGGCGGTTGGCACGCCAGTTAATATTTGTATGTAAGTATCAGGGTCGGTGGCACAACCAGCCACAGGTCCCGGGCAATCGCCTGTCACCGTTGCAGTATTGGTAAAGCTACCAGCGTTGATGTCGTTCTGGGTCACTATGTAAGTGCCCGTAAAGGTCGTGGTGTCGCTCGCGCCCGGCGTCAGGCTGGCAATCGGTCCGCCGCTGATCGTCACGCCGCCCACGGTATCCGTCAGCGTGATGTTGCTCAAGGTGACGTTGCCCGTGTTCGTCACGGTGAAGGCATAACTGATCGTATCACCTGCGGTTAGTCCTGGAGTGCCATCGTTATCATTTAACGTACCTGTTTTCAGCAACTGGATCGCTGGGGCAGCAGGCAGTGGTGTGTTCTGGGTATCCGGATCGGTCGCGCAGGGGTTCGGTCCCACTGGACAGTCAGCCTGTGCCGTGGCGGTGTTCGCACGCGCACCAGCATTGATGTCCGCCTGGGTCAAGGTGTACATGTTGTTGGTTGGCGTGCAGTTCGCATTCGCACCCGGTGCCAAGGAGGCAATCGTACACGTCAGGGTTGGTAACAACGGATCGGTGACCACGATGTTCGTCAATGTGACATTGCCCGTGTTCTGGATGTTGAAGGTATAGGTGATCGTGTCTCCCACGTTCGCCACACCGTTCGGTGCAACAACATTGGTGTTGAGGGTCGGAGTCTTCGTCAAGGTCATGGATGGTGAAGCGGGCAATGGCGTGTTCTGCGTATCCGGGTCGGTTGCGCAGGGATTCGGTCCCACCGGACAATCACCGACCGCTGTCGCCGTGTTGCTCACCGCACCGGCGTTGATGTCCGCTTGGGTCAGGGTATACACGTTATTCGTCGGCGTGCAGTTCGCATTCGCACCCGGTGCTAGACTCGCAATCGTACATGTCAGCGT
>Ga0137333_1000303_pt1 | contig 13495 bp, 13 predicted proteins | sample EasRivERMLT231_2_FD_102286 | JGI IMG/M metagenome (GOLD analysis project Ga0137333, IMG submission 102286) | Soil microbial communities from meander-bound floodplain in the East River, Colorado, USA - East River MetaG ERMLT231_2 | ecosystem: Environmental > Terrestrial > Soil > Floodplain ... | reverse complement strand
TGCCAGTAGGTGCCGTGGAAGGCATAGCCCGCCTCGTGAAAGAAACTCGTCCAGGGAACGCCTGGCAATTCATAGTCTTCGGGTGTTGCGAACAGACTGCCGTTCCCCATGTGCTTCGATGGATATTTTGTGATGATGCGAAATTCACCGATGGGAGTATTCGTTGAGAGATCCTTGGGGTTTTGTTGGGCAGTGGCAATGCCAGAAGAAATGTTGGTTTGGAACACTGCCCGCTCATACTCGTATGCTATCAGGGTTTGAGTGGCTAAATTGACTTCGATATGCTTGTCTTCAAGCAATACTTCAGGCGAAATAGGAGACCATTCGTCAAAAGGAATCGGTCGCATGTGAAGCGCCTGAAGGTGATAGGGAACACCAACCAACTCGTCGTAAATGCGATACCACGGTTCACCATCAGGACCTTCATCGATTCCATCGATCCAATGCACAGATCCATAATAGAGACGCAAGTTGGGTTGCCAGCCATAAGTCTTTGTATACCGCATTGCTTGTGTATATGGCACAGTTAATTGTGCTAATTGCCGGGACCCTTCCGAAAGGGTTGTCAAAGGCCGATTGAAAATAACTTTGACCTTTTGCAATCGTGCCCGGTGGATGTATCCGCCCCAGATGCGATACCAGATCGGATTATAAAGCGGCAAGCCTGCATCAACTTCTTTATAGATGTGAACCAATTCGTCTCGAAAATGTTGCCCGACAATCAGACTATGATCATTGGGTTCACGATATACACTGACAGACTGAGTCGCCACGCGCACCTGCTCTGCATCATCGAACGACCCTAACGATGGCAGGAATGGAGAAAAAGCTAGACCTGCAAAAGTTGAGGCGCATAATTTTAGGAAATCGCGACGGGATAGATGTGTCATCTTCTGCTTGAACCCAACATCAACCCGCAGTAACACGAGCCACTATCAATTTGAAGACTCCTCCAATCCCCAAATCCTCAACCTGCTCGATCTCCAAACCGGCTTTGCGGATATTTTCCATTGTCTCACGGTTGATATTGGCCCCCATCATCCGTACCACGAACGGATTCAGAAAGTCCATGATCGCGCCGAAAGTCGGATTGGAGGAACGCATATGTTCGAGCAACAATATGCGCCCACCTGGTCTTACAACCCGCTTGAGTTCACGTAATCCCAGAACCGGATCAGGCACCGAACAGAATACAAATGTAGCCACGGCGGAATCGAATGAGTCATTGGGAAATTCCAGCTCCTGGACATCACCCAGACGAAGATCAACTTTTGACTTAAGTCTGAGTTCACCAACGCGTTTCTGCGCCTGTTGCAACATACCAGGCGTGAGGTCAATGGCAGTGATCACAATACCAGCCGGATAAAAAGGTATATTCTTGCCAGTCCCGACGCCAACTTCCAAAACCCGCAAGCCGGGTACTTGAGGCCACAACTTCTCACGCCAGACATGATGGCGACGCTCCATCAAGCTTTCCATCACATCATATATGGAAGAGAGTCGCTGATAACGGCGGCGTGTTGTCTCGGTGGCAAAGGTATCAGGTTTGGAAGAATTGTCTGTGACCATATTGTATCTGTTCCACTTTAAACTTGTTTACGGCAAATATTCCAGCGGATTGAGGAAAACGCCATTATAAAGAATGCGAAAGTCAAGGTGATTGCCAGTTGAATTACCAGTGTTACCTGACTCCGCGATCTGTTGACCCTTAAAGACTGTTTGTCCAGCCGAAACCAAATTGGCTTCGTTATGTCCGTAGGTGGTTTTGTAGCCATTGCCATGATCAAGGATGACAAAGTAACCATAACCGGTATCATCCCAGCCGGAAAAGACCACCGTACCGCTGTCAGAGGCGAAGACAGGCTGTCGAAAGTCGGTAGCCAGATCAAGACCGGGATGACCGCTCCAGTATTCCTGCGTAAGAACATATCCGTTGACGGGCCAGCTGAAATAACCGCTTCCCAGGTTCGCGACAGTTCCTGAGTTACTGCCGCGGGAACTTCCTTGAGCCGCACTGGGTACTTGCGCCTCTGACCAAACTATGGGGCTGGTTCCATTGGGTATGATGACCTGTTGACCATTTGTTAATCGTGGAGGTTGGGTCAGGTCAAAGTTGTTCCCCATATATTCTAAAATTTCCTGCGCAGGTGTTCCGTGCAGGCCTGCAATTTTTTCCAGAGTATCACCCTCCTCCGCGATGTGTAGAACGCCATCCACAGGGAGAATGTTCAGCGTGTCACCAGCCTTCAGGCTGCCAGCCGCCGCGTTTAACTGCGCATTGCCCCATAGAATCGTTTCCGGTTTGAGATTGAACTTCTGAGCAATGGACCAAGGCGAATCACCCCTCTTCACAGTATATTCAGTCACCTTGTCATTCGGTCGTTCCGGGATGTTAGTTTTTAATTGTATGTATCGTGGGATTCCTCCATCTTGAAATGAGACGGGATGATTCGTCTTCAAAGGTGGTAGTAACGGTAGGACAGTTGGCTCAGCTTGCATGGTTGGCGAGGCTTGTGTTCCAGCGGGTTTTACTGTGATCACAAAGATGGCGGCTAGAACGGACGCAATGCCGCCAACCAGCAATAGAATGTGGAATATGCGTTTCATTTTATTCTGCTTGATGATATTGCTTCAACCGATAAATCACTAGCGCCATATTGCTAATCAAGTGAGTAGGCAAAATGGCGCATGGCATTATGAAATTGAGGTTGACGAATGCTATGAAATCGCACCGATGAATTTTTTTGGATTATTCACAAAGTCATCCCGGCAGCCTTGCGCACAGAAGGAATAAACCTTCCCTTCCCATTCGGTACTGATCGCCTTCTCGCGTTCCACTGACATATTGCATACCGGGTCAATCGCCATCGTGACCGTTTCCTTGAACTCCCCATCTTCGAGCCACAATACGCGGTCGGCGATATCTTTGATGCGCTGATCGTGCGAGACAATGACGACACTACGTCCCTGTTCTTTGGCGATGCTTCGCAATAGGCGCATGATCTCGTGACCGATCTTCGAGTCCAGGTTGGCGGTTGGTTCGTCAGCGAGGATCAAGGTCGGGTCATTGACCAGTGCGCGGGCGATAGCGACGCGTTGTTTTTCTCCGCCGGATAATTTTTCAGGGAGAAAATTCAACCGTTCGCCGAGACCAAGTTCAGTTAAGAGCGAAGCGGCTTTTCGTCGCGCCGCACCAGATTTGTTTGCCGCGAGTTCTGCTACAATGGCAACATTCTCCAAGGCGGTCAGCGCGGAGAGCAGGTTGAAATCCTGAAAGATAAAACCGAACTGCTTGAGGCGAATATCCGGAAGGCGGTTTTCTGTCAGCGCGCTGATGGTCATGCCGTTCAATTGGATTGCGCCTTCGGTGGGCTTGAGTAAAGCGCCGAGCATGGAGAGCAGGGTGGTTTTGCCTGAACCTGAGGGACCCATGATCAGCACGATCTCACCCGGGTTGACGGATAGGGACACATCGCGAACGGCAGTCACTTCAGTTGTGCCAGCGCCATAACGTTTGGTAACGTGAGTAATCTGAAAAGTCTTGCCTTGAGAAGAAAGGTCTGTCATTTTTACCTGCCTCGAAATACTATCACCGGGTCCAGCCCGGCAATTTGACGAATGGGGATCATCGCTGAAATCGCGGCAATCACCAGGGAAACACTGCCAACCTTAATCAGTGAAATGCTGCTGACTTCCAGCGTCAGGTTTGACCCAAGTCTGGGAATCACAACAGTCAATACGAGTGTAAGGATCAACCCGAAGAGAAAACCCAGGATCACACTTAATATCGCCTGTGCAAGTACAGTGAAATAGAGATCGGTATTGCGCGCGCCGAGCGCTTTCAACATGCCATATTCCCGGCGGCGCGAGAGCGTGGATGTGTAAACGGTTAACGCCATCACAGCCAGCCCTATCAGGAAGCCAATCAGATTCATGATTGTGATCACATCCGTACTCATATCCTTCACTACCTGACGCTCCTGCGCGGCGAATTCGCTTCTCGTCTGAACCGTGGCATCCTTGACTTGAGTCTGGATGCGGGCAGCGACAACTTCTGGAGATTCTCCATCATTTACCTTCACAAGCAAAAAGCTGATGGTGTCGTAACTGTTGCGCATCTTTTCAAAATCTTGCATGGATATAAAAGCCACAGAGTTGACCAGGCTTAAAGTTCCTTCGGACAGACCTGTCACTTTGAATTTCTTGCCGAGAATCTCGACTGTATCACCCAAGCCAATACCGGATTTTTCCGCGACATTGCGGTTGAGGATCGTTTCGCCTTCAGCGGGCAGATTGCGCCCGGATGAAACCTCCCAGGGACCGCCGAGTTCAGCATTTTCCGGCAAGCCGATAATGTACGCCAGGTTGCGCTCATCACCTGCCACCACGTTGTTCGTCAAATAGTGGATGGGAGTGACCGAGGCAACACCGGGCACATACTTCACTTTCCGTGCAACGGAATCGGGCAACGATGAAGAAGCCATGTGCATATTACGCACGTCAACCTGCGAGACCCAGATGTCCGCGCCGCTATTTTCAATGTAAGCTGTGACCTGCCGTTCGACACCGGTGAAGACAGCATCCAGTGAAAGTATGAGAAGCAGGGCAAGCGCCACTCCGCCGATGGAAATCACCAGGCGAGCCTTGTTCTGAAAGAGGTTACGGAAGGCGAGCCGAATCATTTTCGAAAGACCTCCGCCGGCGCAAGGCTGGCTATCATGCGGGTTGGAAAGATGGCGGCAATCAGCGCCATGCCCAAACCAGCAAGCAATGCTTGTCCGCTATCCACAGGGTCAAAAACGATCAGAAATTGAGGGCGGGCGGACATGATCCATTGCGCTGCACCATTTCCCAGCAAGATACCGAGTGCTGAACCGGCTACCGATGCAAACAGCGCTTGCGTCAACACAATCTGATAAAGGAAGCGATTCTTTGCGCCGATGGCTTTGATGACGCCGTACTCACGCTGACGTTCGACCGTCGCAGTGTAGATGATCAACCCGACGATCATCGTCCCAACCAGGAACGCGATGCCAACCATCAGCTTGAGCGGAGCGGAGAATATTTTAGCGAAAAGCTTGAGGTCATTGGCAGCCATTTGCTTTTTGGTGAGGGCGTTGACCCCGGATATGTCATTGAGGCGTCGGAGAACGTCATTCAGGTTTGCACCGCTCGAAGTTTTCAGCAGAAGAAAACTGGTCGCGCCCGGAGCTAAAAGTAACTCCTCGGCATCTTGTTTACGAATAAAGAAATAACTGGTCATCCAGGATACAGTGCCATTCGATAAGCCGACGATGGTGAAATCCTTTCCCATCACCTCGACTTGATCGCTAATTTTTAATTTATGACGGTTAGCGAATATACGATCAAAGACTATTTCCCGTTTCAAGCGAGGCTCGCGGCCCGAGGTCAGTTCCCAAGGACCACCACCTTGCTTCGGATCGTACCCGATCATATACGCAGGCTGTTTTTTTTCATGCAGATCGAGAATGACGAACTGTGAGAGGATCGGAATCGCTTCATCCACACCCCTGATTGATTCCGTTCTTTGGGTGACTCCGTCGGGGAGGAGGGAGGTTGCCCCGAGCAAGTTGACTACATCTTCTTGCGCCACCACAATCGAACCGGATGAATTGTCGAGGTACGAAGTAATCTGCCGATTCATCCCGGTCAGAAAGCCTTTGAGGATAAGGATCAACGCGACAGCCAACGCCACTCCGACAATGCTCAGAGCTAAGCGGGGCTTGTCTTGAAAGAGGTTGCGGCGCGCAAGAGACATGATAGTTTCCTTTTGAAGTCCTACATACGCAAATGATCGGATACAGGGCTATAGGCCTTTATAAGAGGAGCCTTGCCAGATGCGTTTTTTGGAATGGCGGATACGTGTTGTACGCGGATATAAAGCGCACGCGCACCTTCCTGAGCCAGCGAATGGGCGAGCTGATTGACAAGACCTTGATCAGTTAGTCCGTTGCGCACGTTAGCAAGCAACACCACCAAACCATTGTCAGCTTGTTGGACCACCTGCCATCCACCTACTGGAACAATATCCATTACGCGGTTGAACACAAGAGGCCGTATCGTTACTTCGCCGCCGGAAATTGACGGCAACGTAAGCGTGTCTTCCACTCGTCCCTGAATACTATCTAACACAGCAAACGGCATCCCACAATCGTGAACCTTTGTGCTCACTCTAATACTGTCATTTATTTCATAACGAATGAGTGGTTGAGTGCGGCTGAAAAGTGTAGTAACGAGTATCTTGGCACCATATTCCCCTGGAGGGACAGGTTGATAATTTTCGTCTACATTTTCAGTGATCACTAGGTCTTCCAAAAAATGCATGTGTCGACAGGATTGGTGCTCTGCCGCAATACTAGCAGTTTCAGTCGCAACATATTGATTGAATGGCTTGATATCCCAGGCTTCTTTGATTCGTTGTATCGTTTGCGGTGTCAGGATTTCTGAAGCAGGATATACCACCTGAGGGTTGATATGCAGCCGATGAGCAAGCTGCTCTTCAGCCAAAATACCCGACATCGATGCATAAGAAACCAACACCTCCGGCTGCCATGCATTAAGTTCCTCGATTGTCTTTGATAAGGGCTGGCTCGCCGGAATGCGCAGAGAGGGACGCCACCAACTTTTTACAGTAGTTGCCACCTGCGATGACATGTGCCAGGGACTGATCGAAGCCACTGTCGCCATTCGCTGACGCTTTGTAAGATTGATACGGACTCCCGACCATTCCTGGCTGCGCGCAAAGGAAGCTAATATGTTGATCCATTCTGCCTCATCGAAAAGAAAAAAGCCTGGATGACCACTGCTGCCTGAGGTGGCATTGACCCAATACCGATTCTTGTAAGGTTGTCCGGACTCTCGTTGTGCTGCAAAGGCGCGTATATCTTCCAGATGCAGCGATTGATCCGTCACAAGTTCATCAAAATGCTCCATCATCATAGTTTTTGTGAGCACTGGTAGTTTCTGTAATGGAAGGTTGGTCAGACCCTTGTGAAACTTCTGGTAAAACGGTGATCTCTCAAAAGCGTAGTGCCGTAATTCCTGTAAGGCTTTTGCTTGATACGCCTCCAACTGCGGACGTGTCCAGCTTTCATGGTTACGTAACTGTTCCAGAGTATGCAGTAGTTTGAGCATGATTTGTATGTTCACAGCTATATTCCTTTCAACCTTTTCCTTGACTTCAGGATAGCATTGAGTCGACTGGCAGCCGAGCGCCGATTGGCTAATAAAAGGCAAGTAAAATTACCTGTTCAAAACAATAAGCCCGACGTTCTCCTGTCAGGCTTATATTCGTAAATTTTTTCAGTACTCAATCTGGCTATTATTTGGTTATATGTTTTGAGTCCGCATTCTTGCTAGTGCGAGTTTTCCGCGCCAGCCAATGAATGCCAGCAAGCTTCCTCCGGCCAGGCTGAGGGCGGAAATCGTCAGGGTCGCGTCGAACCAAAATTCCACTGGAAAGAGACGAATGAGTGCATCCGAGTAGAGAAACAGCCAGGAACCTAGTTTGAAGAAAATCACATGGAAGGTGTTAAACCAAAATTGCCAGGCAAAGACTGCCAGTAACGCAATGATAAGGATAATCCCTGAAGCCAGCAGACCTCCTGACTGGATGGCCGAAGCGAATGCCATTCGTTCCCTATTACGCCAGAGAACGAATCCTGAATACAGGATCACGAGCAATGCGCTCCACCATACTTTCAAGATCACTTGAAAAACCGCCTGGACATCGGCCATGTGTGACACCTCTCGTGAAGTGAAAACAGGCACACCGTTCAGGAATTGTTTTGAGAGTTCATCGTTGGGAAGATGCGCACGCACATAATGAATGTTCGTTGATGCCAGGATGAAACGCTGTTGATCGGTGAAACCGAACGAGTCGGGCGGGAAACTGGCTTTGCCGTACTCGAAAGCAAGATACCGATCCGTGGCTAAAAAGCGTGCGGCCGATAGGATAATCAAGACGGGTATAAGAAGGACAATGAGAAATTGCAGTATTTTAATCAAACGATTTGACATATGATCTCCCTTGTATTGAAAAATAAATTACGTATCACAGCTAGTAGACTCATATCGAATTGTACAGAATTCGGGGAAGATCATGAAGCGCGGTTTCGCCTGTTCACGCATAGGCGCTTTTGCCTATCAAGGAAAAGACCTGTTCAGCCAATCCGCCGGATTGACCTGTACGCCTCCAACCCAGACTTCCCAATGTAGATGAGGACCCGTTGTCCGGCCGGTATCGCCCCCCAACCCAATCAATTGTCCGGGTTGAACCATATCTCCGGATTGGATAAGAATTTTCGAGAGATGGTCATAGGCTGTATAAACTCCCCAGCCATGATCAATCACGACAACACCACCGCGCACAGTCAGCGAGCCGGTGTAAACAATCTTGCCGGGCGCGCTGGCGTAGAGTTCGGTTCCAATCTGACCACAGAAATCCAGACCGCTGTGGAAATAATCGTAAGCGCTGCCGTTGTAGGAACGCCGGTTGCCAAAAAGGGAAGGCCAGCATTCAGTGAATTCCGGCGGTACAGGACTGGCAAACAATTCATTCCACATCTTTTCAGGTGTAACAGGAACGCCCAATGATGCCCACAGTTCGCTTTCAGGCACAGTCACCGCTGGGTCAACAGTTACTGGGTCAACTTGCAGGCTGGGGTCGTATGGGAAGTTGGCATCTTGAATAAGCACATTCTGCGAAAAAGCGAAAGACTCTCCGCTCGGCAGTTTGCCTTCCAATGTCAGAGGATAAAGGCCGGGTGGTGTCATCGCATGAATACCTTGCAAAGCAACATATCCATAGTCCTGTGCGAAAAAATTCAGGATGCGATCTCCCAGCGAGCCGCGCATCGTAATGCTATGTGGTGCATAGACTTTGACAACAGTCGTCCCACCTTGGATCATCACCAGCGGGTCCACCTCGACCTTTGAAATTGTTCCTGTTAAACCGGCTTGCTCGTCACTTTGAGAATTGCCAACCATACCAAGCATATCATCCGGCAAACCTGCCCATGTGCCAGATAGATTGTTTTTCAATGCAATTTCCCAAGGGTCTTGATTGCGCAAGACTGCCAGTTCCAACAAAGATTGACCTGCTGTGAGATTAGCATACCCGGCAATAGATGCCTCTTGATTTTCAGTTGTTGGAACGATCAATGTTGCGCCGGCAAAAAGTTCAGCTGGGTCGACGAAGTGATTCAATCGAGCCAGAGTCGTTTCTGACAAACCATACTGACGGCTTAAACTCCGAAGCGTCTCGCCATATGCCACTGTAATCGTGTTCAACTGCCCCCTGACACCTTCCAATCCAGGGATGATGAGACGTGCGCCAATCGCGACCTGTCCCGCATCGCTGATGTTATTTGCCTGCTGTAAAGCTTCAATGGTTATCCCGAAACGCGCCGCAATTTCCCAGAGCGAATCACCTTCCTGCACAATATAGTATGGCTCATCCTGTCCCTCACTCTGGGCTGTGACAGGTGAATAAAAAGCAAGTGAAAGAATAATGGCGAACAACAGCAGTGGTTTTGAATATCTCATGAACGTCTCATAAATTTTGAAAAGCAACAATACTGAACAGATCGTCATGAGCGTGGAGCAGTGGGATCAATTGGTGTAAGCGCTGGCATTGTACAGTTACAAGCACGCGCCGCCCACTGTCTCGCTGGACAGCACGAACGATATTCTCAGCCAGATCTTTATTTTGTCTTTCCCACGCGGCGCGCTCTTTTGCAGTCCAGAACCTTTCAGTAGCCCAACAAACCGTGTGGCAGAATGCGGCGAACCACGGACCATTGACTGTCTTCACATCATCGGCTTGAATCTGACCCCAACGCAGAAGCTGGTCCAAGGCATACACGAGGCGGCGTCTCCAGCCAGAGTCAGACGTAAAATCGGCATACTGCTTGACGGTTGGCGCGACCGGAATCAGAACAATATCCATTGAGGCGATCACAGGTGCAAGCGCCTCGCGAACTTCGAGCGATGCACGCGAAAAGTCTTTGCGCTCCCAGTTGTCCAATGTGATCTCGGCGCATAGCAGGTCTGGCGCAAGATCAGCAACAACTTTGCGCAAACAATCTAGATCATAAGCGACTGGCTGACTATGCAGGTCAGACATTGTTCCGAGTATTGCGAGACGGGTTTGAGAAGATCTCATTTTCAAAAAGATAACATCTAGTTTGAGAGATGATAAGCGCGAAGCCACTTAAAGTCATCAAGTAAAACTACCTGGTTCTGACAGCCATCAACATAGCTTCGGTGCGCGAGTGCACGTCCAATCGTGAATATATATTTGCCAAGTGACCTTCCACCGTGCGGACACTGAGATACAGCTGTGCTGCAATTGCCTTGTTACTCAAACCCTGCGCCAGCAACTCGAGGATTTCGCTTTCGCGGTCAGTCAAGGACTGAATGGCTGATTTCTGTGATTCTGTAAGTGCTGCTTTTGTTTTGCGTTTTTGAAGTATTGCAATAGCGATTGCCGGACTGAGATATTGTTCGCCGCGCGCCACTTGACGAATGGCAATCCCAAGCGACTTGGATGATTCGTCCTTAGACAAGAGACCGTTTACTCTTTCGGGAAGAGACTCGTAATCTGCATCTTCAGTTAGTAGCAATATGGCTGTATTGGGGGAAGGAGATGGTAATCCCTCAGCTCCTTCTTGAGCTTCCCATACCAAAACTTGTGGAGGTAGTTGCTGTTCCAGCGGCACGACACGCAGTCCCGGCAGGCTGGCGATCAACGCCGCCAGACCGGCTCGGTCGAGTTCATGACCGCCACCAACTGAAACAGTGATTTCGTGGTTGGTCACCTAATCCTTTGACATGAAATTTAAAAGCGTATCGAAATTTGTCACAATACTTATCATACACTAAAAAATTTTTCGCGCTAGCGCCAGTAAGCCAATCACAGTGTAGGTGAAATGGCTTACAGTCTCTCAACTCTGGCAGAAAGAAAGAGAAGTGCGGCTGTTGAGCCGCCACTCCTTGAAACTCTGATCTTATAAGTTTACAACTCCTCAGGCCGTCACTTCTTCTCCGGAGGTCCCTGTGATCTCTTCATGTTCCCTTTCAATAAGAGAATGATCTACAACACGCAAATATTTCACACCCAGCGAGAAAGCTGTCAGTCCATAGGCGATAATCGCTGAGCCTGTCAGGATTTCGATCAAGGATGGACGATAACTGGTGTAAGCGATGGTCTGACCCGGTACATAGGGCATGACAACCATTAAGCCTGAGATATTAATGTCCCAGCGAAAGGCGACCACACCTGCCGCAACGAGAAACAGAGCAAGCATGCGCCAGAAGCGATTCATGCGGGTGGGCGTGTATAACAAAAGAACCATCGGTATGATCATTCCCAAGAGTATTTCACCGACCCAAAAGTTGAAGGCCAACGGGCCCTTTGTCATTAGATACAAACCTTCACTTCGACCGGGATCGTACGTGTAGCTGGTCGAAAGAGCGTCCCAGGCACGGAAGTAAAAGTATCCAATCAGTAACCATCCCACAAAACGTGATACGCGCTCGACCAATGCATCGTTTATTTTTGCTTTGGGCGTTAGTCGCGAAGATAACATGGAGGCAAATAGGGTTAGTGAGATGCCACCAACAATGGCTGAAAGCATGAACAAAACAGACATCTCAGGTTTGAACCAGAATGGTCGTCCTTTAATGATGCCATATGTTGCGCCAAGGGAGGATTGGTGCAGGCTTGATAAGCCAAGTCCAATGATGGCGAGGATTGGCGCGTAATGATAAATGTTTTCCATCTTTGCGGAGATCTTCGGGAAGTGTTTACGTAGCCATTCAAGACGGGCAAAGATAGGCAGTGTTTCAAAGACCAGGACCGTTGTGTAGAGCATGATGGCGATTGTCACTTCCCACAGCAGGGAGTGCGGATTCCAATAGACTAATGCTTTCCAGAAACGATCGGGGCGGCCAATATCCAGAACGAGCGCGAGCATCGCCATTGTGTATCCGATGAGACCAACAAATGTAGCCGTGCGGGCAATCGGCTCATATCTTTTCAGACCGAACAAATGTACAGCCGCACATAAACTGAATGCACCCGCCGCTAACGCAATTGATGAGAGATCGATCGTGATCCACAAACCCCACGGCACAAGATCTGTGAGATTTGTAATGCTCAAGCCTTTCCAGAAGACGAGGATGCCTGCGAGCAATCCGCTCAGTAGGATGATGCCCATGACTCCGAGCCATATCGTCCAGGGAGTGATGATGAGTTTCGAATGGAATTTTTTAAACATGGCTATGTCTCTTTCTCACGGACAGCTGGTATATAGTAGACACGCGGTCCTATCCCTAAATTTTCGCGCAAGCAATAGGATGTGTTCTGACGCAGTGCGATGCTGACGTTTGACGCAGGATTATTCAAATCGCGGAAGATGCGCGCGCCCACTGGGCAGATCATTACACATGCAGGTGTTGCATCTGGATCTTTGCCAGGTTGGAGACCTAGTTCAAGACCACGGTCAATGCGTTGATAACAAAATGTACATTTTTCAACCACACCCTGTGGGCGGCGCTCCACTTCTGGAGTGCCCCACTCAGGGACCTGAGGATTTTCGCCATCAAAGGTCTTCCAATTGAAGGACCGCTTCCAGTTTACGAAAATATGAGAACAAAGTAAATTCCGTTAGCGTCCCATCCTTCATAGGCATTTTTGCTTATCTCTGATCACAGTGTGGGGCGCTGATCTAGCTATATCATCTCGTATGGGAGAAACATCCTACGCTTAATAGCCTACGATGCACCGATATCAGTCTAGTACGGCAATTGCGGTTTAAGAAAGTGCTGCTACAAGTTTCGTTGTATTCCTAGCTCTTGCCCCACTGCCTCATAAATCAAAATACCCACATGGACAATCATCGCTACGAGTTTTTTTGAATAGGCAGTTTTGCTTATCCGATGGATACGCCTTTTAGCGCTTGTGAAATCAGACCTAGAACCCGATAATCCAAACTGGGTGGCAGTTGAGCCTGCCCTCTCTGACACCGTCATACAACAAACCCTGGAGGTCTACCCATGAAAAAATCACACTTGTGGCTCATGCTCTTATGCTGTCTGATCCCTGTTATTGGACTGGCAGCGGTGTATCTCTTTAAAGTGCCCGTGAGCAATGTTATCTTTTATGGCATGATTTTGCTTTGTCCGCTTTCGCACATCATCATGATGAAATTCATGGGGCACGATCATTCGCAATCAGACACGCATAGCGAGCACCAACATCCTTCAACCTCCCTACCGGCTCCCAATCAAGAGAAGTTGCCATGAGCCAGCAGCCTATCAACGAACTGGAGGAGCCATCATCGCCAGCTAAGGGTCGCAAAAAAATCGGGATTATTGTCACCTTTGCATGCATTCTGGCACTTCTCGGTTTGTTGGCATGGGGATTGCGAAAAGTCCAGGCTGGTCCACTTAGCACCGGAATGGCACCTGA
>Ga0137333_1000300_pt1 | contig 13589 bp, 12 predicted proteins | sample EasRivERMLT231_2_FD_102286 | JGI IMG/M metagenome (GOLD analysis project Ga0137333, IMG submission 102286) | Soil microbial communities from meander-bound floodplain in the East River, Colorado, USA - East River MetaG ERMLT231_2 | ecosystem: Environmental > Terrestrial > Soil > Floodplain ... | reverse complement strand
CCTGGCAGTAGATTCGGGTTTCGATATCCTGATGGGAACGGTCTTCTATCCCTCCATTGGTGATTATCTGCAGGATAAACCGATCCGGTATTACCCGTTTCCTGGTCGTATCCACGGTCATCCAAGCATCCTTGATGGAGCAATCGATGATATTGTGGCTCATGCCTGTGAACTGGAAACCTATGGCGTGCATGGACTGGATCTATTGACCTACCGGTATACCGGGAATGCTCCCAGACTTCTCAGTCAGGTGGTTCAGTCCACCCGAATACCAGTTGTCTCTGCAGGTAGTATCGCTTCATTTGAACGTATTACCGAAGTCCGGGATTCGGGTGCCTGGGGTTTTACCATCGGCTCCGCATTCTTTGAAAAGATGTTTGTGCCGAATGGTTCTTTCGAAGAGAACGTATTGGCAGTATGCAACTGGCTTGAGCAACAATAAGTATGGACTATGTGATTGGTTGTGATCTTGGTTCACAGGCACCAAGGCGACTTTGCTTTCCACAACCGGCAGCTGATTTGGGAATCTCATGAACTTGCACAATTTGCCGAAGTGGGTAGTATCTTTGTGTTCGTCTTTGGTCTTTCCTATGCGTTCTTCAAAGTGCTCTCGGCTTTGAAACTTTTGCGTGTTTCCCGTGACGTGGAATTGAAAGGTTTGGATATTCCGGAAATGGGCACATTGGGTTATCCCGCAGATTGGGTACCGCAGGACTTGGGTGTGCGTGAAGTAGACAAACCTGGCTTTCCAGCGTATTCGGAACCGGCAACAACAGATTAACATGAATAATGGATAAGGAGCGGGGTTCCATTTAATGCCTTTATCAACATCATCGCAGGTTTGATTGCTTATTGTCAGCATCCCAAGAAACCTTCTTTGAATATTTTTCCTTCCCGCTTGCCGGTGTTGGTCGCCTAACCTGTGTGGCCGAATACCACCAACCCGATGATTCTCCGATAATTCATTGGGAGCGAATCAATGGGCGGGAAGGTTGCCTGGTCGGATGGAATGATCTCGTTTTACACCGGTGTTTGGTTATTCGCTCTACTCTTGTATCTGCTGTGACGTAAAATCAAACCCATTTCGTGGTGGGGATTTATACTCCTCGTGCACCCTCTCGCTGTGGATGGTGCCACACACGCAATCAGCGACTTCACTGGCATCGGACAGGGATTTCGTGATACAAATGCATGGCTGGCTGTGCTGACGAATAATTCCCTGCCCGCGACTTTCTACGCCAGTGACGCGCTTGGTTCGTTCAACTTGCTTGTGCGCTTCATCACTGGACTTCTGGCTGGGCTGGGAATCGTCTGGATTGCCTTTCCATACTTTTTCCAAACCCAAGCTTATAATCAACAACTGGATGAAATAAGTTATGCCCAAGTCATCGAACAAATCAAAAGACAAGATCCGCATCCTGCTGGCGGATGACCACCACATTGTCCGCGCGGGGGTGAGGCAGTTGCTCGAAAGCGCGAGCGACCTCAAAGTCATTGCTGAGGCGGGGGATGGGGAAGAAGCGCAGACGCTCATCCAGCAACACAAACCCGATGTCGCGGTGCTCGATATCCAGATGCCGAAAGCCAGCGGCATCGAAGTCACGCGTTGGGTACGTTCACATTTACCCGAAGTGGGTGTATTGATTCTCACTGCTTATGATGACGACCCGTACGTGATGGCTGTCCTTCAGGCGGGTGCGAATGGATATGTTCTCAAAACAGGTCAGGCAGACGAACTGATTCAAGCGGTGCGCGATGTGCATGAGGGCAAGTCCGCGCTGGCAGCAAGCATCACACGCAAGTTGATGTCCAATATCTTCAAAGGTCCTGAAAAGAAAATTGTCGAACCGTTGACGGACCGTGAACTCGATGTATTACGCCTCACCGCAAAAGGATTTACCAACAAAGCCATCGGTGTGCAACTGACCATCAGTGACCGCACGGTGCAGGGGCATCTCGCGCACATCTTCGCCAAACTGCAAGCCGGTAGCCGCACCGAAGCTGTCATGCGCGCTGTCTCGCTGGGGTTGATCTCACAAAGCACAGGCGATATCTCTGAAGAATGAAAAAACCTCGCGCCCCTCTTTTGCGCGGTCTCACCGTGCAGTTGCTTGCAATCACAGTCCTGCCGCTCACTTTGCTTTTATTGTTGATCGCTTTCGGGAGTGTCTCGCTTCATCAACAGGATATGCGCGCCCTCGTCGGTGAACGCGATGAACGCGCCGTCCAATCAGCCGCCGCTGTGCTGGCTTCCGAACTTCACCATCTTGCCGCCAGCATTTCCAGTCTCGTCGCACTGGCTGAACTTTCAGACAATACCACTTCCATTCAAGCAACTGATGATCTTGCTTCAGACTTTGACGGGGGAATCGCTTATTTGGATATGGATGGGCAACACATCACAAGCACGCTTCCTTCTGGACTCTGGGACTGGATTGCGCAAAATGACATCTCCCTCGCCTCAGCCGCTGACGCCAGTCATGTTTTCTCCAACCCATTCCCTGATCCGAACTCAAATGGACTCTTCGTCATAGTCTCGCAGGTTATACCTTCTCGAAACATTATCGTGGCAGGTGCATTTTCCCCTGAAACCGTCGCCCGCGAGACCTTATCAACATCCTATCCTGACAGCACCCACGTCACGATCTTTCTTCTCGACTCATCGCGTCAGATTTTGTTCTCAAGCGGACCGCTTGCAATGGAGAGCATCTCACCCAATCACCCAGGCGTAACCGAAGCATTGCGCGGTGAAAGCGGCACAACCTACCTCAAGCAGGATAAGGTGGAGCATGTGGTTGCATACAGTTTTATATCGCCGACAGGTTGGGCATTGATCACCGAGGAAGAATGGGAAATGGTAACCAGCCCGTCCCTGCAACTCACCCAAATGGCGCCACTCGTCATTGTTCCTGCATTTATCCTTGCGCTTGTCGCATTATGGTTCGTGGCGTCCCGCATCGTTCAACCGCTGCAAAAACTCGAGTCCAAAGCTGCCGCGCTGGCATGGGGAGACTTTGATGCGATCAAAGACTCAGTCGGCGGGATTTCAGAAGTGCAACATCTGCAAATGGAATTGACTGAAATGGCTCACAAGGTCAAAACCGCGCAGGAAGGCTTGCACGATTACATCGGCGCGATCACTTCCGCACAGGAAGAGGAGAGGACAAGGCTGGCGCGTGAATTGCATGATGATACGATCCAGGCGGTCATCGCCTTGAAACAGCGCGTGCAACTTGCGCAGAAAACCATCAAAGACCAGAGGGGAAATCAATCTCTCAAGGAATTGGAGACGCTTGCCGAGCAAACCATCGAGAACCTTCGTCGTCTGACACGCGCGCTACGACCAATCTATCTTGAGGATCTGGGACTCGTCACTGCCCTGGAAATGTTGGCACGTGAAATGAGTCAGAACAATCATCTGATGGTGGATTTCCAAAAAACAGGGCAGGAACGTCGTCTCTCGCATGATGAGGAGTTGTCGCTGTATCGTATTGCGCAAGAGGCGCTCAACAATGTGGTCAAACACTCCAAAGCCACTCATGCTAGTTTGAAAATCACCTTTGAAGATTCAGAAATCCAAATGGAAGTCAGCGATAACGGTAATGGATTCAGCGTACCGAACAGCCCAACAGAATTTGCCCCCAACGGACACTTCGGTTTGCTGGGTGTACACGAACGCGCAGACTTGATCGGGGCGCGGCTGGAGATTGAATCCGCTTTGGGAATGGGGACCAGGCTCAAGGTCAAGTTGTGAAGCGACGAAGGTCATAAGCCATTTTGCCTATCCTGAATCCCGTCATCCTGCGCTCATGCAGGAGCGGGATTTTGCTTATCATGTCTGCATCTTGAATTGCAAGGAGAATACATGGCAACTGAATCGGCAACTCCATTGGTTTCTTCACAAAGTGATCGTTTGAGAATATTTCTGCACGCCCTATTATTCGTGTTCGGATTCTCACTGGTCTTTGTCATCGGCTGGGGCGGATCAGTAACGGCGTTCGGTCAATTATTCGGCACGTATAAACGGGTTATCGCACAGATTGGTGGCGTGATCGTCATCGCCTTCGGATTAGCAACACTGGAAGTGATTCGCATCCCCTGGTTTTTTGCGGATACACGCGCCCAATACACGGGTCAGCGCGGGACCTTTGGCGGCTCAGCGCTGATGGGCATTTTCTTCGCAGCAGGCTGGAGTCCGTGCATCGGTGCAACACTGGGCGCGATCCTGACGATGGGACTCAGCCAGCAGACAGTTGGTCAAGCCATGTGGCTTGCTTCGGGATATTCGCTGGGGTTAGGCATTCCATTTCTCGCGATGGCAGTGGGACTTGAACGCGCATCCGGCTGGATCAAGCGGATGCGACCTTATCAAAAATATTTCAAGCTTGCCAGCGGCTTGTTCATCATCGCAATTGGCGTGTTATTACTGACGAATACAATGAGCTTGATTGCAATTTGGGCATTCAAAAATGGTTATTTCATTGAATCTTTCTCCACCTATGCCGCCGCACCAACATACATTACCGCAATCATTGCAGGGTTACTGTCATTTCTTTCACCGTGCGTGCTTCCACTTGTTCCCGCGTATCTCGGTTATTTGAGCGGTCATACTATGCAAAATACTTAGGAGTAAACATGAAAAATATTTTCGTACTATCGCTATTGCTCTTCTCTTTGTTATTAGCCTCTTGTCAAACCAAATCCGCGACAGGTGAAGAGGTATCTTTGCCAGGCGGTTCGTATCAAAATGTCTCCGCTGACGAACTCAATACCATGCTGAAAAACAAGGACTTCGTCTTCGTCAATGTCCATATTCCCTTTGAAGGGGATATCGCTGAAACGGACATGTCCATTGCTTACGATCAAATCGCCGATCCTGCCAATCTGGCGCAATTGCCCGCCGGTAAAGATGCAAAAATCGTTTTGTATTGCCGCAGTGGAAGAATGAGCCAAATCGCCGCACAGGAACTGGTGAAACTTGGTTATACCAATATCTGGAATCTGGATGGCGGCATGGTTGGATGGGAACAGGCTGGTTTTGATTTGGAAAATTAATCAGCATCCAAAACTCAAGAAATAATCAACATCACCCAGTCATAACGACCGGGTGATGTTCGTCATAAGCAGGATGGCTTGGGGTATTTACCGCAATATGGCGGTGAGCAAGTTCAGTCAGGGTGGGTAAGATAACGCATCTCTAAAATTTTCACGGAGGCATGACAATGCACAATCACACTTTCATCGCTGGAGAGGCTCAATGAAACGGATTCTCCACACAACTTCAATTCTGCTTTTCATACTTGCCCTTCTGTTTGCAAGTCCCCATGCCGTGCTGGCAGACGAAGGGGATGGCGGGCATCAACTGGAAATGGAAGTCAATGGTTATCACGTCACTTTAGCCAGCCAAAACGACTGGGTAAAAGGCGAGAATACCATTGTCGTGACGCTCACGGACAGCATGGGGATGCCGGTGAGAAATACTGAGGTGGAACTTCTGATCGCGCCGAAACAGGATGAACATGCCGTAGCTGAAACGGACTCGCATGGCGCTGAACAGCAGCACGACTCCATGCCCGGTATGGACATGGGTGCGCCTGCTGAAGAAATTGCAGATTCAATTTCCATGAGGGAGTCGGACGAGCATGGAATGTACATGGTTGAAACACATCTTGAAGCGTCCGGTGAACATGAAGTGCATGTCATGTTCCATGCCAACGGTGAAATGCTGCAAGCCGATTTTGTAGTTGAAATCCCCGGGATAAATTCCAAGACAGTCGTGTTGTGGAGTTTCGTTATGATCAATGTTGCCCTGGTCACGTCCGCAGGTATCATGAAAAAACAACCCATCACCGTGAAAGGCGGAAAGTAATATGGCAGCCGAACTCAAACCACAAAACAAAAGCATCTTTGCAGGGGGGAATCTTCTGCAGATCAAATCCATTAACCGACTGATGCGCAGTAAATGGTTCCCGGGAATTATTCAGTGGCCTACGCTGTTGGTCTTCATGGTGATCATGTTCCAATTATTGCTCGGGCCGGAATCTGCGCATGACAATCTCGGTACCGCCCTGACCTGGGTGCTGTGGTGGCCGCTCATCCCGATCATCTTTTTGTTCCTCGGGCGCTTCTGGTGTGCGATCTGTCCGTTTGCCACAATCAATGACCTGGTACAAAAATGGGTTGGTAACAATCGCCCAGTTCCCAAGTTCCTGAAAAAATATGGCATCTGGATCATCGACGCGCTCTTCATCTTCATCACCTGGAGCGATCATGTCTTCGGCGTCGTGGAGAATCCCTTCGGCTCGGGCATACTGATGCTGACCCTTACAACAGGCGTCATTGCCTCTGGTTCCTTCTTTGAGCGCCGTACTTTCTGCCGTCACATTTGTTTTCTAGGTGGTTTATCTGGCAACTACGCCCGCACAGGTATGCTGGCCTTGCGCGGCACACCTGAGATCTGCGCCACGTGTACAGTTGCTTCCTGCTACAAGGGTACGGAAAAAGCGCCAGGCTGTCCGTTGTTCGAGTTCCCCAAGACTATGACCTCGAATGCCAACTGCGTGATCTGCGCCGACTGCATCAAGAACTGCCCGAACGACTCGATTCAACTGACTGTACGCCCGCCCACTAAGGAATTGTGGTTCATCCGCAAACCCAAAATGGAGGAGGCATTTCTCTCGGCAGTCATCATGGGCATCGTCTTCGTGCAAAACGTGACCATGCTTGAAGTATGGACCTCCATGCTGAAGTGGCTTGAGCAGGCTGTGGGCACAACCAATTATGCGATCACATTCAGCATTACGTTCGCCATCGCCATCATCATCCCTGTGGCATTGCTAGGCATTACTTCATGGATCGCAGGCAAATTCAACAAGGCCAGCCTGGTGGAAAACTTTGCCCGCTTCGGATACGCCATTATCGCGCTCGATGTGGCTGGTCATATCGCCCATAACCTGTTCCACCTGTTGGCGGAGGGCAAATCCATTTTCTATACAGCACTTGCGTTGTTCGGTCAGGAACTTCATAGCGCATCCCCTGCTCTGGTAAACATGGAAACCATCCAAATCCTGCAATACGGACTGATCGTCCTCGGCTTTGTTGGGTCACTCTATACCGCCTACCGCATTGCAAAGAACAATCAACCTGATGGTAAAGTCTGGGGTACCTTCGTCCCTTATGCTGCGCTGATCGTGATTCTCACGGTAATGAATGTCTACCTGTTCATGCTCCCGATGGCGATGCGCATGTAGGGCATAAGCAAAGCTGCCTGCAAGAAAATAAGTAATATAGCTCTCAACAGCGTGGTCTAATCCTGTGAAGATCTTGATCACCAAAAGGAGATAACGTATGACAACTACCGTACATGACCCCGTCTGCCACATGGACATTGATCCCGCCACCGCCGCAGGCACATCCGAATACAACGGTCAGACCTATTACTTCTGTTCGCTCGGCTGCAAGAAGTCCTTCGACAAGGAACCCGAAAAGTATCTCGGTAAAGAACACGAGCATCAACACTAAAACCCCTCCTCTCATTCAAAACAGCCTATCTTTTGGGTAGGCTGTTTTGCTTATATCTAATCAAGCCAAAAATCAGTGCGAGGTGACATATAACAAACAAACCACCCTGTTTGACAGCATGGAGGATAAAATTGTTCTCAAACAGTTGATCCAAACTGGTGGAGACGTGCATCTGGATGGACTGGTCGCACAGGTACCACTTCCACTACTAGGCGGGCTTCTTAAGCGGGCTTCGTCTGATTAGATAGTCAAACCACCTGCACTGTCAGGATGCTACAAAACGGTTGATCATTATTTTTCAACTGGTAGTGTGAACGTAAATGTACTTCCCTGTCCGTCACCTGCTGATTCTACCCAAATCTGTCCGCGATGTGCTTCGACGAGGGCGCGGGCTATCGTCAAGCCGATGCCACTTCCGCCACCGCTTTGACGCGAGCGGGATTTGTCCACGCGGTAGAAACGGTCGAAGATGTGAGAGAGATGTTCTGCGGGAATCCCAATACCCGTATCGTGGATGGAGATCTTCACTTCGCCATTGAGACGTTTTGCGACGATGGTTATCTTGCCGCCCTCCGGTGTGTATTGCAAAGCATTGCCTGTAAGATTTGTCAGGATCTGGATGGCGCGGTCTTCGTCCGCGATGATATGCGGAAGGTCAGGGGTCAGTTCCAGGTCCAGGGAGATGCGTTTGGATTCGAAGCGAGGGGCGAGTCGTTTGGTCACAGTCTGCACGAGGGAGGAAACATCCAGCCGACGAAAATCCAATTGATACGCACGCGCTTCGACGCGGCTGAGTTCCTGCAAATCATCCACAAGCCGATTGAGACGATCTGCTTCTGCGTGAATCTGCTGAAAGGTTTCATCATTCGCGGGCAGAACACCATCCATCAAACCTTCCATCGAACCTTTGATGGCCGTCAGCGGCGTGCGAAGTTCGTGGCTGACATCGCCGATCAAACGGCGGCGCATGGATTCGACCTGGTTGAGTTTCTCAGCCATTTGATTGAAACGCACGGCGAGTTGTGCGAGTTCATCCTCGCCGTTCACCTGCACGCGCTCATCATAACGCCCGTCGGCGATGCGTTGTGTAGCGAGTGACATGGCTTGCACGGGCGCAATGACACGACGGCTGAATAACATGCTAAGAATTAAAGCTATAAACATGGCGGCTAGTGCTGCGTACATCAGCGCTTCATTGAAACTGGCGCGGAAATCAATATAGAGTTGCGACATCGCGCCGTTGCCGTTCATCCCCATCATGTTGCCGTTTCCCATCCCAGCCATGTGACGATTGAAGGATGACGGCAGGATGAATTGACTGGCAAGGATCAATACGACCACACCTATCACAATGACGGCGAGATACGATAGGAAAAGTTTTACGCCCAGGTGACTCCGCAGATACGCGTTCATAAGCTTTCATCCTCAAAGCGATAACCCACGCCGCGTACGGTGGCGATCAGATCATCGCGCCCCAGTTTCTGGCGCACGTGACCGAGATGCACATCCACGACGCGCATTTCGCCGAAGTATTCGCCGCCCCATACTTTTTCGAGCAGTTGCTCGCGCGATAAGACGCGTCCGCGATTTTCAGCCAATGCATTTAACAGCTCAAATTCAATGGCGGTCAACTCGATCGGATTTTCATCCACATGGACAGTACGTGAGCCTGTGTCAATGCGGATGTGCTTGAAAGATAGCACGCTCCCTTCCACGCCTGAGCCTGTTCCCGCTTTCAGACGACGCAACGCCGCCTTGACCCGCGCCACCAACTCGCGCGGACTGAATGGCTTGGTCACATAATCATCCGCGCCAACGGATAGCCCAACGATCTTATCGGTCTCTTCCGTGCGTGCAGTAAGCATGATGACATACACTTCAGATTCTCGCCGCAAACGTGAGAGCAGTTCGATTCCATCCATGCCAGGGAGCATGACATCGAGAATGATCACATCAGGTTTGAAGGTGCGCGCGGCTTTGAGTCCTGCATTGCCATCTGCGGCTATATAGACTTCATACCCTTCAGGCTTGAGATACGCGCTGACCAGGTTGGTAATGGAAGGTTCGTCGTCAATGACCAGTATTTTTGTCATGCTGTGATTCTACCCGTAAAGAAACAAGGCGGACACATTTTCCACGCATCCGCCTTGCCGCTTGCCGGTCAAAATGATTATTCGAATTCAGTCTCTTCGATGAACGTGCCGTGCCAGGTATGCAGGAAGACTTGTCCGCTGTAGCCATTGATGCTCAACATGCCGGCCACCTTGCCGTCCTTTTCAAAGTCGAGGGTGTAGTAACCGTAAAATTGGATCGGGTCGATGGCGGCGGTTGCGCCAGAGATATTCGCATCGAGGTAATCCTGGGCATACTCGATTGCCTGTTCGGATGAAACGGTCATTGTGGCAGAGACATCGAGAGAGGTTGTATTGTCCCAGCCACTCATCATATTGCCGTACCCGCTCATCATGTTCATCATCCCGGTGTTACCACCCATCATTCCGACGCTGTTCCCCACACCTGCACTTGCGCCATGTGCAAGTGTCATATTGTCATGATTGATGCCGCTGTACTTCAGGTTCCACATCATGTTGGGACCATGTTCGGGGTAGGCGATCTGGGAAGTGGGATCCACGAGTAGTTCGAAGGCACCGACACCTGTACTGGTTTCCTTGACGAGGACATAGCTGTTGTTATCGAAGATCATGATCTCAGCGATTTGCAAGTCAGAGTTATTGAGATTCGATAGATATTTCTCAGCGGCAGTTTTGGTCTGTTCGATGGTCAGGGGCGTGAGGTTGGCATTGTTGTATCCGTAACCACCCATCATGCCGCCATTGCCACCCATCATATTTGGTCCGCGCCCGTTCATCATTCCGCCTGGACCGTAGGTGTTGTCATTATCCCAGCCATTGCCCCCCATCATACTCGGTCCGCGTCCGCTCATCACGTTATTCGGACCGTACGCATTGTTGTTGTTCCAGGCGTTTCCGAACATCATCGAAGGACCGAATGCGTTCGCGCGGGCATACATGCTCCCTGCGAAAAAGATGACGCCAGCCAGCGCCAGTATTGAAATCACTGTCAGGGTCGTGCTTAAAGTTTTGTTCATTTCTGTGGTCTCCTTGAATTCAATTCACACATCTGTGTGTTGTTTTATGACCACAGTTTACTTTTTTGAGTTGAAGGGGCTGTAAAGCGATTATAAAGATTTGGTAAAGGTTAATTCCCGGTACCCACCCCAGCACCCCTGCGTGGATTTCACCACGAGAGGGTTCTTGATGAAGCTTGTTCTGGATTTAATCTTAAGGTGCCGCCAACTCACCTCGGATTATTTTTCTTTATTCAATAATTCCTGAATCTTTTCAGCGAGTGTCTTAAGGCTGACCGGTTTGCTCATGTATTCATTTGCGCCTGCTTCGAGACAGCGCTCGCGGTCGCCGGACATGGCCAGGGCTGTAAGAGCGATGATCGGCGTGGAAATGAAGCGCTGATCCATTCGCAGCCGCTGGATGGCTTCCAGTCCATCCAGCTCCGGCATTTGAATATCCATAATGATGATATCGGGTAAGGTCTCTTCGGCTTTTGCCAAGGCTTCGCGCCCATTCTCGGCGCGAAGCACTTCAAAGCCTTGATCCTGCAAGTACTCACCCAGCATCATCAGGTTGGCTTCATTATCCTCTGCCAACAAAACCCTTGCACGGAACTCTTTTGTCGGTGGAGGCTCTTTTACTGCTTCCGCGGGCTTTTCCATTTTGGTCGAGGCAGGACTGGTCACTTCTTTAACAGTGATCGTCTGGTTCCACGGCAGAATAACAGTAAACCGGCTGCCTTTGCTAATTTCACTTTCCACCTGCACACTGCCGCCATGCAACTCCGTCAATTTATAGACGATGGTGAGACCCAGGCCAGTGCCCTGATGTTGACGCGCCAAACTACTATCCACCTGCGTGAAGGGTCTGAATAACCTTTTCAGATCCTCAGGCGCGATGCCGATACCATTGTCGGTGACAGAGAAGTGGACCTGATCGCGTTCTGCGTTCGTGGATACGTCGAATGTTACCTTGCCACGTTCAGGAGTGAATTTGACGGCGTTGCTGAGCAGGTTGACCAGAATCTGTTTAAGACGTTGTTGATCGGCGAAAAGTGTGGAGATGGATGGATCAGAATTGAACTCAAGCATGATCGATTTCTTGAGCGCCGCTTCTTTGACGAAATTCAGGCTGGATTGGTATATTTCCCGGACGTTAATCACATCCGGATGAATGTCCATTTTTCCAGCTTCGACCTTGGAAACATCGAGAATATCATTGATCAAACCCAGCAGGTGTTGACCGCTGGACGTGATGACGTGTAATGCGTGTTCCTGTTTCTCATTGAGAGGTCCGCGGATTTGCTCGAGCAGGATCTCGGAAAGTCCCAAAATACTGCTGAGGGGGGTGCGCAGTTCGTGGCTCATGGTTGCCAGGAATTCGTCCTTGGCACGGTTGGCATGTTCCAATTCGATATTGGTATGATTGAGTTCGGCAGTGCGCTGTGCCACGCGCTGTTCCAGTTCGGCATTGGTGCGTTGCAAGCCCTCAAATAATTGGGAATTGTCAATCGCAATGGCAGCCTGGCCTGCCAGCGTCTCGAGAAAGTCCAGCCAATCAGTATTAGGATTAAGCGGGGAGCGATGATAGATTTCCAAAACACCTTTGATCCCATCTTTGGAGATCAGCGGTGTGCCATAATAATCAACAAAATTCTCCTTTGCCGCTTGCATGACTTCCGCAAGTTTGCCACCAGCCTCCAACAAATCTGGAATGTAGATCGTATTGCGTTCGTGCACAGCGCGGCCTGCATAGCCTTCGCTCAATTTGAGTTGCGTATGTTGCAGGAAGTTGGAGAGAAAGCCCCGGCTGGCTGCGTATTCGATCGTTTGCATCTGAGGGTTGAGCAATAGGATGGCAGCCGCATCGACACCCAATTGTGAGACCACCTGTTGAAGCACAACATCAAGGGTCACTCGTATATCGAAGCTGGAGTTAATGGCTACATCGATAGTGCGCAGACCATCCAGACGCTGAAGCTGATGTTGAATTTTCGCCTCCGCCTGCTTGCGCTTGGTGATATCCTGTTTGATGGCAATGAAATGGGTGAGTTTGCCGTTTGAGTTGATCAAGGGTGTAATAGTTTGTTCTTCGGTGTACAGTATGCCATCCTTGCGTCTGTTGATCAGTTCACCCTGCCAGACGTTTCCAGCCAAGATCGTATCCCAGAGTGTTTTATAAAATGATTGCTCTTGCATCATAGACTTGAGAATACGCGGATTCTTGCCAATTGCTTCGCCTACTGAGTAGCCGGTGAGCTGAGTGTAGGCGGGGTTGACCCACTGAATGGTGCCATCTGTATCGGTGATAACAATGGCATTTGCGGTGGATTCCAATGCCATTTCACGCAGGCGCAATTCAGTCTCCGCTTGTTCGTGTTCCCAATATCCCCTGAGCAAGAGGAGGTACAAGAGAGCACCACTTACAAGGATGAAGAACCAGCCTTTGAGCGTCTGAAAGAACGGATGCCGCGCAGAGTCAGGCACCAGGAAAAGGAGTGTTTGATCTGAGAGCAGAATCCATAAACTTCCAAACAGCAGGTAAAGCAGGGTGGTACGTACTGGTAAATCAAGCTTTGGGAGTTTCATGTGCTTCTCCGTTGTTCCAGCACGTTGATCACATCCGCCCTTATCGTGATGGTATGGATCAGGCTGGCAACATAAGCGCTATGTTCGTTTCCCGATTCACATCTGTTTGTGAGTGGTCTGACCCTGCTTGATCTTGTTTTTGCTGTGCTGATCCTTAAAATAGTTTTTGGTTTTACGTTCATGTTGCTCCTTCGAAGTTGCCGACTCGAAGTGTCTCCAGCCAATACATGGATAAATCGTTGTAGGATTCTTTAGCTGCCCAATTCCCTAAACATAGTTATTAGACCGTATAAGTGCAAAAACAGTATAGCACCTTCACTATCTTTCAATGGAGTAACAATCTTCCTGTTTCTTTTGTGATTATCTGTAGCACCCTCAGAACGGTTCTTCT
>Ga0137333_1000299_pt1 | contig 13630 bp, 20 predicted proteins | sample EasRivERMLT231_2_FD_102286 | JGI IMG/M metagenome (GOLD analysis project Ga0137333, IMG submission 102286) | Soil microbial communities from meander-bound floodplain in the East River, Colorado, USA - East River MetaG ERMLT231_2 | ecosystem: Environmental > Terrestrial > Soil > Floodplain ... | reverse complement strand
GTGCCGTATCTGCTTCCGCGAAATGGCTCTGCAGGGCAAAATTCCCGGCGTTGTTAAGTCTTCATGGTAAACGGATAGAGGTAATCGCATGACTATAAATGATCCAATCTCTGATATGCTGACCCGCATCCGCAATGGCGTGATGGCTGGTCATACGCTGGTTGCAATGCCCAGTTCAAAATTAAAGATCGAAATTGCCAAGATCATGAAAGATGAAGGCTATCTCGAAGGTTTTGAAATTGTGGATGGCGAGCAGGCTATTCAAAAAGTGTTGCGCCTGAAGATTAAATATGTTGGTGATCGCCGCGCCCGCCGCCCAGTAATTTCTGGTGTTGAGCGTGTAAGTACACCCGGTCGCCGCGTTTATACAAAGAAGCAAAATATCCCCTGGGTTCTTTCTGGTATTGGTGTTGCTATCATCTCTACTCCCAAGGGTGTCATGACCGGTGCTCGTGCCCGACAATTGGGTGTGGGCGGCGAGATTCTTTGCAAGGTTTGGTAGAAAGGCAGGAGGTAAAAGTGTCTCGCATAGGACGATTACCTGTTTTGGTGCCGAGCGGTGTACAAGTTAATGTACAAGGCTCGAATGTTCATATCAAGGGCCCCAAAGGTGAGATGAAGCGAACCTTCTCGTCACTGGTTGGAATTGCTCTGGAAAATAATCAAGTTGTTGTGACACGTAATTCAGACAATGCTGAAGAACGCGCTTTGCATGGCACCACCCGTGCTGTCATTGCGAATATGATGCATGGTGTGAGTTCTGGTTTCGTAGTTACCTTGGAAGTGGAAGGTGTGGGATACCGTGCTGAGATGGAAGGCAAAACCCTTGTTTTGCATGTTGGTTATTCTCATCCTGTGAAGGTAGAACCACCCACTGGTATTGTTTTTGAAACCGATCCCAAAACCCGTCAAATTAAAGTGAGCGGGTTTGACCGTGAAGCGATTGGGCAAGTTGCGGCTGAAATTCGCGGCGTTCGCCCACCCGAGCCTTATCATGGTAAGGGAATTCGATATGCTGGCGAAAAGATTCGTCGCAAAGCCGGTAAGGCTGGAAAGGGAGCGAAATAGAACATGGCTAATAAGTCTCGTTCCATCGCGCGCGCGCGCCGTCATGTACGCGTACGCAAAAGTTTATCAGGATCAACCCAACGTCCACGTTTGAACGTTTTTCGCAGTCTCTCCGGGATTTATGCCCAGGTGATTGATGATCAAGCAGGTCATACTCTTGTATCTGCTTCCACTGTGGATGTAGATTTGCGCGAAAAGCTTAAGGGCTTGAAGAAAGCAGAACAAGCCAAGCTGGTTGGGCAGAAGGTTGCTGAACGTGCCAAAAGCAAAGGTATCGAAGCTGTTGTTTTTGATCGCGGCGGTTATCGTTATAGTGGACGTGTAAAGGCTCTTGCAGACGGCGCTCGTGAAGGCGGCTTGCAATTCTAGGCTTGAGTGGAGAAAGAAATGGCAGAATACAAAAAAACTGAACAGCAGAATTTTGAAGCACAGGACCAATTCGAAGAGCGTGTCATTGAGATTGCCCGTGTTGCAAAAGTTGTGAAAGGCGGACGTCGCTTTCAATTCCGCGTTACTGTGGTGATCGGCGATAAGAAAGGCACCATTTCGATGGGTGTTGGCAAGGCAAATGCCGTGCCTGATGCGATGCGAAAAGCCTCTGAGCGCGCTCGTAAGAATATGAAAGTTGTAAACCTTATGGGTACAACTATTCCTCATGAAGTCTTGGGTAAGGTCGCAGGCGCTCGCATTATGCTTAAGCCCGCATCCGCTGGTACTGGCGTTATTGCCGGTGGTGGTGTGCGTGCAGTTCTTGAAGTAGCTGGTGTACGCGATATTTTAACGAAATCCCAAGGTAGCGCCAATGTACTTAATGTGGTGCAGGCTACTTTCCATGCACTTGAGCAATTAAAATCCCCCCAGGAAGAAGCTGCTCGCCGTGGCAAAAACGTCAGCGATTTAATGCCCTTCTGGGAACGGAGGAAGAAAAATGCCTAAAGGACAAATTAACGATAAAGTTATTCGCGTCACACTTGTTAAAAGTCCGATTGGTTATACCTATGACCAGCGGGCAACAGCGCGTGCCTTGGGACTGCGTCGTATGCATCAGACAGTGGAGCACAAGGATAACCCAGCTTTGCGTGGGATGATCCAGAAGATTATCCATCTAGTTCAAGTTGAAGAGTAGGAAAGAACGATGAAACTACATGATCTCGTGCCCAATCCGGGTACTAAAAAAAATCGAAAACGTGTTGGTCGTGGTATTTCTGCCGGACAGGGTAAAACTGCTGGTCGTGGTACCAAAGGTGAAGGTGCACGTTCTGGTTCGGGCGGTAAAGCTTATCGTCAGGGCGGCAACTTGCCTTTCTATCGGCGCTTGCCGTTCATGCGTGGTCAAGGCTTCACTCCCTTGAATCGGGTTGACTATAATGAAGTTAATCTGGATCAACTGACCGAGTCTTTTAAAGCTGATGCTGAAGTGACACCCGAAGCTCTCGCGAATGCCCACTTGCTTCGCGACTCTCGAAACCCTGTTGCAATTCTTGGACGTGGTGAATTAAACGTTGCTTTGAAGATACGGGTTCATCGCGTAACCGCTGGTGCCAAAGCCAAGATCGAAAAGGCTGGCGGCAGTGTGGAATTGATCGCTTAATCTTCTGATGTAGAGGAATCTCAACATGCCTGAAAAGAAACAATCAGCCTGGCGTTTTTTATGGCGCTCGCAGGATATCCGGAAAAAGCTGCTCTTCACATTGGGCATATTGATTCTTTTCCGCATTGCTGCGAATGTGCCCGCGCCTGGTGTTAATCGCACTGCCTTGGCGTCTTTTTTTCAAGGTGGTGGCAGCGGCGGGTTTTTGGATTTTCTGAATCTGCTGTCGGGAGGCACGATTTCTAATTTCTCAGTTTTGTCCATGGGTGTTTATCCATACATTACTGCTCAAATTATTTTGCAATTGCTAATTCCCATCATCCCTTCTTTGCAAAAGCGTATGCAGGATGATCAGCGTGAAGGTCGCCGATGGATGGAAAAATGGACATATTATCTGGCCGTTCCTATGGCGATGCTTTCAGCAATTGGTCAGATTAATACATTCAACTATTTTGCACAACAACAGATCGGACAAGTGGTCATTCCGTTTGGGTTCAATTCTGAACTTTGGCTGACATCTCTAACGACTCTATTGGTTATGACGGCTGGTACAATGTTTGCCATCTGGCTTGGGGAACTAATTTCAGAATATGGGGTTCGTGGTCAGGGGCTGTCCCTTGTGATTTTTGCGGGTATCGTATCACAAATGCCTGCAAACTTTGTTTCGCTCTGGAGCGATGAATTGAATCGTTGGACTCTGATTCCTGCGATGGTGATTATTATTGTCATAACCGTCATTGCGATAGTTTATGTCCAGCAGGGTCGTCGAAATGTTCCGGTGATGTATGCTCAAAAGAGCGCTATTTTTTACACGATGCAGCGCGGTAAATCGGTTCGCATGCCTCAACCCACCTTGCCTTTGATGGTCAATTTGTCGGGCATGATCCCTTTGATATTTGCTAGCGCTCTCTTGCAGTTCCCTGCTATTGTCGCTGGATTTTTTGTATCATCACAGACGCAATGGGTGAAAGATTTTTCTGCAGGCGTACAAAATTTCTTCAATGCGTCGGGCGCAAATTCCTCGGGTTATTGGGTATTGTATTTCATCATGGTCGTATCCTTTACGTACTTTTATACGACCGTCCTTTTTGAACAACAAAACTATGGTGATAATTTGAAGCGCTCTGGCGCTCAGATCCCTGGTGTACATAGTGGTGCCGCTACACAAAAATATTTGAGTCGTATCCAAAGTCGCATCACATTGCCAGGTGCCTTATTGTTGGGCTTTGTGGCAATTATGCCATTTCTCTTAAAGTTGATTTTGCCAGGTGCGGCAAATAGTGTAGGACTGTTCCTTGTTTCTTCGTCTGGCTTACTGATTGTTGTAGGTGTTGTTCGCGATACTTTTATGAATATTGAGGCAGAACTCAAGTTGCACGGTTATCAGGAAAAATTACTCATAAACTAGGAACCTTATTCATGACTACATTCATTGTCATTTTAGGTCCTCCTGGTGTTGGTAAAGGAACACAGGCAGAAATCTTATCCGAGCGAACGGGATTGGCGCATATTTCGTCAGGCGACCTGTTTCGCGAGAACCTTAAAAATCAGACTGAACTAGGGAAGCTTGCTCAAACTTATATGAGCAGAGGCGAACTGGTTCCTGATGACGTAACAATTGGGATGATCCGAGAGCGTCTTGGTCGCCCCGATTGCAAGGCAGGTGCTATTTTAGATGGCTTCCCTCGGACCCCAACTCAGGCAGATGCACTTGATATTATGCTTGCAGAGTTTAATGGCAGAGTGGATGTGGTTCCGTTCATTGTCGGTAATGATGCAGTACTCGTTGATCGGTTGGGAAGCCGGTGGACATGCCGTGCCAATGGACACATCTTTAATCAAAAGTTTAGCCCTCCAAAAGAAACGGGCAAATGTGATTACGATGGCTCAGAACTATATCAGCGTGACGACGATAAACCTGAAACAGTAAAACGTCGGATTCAAGTTTATTTGGAACAAACTTCCCAATTGATTTCTTATTACCGTGAAAAGGGTAAGTTGATCGAGATTGATGGGATGCAGACCATAGAGCAAGTCACACAAACTATGGTGGTTGCGCTGAAGAAGTAGATGAGATGAGTTGGTCACGTCAGATTCATTTAAAAAGCCCTGCTGAACTTGATGTTATGCGTGAAGCTGGGCGTGTCAATGCAACCGTGCTCGCGACGGTAAAAGAACTTTTAAAACCAGGTGTTTCCACTGCCGACCTCAACGCGGCTGCTGAGGAAGTGCTACGGAAACACGGATGTGTATCGCCTTTCAAAGGATATGGTCACCCACCATTTCCCTCATCCATCACGGTGAGCATAAACCAGGAACTTGTCCACGGCATGCCAAGCAAGCAGCGCAAGCTTAAATCCGGTGACATTGTTTCAATTGATTGCGGAACTGTTTTGGATGGTTTTGTAGCGGATTCAGCTTTTAGCGCTGGAGTGGATGAAATATCTTTTGAAGCGCAGAAATTGCTTGATGTGACAAAAGAAGCGTTGCAGGCAGGCATTAGCAAAATGCGTGTGGGTAATCGTACTGGTGATATTTCTGCGGCGATACAGAATTATGTCGAAAGCCATGGCTTTTATGTGACCCGCGAATACACTGGCCACGGTGTTGGGCGACAAATGCATGAAGGTCCGCAGGTTCCAAATTATGGTAAAGCAGGCACGGGGATGCCTCTCAAGGCAGGCATGACAATTGCCATTGAGCCCATGGTTTTAGTAGGAACGGCAAATACAAAAGTGTTAGCTGACCAGTGGACTGTAGTATCTGCTGATGGGTCTTTGACAGCGCATTTTGAACATTCGATCGCTGTCACCGAAGGAGAACCTCGAATCCTGACTGTCCCGTGACCCACGCAAATATCTGCGTATTCTGGACGAAAAATAAATGAGCGAGTATAATTAAACCCTTGGCTATTTGTAATGAAAATAGTCGTTAGCAAGGAGAATTGTTGAATGAAAGTTTCACCGTCAATACGGAAGCGCTGCGCCAAGTGCAAAATTGTAAGGCGCAAAGGCAGAGTTTTTATTATCTGCGAAAATCCAAAGCATAAACAGCGACAGGGATAGTGTGAACTATGGCGAGAATTGAAGGCGTCGATCTGCCCCGCAATAAGCGGGTGGAAGTTGGCTTGACCTACCTATATGGTGTTGGTCCTACGCGCGCGCGCGCGATTTTAGCTCATACGAAGGTCAATCCTGATACAAGGATCAAGGATCTATCGGAAGCTGAAGTTGCAGCGATTCGCGAATATATTTCAAAAAATTATACAGTTGAAGGTGATTTGCGCCGCGAAGTTCAATTGAGCATCAAGCGTTTGATCGAGATTGGTTCGTATCGTGGAATGCGTCATCGTCGTAACTTACCTGCGCGTGGTCAGCGAACAAAAACTAACTCACGCACACGTAAGGGCTCCAAAAAAACCGTTGCCGGTCGCGGTCGCCGACGTGGCGCCAAGAAATAGAAGGTTGGAGAGAATATGGCTCAAAGTGTACGCTCTACGCGCCGAAGTACAGGCGCAAAAAAAGGAAAGCGCGCATTGTCCTCCGGACAGGTGCACATCTTTGCTTCCTTCAATAACACAATCGTTACCGTTACTGACACAGAAGGCAATACCGTTGCATGGGGCAGTGCTGGTTCGGCTGGATTCAAAGGCTCTCGCAAGAGCACGCCTTTCGCCGCCCGTCTTGCCGCTGAACAAGCCATCAAGGCTGCACAGCAACTTGGTATCCAGGAAGTGGAATTATTCGTCAAGGGACCTGGTCCTGGCCGCGAAAATGCCATTCGTGCCGTTCAGGCAATGGGCTTGAAAGTTCGTTTAATTTCTGATATCACGCCGATCCCGCACAACGGTTGTCGTCCGCCGAAAAAGCGTCGCGTGTAATCTGGTATAGAGGAAAGAATCTATGTCGAAGCATATTGGTCCGGTTTGTAAACTTTGCCGGCGCGAAGGTGATAAACTTTATCTCAAAGGCGAGCGTTGTTTTACTCCGAAATGCGCCTTTGAAAAACGGAGTTTCGCGCCTGGTCAGCATGGACGTACTGGTAGCCGTGGCGGCGGAAGCCGTACTGGCGAATCTGATTACCTGCGCCAGTTACGCGCCAAACAACGCGCTCGGCGTGTCTATGGCGTTCTGGAGCGTCAATTCCGCCGTTACTACGAAGTAGCTAATCAGAAGCGCACTCTTACTGGTTTGACCCTCCTGCAAATTCTTGAATCCAGGTTGGATAATGTAGTCTATCGTCTTGGGTATGCTTCCAGTCGTGCACAAGCGCGTCTGATGGTGACCCATGGTCATTTCACCGTAAATGAGCGCCGCACAGATGTGCCTTCCATGTTGTTGAATGATGGTGATGTTGTTGCGGTTCGTGAAGGGTCACGCTCTCTTGAGTTTTTCAAGGGATTGGGTGATTTGGCGGACGCACGTACGTCTCCAAGCTGGCTGAGTCGTAACACCAAGGAATTATCTGGTGTCATTCAGCGTCTTCCTGAGCGCGCTGAAATCGACGGCAATCTGAACGAACAGCTTATCGTTGAGTACTACTCGCGCTAATTGTTCAATTGTGCTTTGGCTGATATGTGGATTGCACTTGTCAGCCAAAGTTTCTACTGTAATTACAGGGAGAGGTGAACCGTGACGGGTATCACAAACATGGTTATGCCAAAGATCGAGCGTGAAGCCGAGGCTCGAAACTACGGCAAATTTATTATTAGCCCATTAGAACGCGGGTATGGCGTGACGCTTGGCAATGCTTTGCGTCGAGTTTTGCTCTCTTCGCTTGAGGGTGCTGCGGTGACATCCATCCGAATTGCGGATGTTTTGCATGAGTTCAGCGAAATTCCGGGTGTGCGTGAAGATGTTATCCAGGTAACACTGCAGGTTAAGCAGCTGCGCTTAAAACTTGACGGCGTAGATAGCACCCGTATGCATTTGGAAGTACGTGGCGAAGGAACCGTCACTGCGGCGGATATTATTACACCCGCTGAAGTTGAAGTGGTTAATCCTGAATTGTATCTATTTACGGTGGATAACCCCAAGACCAAATTGGATCTTGAGTTCACAGTGGAACGTGGACGTGGGTACTCACCAGCAAATGAACGTAGTGGACACATGCCGATTGGTGAATTACCGATTGATGCCATTTACAGCCCTGTAAAACGTGTCAATTGGGAAGTGACCTCTGCTCGCGTTGGTCAAAGCACGAACTATGACAAACTGATTCTCGAGATCTGGACTGACGGGACTGTTTCCCCTGAACGTTCGCTTAGCACAGCAGCCAAGATCGTGATCGACCATCTGCGTTATATCGCAGGTGTTAGTGAAGAAACCCTTACCATTTCCGTTGAAAAGGAATTGGGTGGCAGTCGCCTTACTAGTGAATTAGCTGATACTCCGGTGGAAGCTTTGGACCTTTCTGTGCGTGTGTTCAATTCGCTGAAGCGAACTGGCATTACTACAGTAGGTGATGTGCTTGACCTCCTTGAAAAAGGTGAAACAGCGGTAATGTCCATCCGCAATTTTGGTGAAAAGAGTCTCGATGAGCTTCGCCAGAAGATGCAGGAAAAGGGCTATATGAAAGAAGAATCGAGTTCTGCGGAGTAATTTGAAATGCGACATCAAATAGCTGGTTATAGACTTGGACGGAGCACGGGCGCAAGAGTTGCGCTCCGTCGTAATCTGATCAAACAATTTTTTACACATGAGCGCATCACAACGACACGTGCCAAAGCTGCGGCAATTCGCGGCGATGCTGAACGCCTTATCACGATCGCACGCAATTCGGCGCAAGGCAGTGATGTGGACAAATTAAATGCGCGCCGCCTTGTTATCTCAAAATTAGGTGATAACAAGATCCTCAACCGTCTCTTCAATGAGATCGCGCCGCGCTATGCCAATCGCCCGGGTGGTTATACTCGTGTGTTGAAGCTTGGTCCTCGTATGGGTGACTCGGCTGAGATGGTGATTTTGGAATTGGTTGAAGAATAGAGATTTCGGCATTCAGCCAACCATATTTATAGGCTGAAGCTACAATGGTACGTTACAAATTGACTCTTGCCTACGATGGCTCTGGGTTTGTCGGTAGCCAGCGACAGGCTTCGACAAAGACTAGAACAGTGCAGGGTGAACTTGAAAAAGCCCTGCAAAAGCTGGGGTGGTCCGGACGCTCCGTTATTATGTCTGGACGGACGGACACTGGCGTTCACGCCACCGGGCAGGTTGCTTCTGTTGACCTTGACTGGTCTCACACTGACGACAAACTTGTACGGGCGTTGAACTCCTTGCTCCCAGCCGATGTGGCTGTACGATCTATTCAAGTAGTGGATGCAAAGTTCCATCCGCGCTTTGATGCGACCGCCCGTCTTTATCGTTACAGGTTATTCTGTCAGTCACTGCGTGACCCGATGCGGGAACGATTTGATTGGCGGGTATGGCCTGCGATCAATGCGAATATCTTGACAGATGCTGCAAAGCTTTTTTTAGGGACGCACGATTTTTCTGCCTTCGGTTCCCCGACCACTCCCAAAGGCACTACCGTACGGACCGTGATGAAAGCGGAGTGGCAGCAAGTCAGTGAAGATGGCTGGCATTTTGAAGTACAAGCGGATGCCTTTCTCTACCGAATGGTGCGCAGGCTGGTTTTTGTGCAAGTGGCAGTTGCGCAGGGAATAACTTCAGTGGAAGCAGTCGCTAATTCTTTAGCGAAACCACTTCCAGCTGAGACCCGAAGCGGACTTCCATCTGGATTGGCGCCGGCACATGGGTTGACGTTAGTCGAAGTAAAATACAAAGAGTAAGAGTTGATTGGTTAATTAAGAAAAGAAACGGAGATACAGAAAGTGTACAAGTCGTACTATCCGAAAGCAAGCGAAATCGAACGCAAGTGGGTTCTGGTGGATGCCACAGGTCAAAACCTTGGGCGTATTGCCGCAAAGATCGCCCACGTGCTGCTCGGCAAACATAAACCGACGTTCACACCTGGTGTGGAGATGGGTGATAACGTGATCGTCATCAATACTGAGCGCGTGACCGTAACCGGTACCAAGACCAGCTCGAAATTGGATACCAAGATCTATTACAGTCACTCGAATTATCCGGGTGGTTTGAAATCCATTTCGTTGCGCGATCAACTCAAGCAACACCCTGACCGCGCCTTGCGCGATGCAGTGTGGGGCATGTTGCCGCATAACCGCATGGGACGTTCCGTGCTCAAACGTTTGAAGATCTACGCCGGTCCGGATCATCCGCATGGCACAAACAATCCTGAGCCGTTGGCGTAAGAAAGATAAAGGAAGAATTTATGGCACAATATTATGAAGCTGTTGGACGCCGCAAGGAAAGCACTGCGCGCGTACGCCTGACTGATGGTTCCGGCAAGTTTGTTGTGAACGAGAAAGATGGCGCCGCCTACTTTACCCGCTTAGGCGACTTGAACGACATCCTGCGCGCATTCTCTACAGTTGGGCAGGATGCGGGCAAGTATGATGTCAGCGTCAAGGTGATGGGCGGTGGTCCCACCGGTCAGACCGAAGCCGTGCGTTTGGGTGTCTCCCGCGCACTCGTTTTGATCAACGGCGATTGGATTTCTCTGCTCCGCAAACAGGGCTTGCTCACTCGCGATGCCCGTGTCAAAGAACGCAAGAAGCCTGGTCTCAAGAAAGCCCGCAAGGCTCCGACCTACACCAAGCGCTAGTTCTCAAATATTAAACTAATCCGAAATGCGTAATTCGTAAGATACAATTTGCGAATTACGTTTTTCGTTTTAACTGGAGATTTTATGGACTTCTCACTCGTCGCTCAAATCTTTGAAGTACTTCGCATCGCTCCGCCCTCGAAATTGATCCTGCTCGAAGCAGAGACTCTTTCATCCACGCATGTTCCGCCGTACCCGCCCGATATGCCGGTGCTGTTCACGAATATTTCTTCCAGGGAATTGGCGTTGCAATTGAAGAAGGTGCTACTGACAACGTATCCTGCGGAGCATGTAGTTCATGTTGTTGAAATGGGGGAGACGAAAGAAGAAAGATTGACCAACTTGAGCAGCGGTGGTGAGGCTGTTAGTTTATATGTCCCAGCGCTTGGCGAAGGGACATCCTTCGAGTCGTTCGCTGAAATCGTCGCCCATTTGCGCGCTCCCGAGGACGGTTGCCCATGGGACAAGGAGCAGACGCACGAATCCCTGCGTAAACATTTGCTCGAAGAATCCTATGAAGCGATCTCTGCAATTGATTCGGGCGACTTCGCTAGTATGCGTGAAGAATTTGGCGATATGTTGTTGCAGGTAGTTTTGCAATCACAAATTGCGAACGATGAACAGAAATTCAATGTGAACCAAGTTGTTCAAGGAATTTACTCAAAGATCGTGCGTAGACATCCGCATGTGTTTGGTGATGTGGAATTGGATGGCGTAGACGGTGTGCTGGCAAATTGGGAAAAGTTGAAGGAAAAAGAGCGCAAGGACGCTGGGCAAAACGAAAAGGGACTGTTAGATGGTGTGCCACTCGCTTTGCCTGCCTTAAGTCAGGCGCAGGAATATCAAGATCGCGCCGCGCGCGTGGGATTTGACTGGCCCGAGATCGAAGGCGTGCTCGATAAAATCAAGGAGGAAATTGAAGAGATCAAGACTGCCGAAACTGATTTTGAACTTGCCTCTGAGATCGGTGACTTGTTCTTTGCGATCGTCAATCTGGCACGCTGGAAAAAAGTGGATGCTGAATCCGCATTGCGCAGTACAAATATGAAATTCAAGAAGCGCTTTGCGTATGTGGAACAGGGTGCAAAGAAGCAGGAACGAAATTTGTCGGAGTTGTCACTGGAAGAGATGGATGCGCTCTGGAATCAGGCGAAGCAACGCGGAATGTAAGAACCTATCCAGCCTTGTCGATTACTGCTTTGGCTTCCGCAAGTCCAACGCCGGTCATTTCGCGATATAACTTGATCGCCTCGATTTTGTTACCGCTTCGTAAGGCTGCTTGAATTTGTGGGGATAGCATTGGATCTGAGCCAGGATCCGTATACTCAAGATTTAAGTGACGATAAAGAAGTTTCAAGCGGTCTTCCAGTTCGTTGATGCGAGATCGAAGCAATTGAACTTCAGTTTCAGTGACCATGGTTTCTCCTGTTTGTATTATGACACGCTACGCGATGCCGCATTATTCTATATTACGTGACATCAAATATTCATCGTAATATTTGCCTTCATACAAGATACCGCGCGGCTCAGTACCGTAGATGTTGAATCCGCAACGTTCGTAACATCGCACAGCGGATGTGTTATTCGTCATGACACCAAGTTTTACGATGTTGACCTGTTGCATCCCTGCCCAGTTAATGCAAGTCTCAATAAGTACCTCAGCGATATGTAGGCCCCGCCATTCCGGGCGAACGTATACTCCCCAGATATAGGCGCCATGTTTTGTTTTTGGTGATTCGCCCAGCCGAATTCCAGTCATGCCGATGAGTTGCGAGGTGTGTTCCGCAAAGAAAAGCTTTCCATGCTCATCTTGTTTCACCCTGCCTTCCCAAAAGCTCATAGGTTGGTTGAGATTTAATTCATAGTCTGCGCTGAATGCAGTGGGACTATCCAGCAGGGCGTCAAGCCGCAGCCCACGGTATAGTATGAGATCTGTGAGAGTTGATTCTCGAATGATAACCTTACCGCGTGATGTTTCGAAAGTTTTATTTAGCGGTTGCATGTAAATCGATCCAGTGCCATGTCAAAGAGTGACTGGGTATTTTCAGCCTGTGGGCTGTACACTTTCCAGCCGAAGGCCCGGTCACCGCAGATCCAGGCGCCTGCTGCGCCAAATGGCAGGACGGGCGTTGTGGTGGAAGTAATCGGGATGTAGATCACGTTCATATCGCGAATCAGCTTCACATCCAGAGTTCCGACCCGTGTATCCACATCATCCAAAATGAGATCAAGCATAAATTGTGGGTCCGAACTGCCCGGCGCGAGTTGCCACATCAATTGAATCAAAAGATTGCCATTATAGGCAGCCATCAGTCCGTTTTGATATGTATTGGGGCTTCCCTGATTGCTGGTAACAGCGCTCACATCGTAAAATGCCATTTCAATTGGGTGACCGATGCAGAATTGGTATTCGCAAAACAAGCCCTTCAAGTCCATGGGCGTAGGGGATGGATACGGTGTTGGTATCGGGACTGAAGTGGGGGTTGATATTGCCGACAAGGTGGATACAATGTCTTGTGGAACCTGAATATTTGGGTTAGTTCTTAGGTTGCAGGCTGATACAATCAACATTAAAAATAGTATAGTTTTATAGCGCATGCACCCGATTATACTTTTATTCAGGAACAATCCCGATGATGCTTTCGTCCTGTAAACAAGGAGTAAGAATGAAAAAATATTTATCGACTTATGTTTTATTAATCTTGATATTTACAGCCTGCGCGCCGCAGCCCACGGAACAGGGACTGCTTCCAAATGACGATTCATATCCAAATACATCCTACCCAAATACCTCCTATCCGAATGAAGACTCGTCATCCTCGCATTCGCCTGTGAATTTGATCCTCGCTCAACAAGCCGCGATCACGGTTCTTTCTCAAAGCCTAAACCTGCCGCCTGGACAAATCACCGTAATCTCCGCTGAAGCCGTGCAGTGGCCCGATGGCTGTCTCGGAGTCCAAACGTTGGGCGTGATGTGTACTCAGGCGATCGTGCCAGGCTATAAAATTATTCTGGAAGCTAACGGTGAACAGTACGAATTTCACACGAATGTTGATGGCAGTCAAGTCGTGCAAGTGGAAAGCATTGTTGCGGGGTCTGTGGAAGAAATGGTAATTAAGCAATTGGCGTCTAATCTTGAATTGGACGAAAGTGATATCGCAGTTGTGAGTAGTTCTGATGTTGAATTTTCGGATGCATGTCTGGATGTTGCTATGCAGGATGTGATGTGTGCCCAGGTGGTGACTCCCGGAAAGATCATTGTTCTGGAAGTGGACGGTGTGC
>Ga0137333_1000298_pt1 | contig 13636 bp, 14 predicted proteins | sample EasRivERMLT231_2_FD_102286 | JGI IMG/M metagenome (GOLD analysis project Ga0137333, IMG submission 102286) | Soil microbial communities from meander-bound floodplain in the East River, Colorado, USA - East River MetaG ERMLT231_2 | ecosystem: Environmental > Terrestrial > Soil > Floodplain ... | reverse complement strand
TGGAAGGTTTCTGCTACTTGGGTTATAGTCGCCATGGGGATCCTTTTGTCATGTTTGGGCTTGAACACCACCATCATGCCAGAGAATCCCCTCTTTTACACCTTACGTTGATGCACATGGGGCAAAGCATGCTTCGCCCCTGCAATCACCATGCGCTGCGCACCATATCTTTTCTCTTTCTTCTTTCTGCTGATCGCGATCCTCCTCAGCCTCGCGATCGGTTCTGTTTTCATTTCCCCCAGGGAATTATGGCAGGTCATCGTCGGGAATGGCAGTGAAACCTTCACATCCATCCTTTGGAGAATTCGATTACCAAGAACCGTTCTCATCGCGCTGACCGGCGCGGCATTGGGAGGCAGCGGCGCAACGTATCAAGGTTTGTTCCGCAATCCGCTTGCCGATCCATTTCTCATCGGCGTTGCCTCCGGCGCAGGGCTCGGCGCGGTCATTGCAATGTCCGTTAAGTGGCCTTATACATTTTGGGGTCTCATGGCGATCCCGCTATCGGCATTCATCGCCGCATTGCTCACCGTATTTATTGTATATTCATTGGCACGCGTCGGTAACACCATCCCCACCACCAATTTAATTCTAGCGGGCGTGGCCTTCTCGTCCTTCGCCACCTCGCTCACATCCTTCCTTATGTTGCGTTCCACAGGCGAAGTCCGCCGCGCGCTCGGCTGGCTGCTGGGTGGTGCAAGTCAAAGCGGCTGGACAGCCATCCTTGCCATCATGCCATATCTTTTGATCGGCATCGGCATCTTGATCTTCAGCGGACACGCATTAAATCTTTTGCAGTTCGGCGATGACCAGGCACAACAACTTGGACTCAACGTCACGCGTACCAAAAGAATCGTGTTGACTGCCGCCTCTTTAGCGACTGCCGCGGCTGTGGCTTTTTCCGGCATCATTGGCTTTATCGGACTCATCGTCCCGCATCTCATTCGACTTTGGTTTGGTCCTGATTACAGACGTTTACTGCCCCTCAGCATTCTCGGCGGCGCAACGGCGTTGCTCATTTCCGATATACTGGCGCGCGTGGTATTAGCGCCACAGGAGATTCCCGTCGGCATCATCACCGCGCTTGCCGGCGCGCCATTTTTCTTATGGGTCTTGAAGAGCGCAAAGAATCAAGGATATTGGTAACTATGGAAATCGTCATTCGTGATTTGGATCGCTACAATGATGTAGACTTTGGTCAATGCGATAATTCTTTTACTGTGAAATCAAAATTGATCTTGAGCGCAGAAGATGGAAGGATCAGTTACACAATTGTGGATGTACTACCTTATATAAAGAGTTACGGGGTAGAACGAACTGATTATGCTGAATATGCAGACAGTTTCAACCACAACATTTGCTTTGCTTATATAAATGAAGAACTCGCTGGACAGACCCATGTGCAAAGTTATTGGAATAAATATGCATATATTTCTGACTTGATCGTTGACACAAAGTATCGTAGACAGGGCATTGGGCGCGCGCTCATCGAACATAACATCCAATGGGCACAGGCAAAAGGATTGTCAGGTATCATGCTGGAAACCCAGAACAACAATGTCGCCGCGTGTAAATTTTATGAAAGTTGTGGTTTTGAACTACGCGGCTTTGATACCCATTTATACAAGGGCCTGAATCCCGCAACAGATGAAATTGCGCTGTATTGGTATTTGATATTTTAAATATATCCTGCTGGTTGAGCGCAAGCAATCGAAACCAGCATTAAGCAAAGCAATAATAGGTTTGAATTAAACTGGTGGTTTCGACACCTGCACTTGTGTGCTGGTGCAAGTGTACGCCCTTCGCAAAAACCGCTCAGGGCTACTCAACCACCAATGTAAAAATGATATGCTCAAAATCCAATCCATCTCCGTCTCTTATGGCTCCCGCCCAATCTTGCACGATGTGTCCCTCAATGTGCAAAGCGGCGAAGTCCTCGCGCTGATCGGACCGAACGGCGCGGGTAAGTCAACGCTCATCCGCGCGGCGAGCGGGGTGATTCCATATACCGGTCATGTCCGCACGAATGGGGATGACTTCGTTACGTTGACTCCCATGCAACGCGCAAAATATATTGCGACCGTTCCTCAGGCAGTTTCCATGCCGCCCGCGTACACCGTTTGGGAGACTGTGATTCTCGGGCGCACACCTTATCTTGGTTTTCTCGGTCAGCCTTCAAAAAAAGATGAGGATATTGCGCGACAATCCTTGCAACGCGTAAGCGCGCTTCAATTTGCAGACCGACGCGTGGGCGAACTCTCAGGTGGAGAACAACAACGGGTATTGCTTGCGCGCGCCTTGTGCCAATCCACGCCGATATTGTTACTGGATGAACCCACCGCGCATTTGGATTTGCAATATCAAGTCAGTTTATTGGAATTGGTATCTGAACTCGCCCACAAGGATCATCTTGCCGTGCTGGTTGCGCTCCATGATCTGAATCTCGCCGCACATTACGCGGACCGCATTGCTCTCATGGTCGCGGGGAATATCAAAGCGATGGGAAAGCCGAAGGAAGTATTGCTACCTGAATTGATCGCTGAAGCCTATTGCCTGCCCGTACAAGTGATCAAGCATCCGTTTTTGGATATTCCACTGATATTGCCGGAAACAAAAAAACAAAAGCCATTAGACATGTCATCCTGAGGGAGCGTTCGTTGCGACCGAAGGATCTCGATTGTTGTACCAGAGATTCTTCACTGTGCTCAGAATGACATTGCATGGGGAATAAAAAACTTCCGAGATTCTGATCTCGGAAGTTTTTGTTGCTGTCAAATTAATTAGCTAACAACCTATCCCCATCTCCACTTCGTGCCATCCTTGCTGTCTTCGATGGTCACGCCAAGTTCTTTGAGTTTGTCGCGGAGTTGGTCGGAGAGTGCCCATTGTTTTTGTTTGCGCGCTTCATTTCTTTCCGCAATCAATGCATTGACTTGTGCCTCTACCTCGCTGGAGCCCTGTTTTTCTTTCAATTGCAGGCCGAGTACGCCAGTCAATCCACGCAAGGTGTTTTGTGCAGTTTCGAGTTGGGTGTCCGTGGCGCCATTGTCACGGGCGGTGTTGATGGCTTTGACGAGTTCATGCAACGCGGCGATGGCGAGCGGGGAGTTGAAGTCATCGTCCATGGCATCGGTGAAGGATTGCTTCGTCGATTCGGCTTGGGAGGCAAGTGCAGAAACGGCTTCAGCGGGCAGTCCCTTTCCGGATGGCGAAGCAGACCGAAATGCGGACTTGAGGCGCTCGAGGGATTTTTCGGCGGCATCCTGAGTCTCATCATTGAAGATCAACGGCGCGCGATAGGAGCCGGTTAATACGAGCATCCGCATGACATCAGCATCACGCACGCTCAGGAAGTCCTTGATACTGACCATGTTGCCGAGCGACTTGGACATTTTCTCGCCGCCGAGTTGCAACATGCCATTGTGAATCCAATAGCGCGCAAATTGTTTGCCCGTATAAGATTCGGTTTGTGCGATCTCATTTTCGTGATGTGGAAAGATCAGGTCGTTGCCGCCACCGTGAATATCGATCTGTTCGCCGAGTTCGGCGAGATTCATTGCCGAGCATTCGATATGCCAACCGGGACGCCCCTTGCCCCATGGACTATCCCACGAAATTTCGCCGGGCTTTGCGGCTTTCCATAACGCGAAGTCCATCGGGTGATCCTTGGCTTCTTCCACTTCAATGCGCGCACCGGCTTGCATGTCATCGAGTTTGCGGCCGGAGAGTTTGCCGTAATCATTGTCGCTGGTAACGCTGAAATACACATCACCATTCGGCGCGGCATACGCAGCTTCCTTTTGGATCAAGCCCTGGATGAATTTGATGATGAGCGGCATCGTCTTGCTGACCTGCGGATTGGATGTGGCAGGCAGGACGTTCAGATTCTTAAGATCGTTTGAATAATCTTCGATGTAACGCTGTGAAAGTTTGAGCGGATCTTCGTTAAGTTGTTTGGCGCGGTTGATGATCTTATCGTCCACATCGGTGTAGTTCATGACGTGCCTGACGTTGTAGCCGCGATATTCAAGATAACGGCGGATGATGTCGAACACAATTGCAGACATGGCGTGACCGACGTGCGCGTCGTTATAAACCGTGACACCGCAGATGTACATCTTGACAATGTCCGGTTCGAGAGTTTGGAATTCTTCTTTCTTGCGAGTGAGGGTATTGTAGAGGCGGATCATAATTTTCACCACAAAGGGCACAAAGTACACAAAGAAAATCTATGGAAAGGCTATTCGCTCGTCGTGCTTCCAACCTTGGTGCCCTTCGTGTCCTTCGTGTTTAAATTTATTTCTTTTTCTTGCCGTTCTCTTCTTCCACACGGGCGAAGATCATGCGCCCTGCGGCAGTTTGCAGAACCTTGGTGACGACCACTTCCTTATATTCGCCAATGTGCTCGTGTCCATTTTCAACAACGACCATCGTGCCATCGTCCATGTAGCCCACGCCCTGACCATGTTCCTTGCCTTCCTGGAAGATGTTCAAGGTCATGCGCTCGGCGGGCAATAAAACGGATTTGACCGCGTTGGCAAGTTCGTTGATGTTGAGGATCGTTACACCCTGCAATTCAGCGATGCGGTTCAGATTGAAGTCATTGGTCAGGATTGGACATTTCAACTGGCGCGCCAGCACCACGAGTTTATCATCCACTTCGCGCACGCCCTCGGCATTGATGTCACTGATGCGGACGAGGATGTTCGGAAGTTTCTGCAGTTCGGCGAGCACTTCCATGCCGCGGCGTCCGCGTTGGCGGCGCAAACCGTCAGGGGAATCCGCGACATATTGGAGCTCGTTCAACACGAAGCGTGGAATCAGAAGCGTGCCTGGCAGGAATCCGGTTTTGGCGATGTCGGCGACGCGTCCATCAATGATCACACTGGTATCCAGTAAGATAGTGCGGTTGAGGTTTGTCCATGAGGAGGAAGAGCCGCTTTCGCCGCCGCGTCCACTGAGTGCGCTGAACAATCCCATAATGTCACCCTGTCGCATTACGAAGAGTGCGATCCCAAAATAGGAAAATACCAGCGTGCCAATGAATGGAAGAACTTCTCCAAATGGAGCGGGCAGCAGGGATAACGGGAAGGCCAGCAAGGCCGCGGTCAGCAGACCAACGATCAATCCGGTCAACCCTGCGAAGAGGGTCTCTGCCGAGAGATGACCCAGCTTTATTCGAATGGCGCGCGCAGGGCGTGTAGTGAAATAAGGAATCAGGATAAAGCCGCTCAAACCGCCCAGCAAAAAGGCAATCCACCTGATGAGAATAAGTTCACCGGGAGTCGGCACACTGAAAAGGTTCAACGCCCATTCCGCAAATTGCATTCCCCAAATACTACCGATTACCCAGCCAATAATGCGAAAAATAAATTCAACAATACGAAAACTAAGACTACTATTGCTTTGCATAAATAACTCCTTGTAACGTACAGAATAAATGGGAAATAATGGCTGCATGATAGCATGGCTGGGTGGCACAGTCAATTGCTTAACCCAACCTTCATATATAATTGTTATAATGAAATTTATTGACCATGACTCTTACCGATACCCTCAACCGTCCCCTGCGCGACCTGCGAATTTCCGTCACTGACCGGTGTAATTTCCGCTGTGTATATTGCATGCCCAAGGAAATCTTCGGGCCCGATTACGCCTACCTGCAACGCGACCAAATCCTATCCTTTGAGGAAATCACCCGGCTGGCGCGTATTTTTGCAAATCATGGCGTGCAAAAAATCCGATTAACCGGTGGCGAGCCGCTCGTCCGCAAGGACTTGCATGTCCTCATAAAAATGTTGTCTGACATTCCAGATCTCGATCTCACCTTGACCACGAATGGAGCCCTGCTCGCCAAACAGGCGCGTGCACTGAAAGATGCCGGACTCAAACGCGTCTCTGTCAGCCTTGACTCGCTCGATAACGAAATCTTCAAAGCCATGAACGATGTGGATTTTCCAGTAGAGAAAGTGCTCGAGGGTATGGAAGCCGCCGCGCAGGTCGGGTTGGAACCGCTTAAAGTCAATATGGTAGTCAAACGCGGCGTCAACGAATCAAGCATTTTGCCGATGGCGCGCTTCTTTCGCGAAAAAGGCTACATCCTGCGCTTCATCGAATATATGGATGTGGGCCACTCGAACGGCTGGCGCATGGATGATATCGTCCCGGCAAAAGAAATCGTCAAAATGATCAGCGCCCAGATGCCACTCGAACCAGTTGACCCAAACTATCGCGGTGAGGTGGCCGAACGCTGGCGTTATAAAGATGGAAGCGGCGAGATCGGTGTGATTGCTTCCGTCACACAGGCTTTTTGTTCCACCTGCAACCGCGCCCGTTTGTCGGCAGAGGGGAAACTATATACCTGTCTTTTTGGAATCAAGGGACACGACTTTAAGAGTCTGATACGCGGTGGCGCAACGGACGATGAAATTTCGCAACTGCTCACCCGCGTGTGGGGCAAACGCACCGACCGTTATTCGGAATTGCGTTCTGAAAATACGATTGACCTGCCCAAGGTGGAAATGTCGCATATTGGGGGATGATTCCAACAGTAGAGCGAGATAACATCTCGCATTACAGCTTCTCCCACGACAACACAAACTCATACATCCCCGGCTTGCAATAATAGACCTTATACTTCGCGCCCTCTTTGAAGGTGTGGCTTATATCATCACCAAAGGTGAAGCGCTTCTTCCCGACAAAGACATAATAGCTTCGAATATTGCTTTCGCTGGAATAACTCTCATCGAATCGAATATCTCCTGTCACTGATAACAGCGCCGCGTTTTCGAGTCGATTGGCATTCCAATATGCAAGAGCAATGCTCAGAACAATTACTCCCAAAATCACCAATCCAATCACAGGGAAAATGATCAAATACCTCGGATCAGATAGTGCTGCGCGTGAATCTTCATTTTGCAGAGCTACAGCCAGCATGATGCATATTCCCAAAAATGCGAAAACAATGATGACGACCGCACCTGTCCACGAAAAACTGCGGGCACCATGAGCGACATTCTTTAGCCATTCTTTTTGATGCGGGCTAATTTGTCTGCGTTGGTTGAATTTCAGGTCTTCTTCGGTGAACTCGAACACAGCTATTGATCTTTTCTTTTCTCATTCATATACTGATAAACGGACTCTACAATGTCATTTGCCAATACGGCACAACTCAAAGCTTCATCAATAAAATGCTGGGATTTTTCCTCAGATAAATTCGCAGATTTCAGCACGTTCAAATAGCCTGCTAGGCGAACCACCGGATTTCTGATTTCATGAAAAGACTTGGATAAAACGTATTCTGCTGATTTTCCACTCCAACGATTTATATCAGGGTTGTTCATCGCGACTCCTCAAAGGTATATACCCTTCCACCTGCACTTCAACAATTCTATCCAGCCGAAAATTTCTCTCCGCATTCCGCATGTGACAATGCGCCTGCAAATAAACATAATCCGATAACCCCATGACCTGCTTGGGTGTGATCCAGCGTTGGGTCTCCTCGCCTTCGCCATCCACATAACGGATGAACAACCGTCTCTGGCTATAAATCGCCTCACCCAATTCGGTCGGCAATTGAATCCCATCGTTGGGCCACACCGGCGAATTATAAATACCGATGTACTCATCCAGCGGCTTGTTAAACTCCCTCATCTGGTCCATCATGCCGAAGAAAATGCCGCGGGCGGTGAACGCATCATCCAGGGCGCGATGTGAGTTCGCCATCGGCACATGGAAGGCCTCGGCAATCGAAAGCAAACTATAAGAGGGCAGATCAAAAAATTGACGCGCCAGATTCAGTGTGTCGATCAAATTGGGAATCTGGATTTCACGCCCCAGACGCTTAAACTCACTGTCTAAAAATTGAACGTCGAACTGCGCATTGTGACAGACGACCACCGCGTCTTTTAACAAGCCGACAACTGCGTCAGCCACCTCAACAAAGCGCGGCGCTGACGCCAGTTCCGCATCCGTCAACCCGTTCGTGCTGGCTGCCCCCGGCGAAAGCGGACTTTCCGGATTCAGCAATTGCTGATATTGCTGTTTAATCCGTTTCCCTTCTGTGATGACGACTCCCACTTCACAGATGCGGTCACCGAACCAGGGCGAAAGCCCGGTCGTTTCAAGGTCTAAAAAAGCAAAGCGTGCGTTTGAGAGATCAAACATAATGGAAGATTTTAACTGATGTTTGTCACCCTGAGCATAGCGAAGGGTCTCTACGATAGTCTCAGAGATTCTTCGCCGCTTCGCAGCTCAGAATGACATAGCAAGATTCTAAACGGAAAACGCTTTCCCCTCCGGGTATATTTCCACAATGCCATCGCGATACAAAGTCACTGCCCCCGCACCATAAACGTTCCATGAATTGTTTTCACCATCGTTCAACATGCCGGTTTGTTCATCAATGCCGATCAGAGTCACCTCTGGGATGGATTTTAAGAGCCGCGGCGCCCAGTTTTTCCCAAATGTATCATGATGCGGCAGGACAAGTGAACCGGGAACGAGATTCAAACCACCCATAATCATCCCAGCGCCCGGATCATAATAAAACTCACACATCACCATCGCGCCTGCGCTCGAACCTGCAATGACCGCGCCGTTGTAATACGCATCCACTATAGCCTGCCAGGCCAGGCTGGCTTTTAACGTTTGGCCCAGATAATGAGTGAATCCGCCGAGCAGATAAATCAATTTTGCAGCGCGCAAAGATTTTGTGATCTCATCATTATTTGCGCTGGGTTTGTCAATCAACTGAAGTGAAACCACATCCCTCGCGCCCAAACTTTGAAACCAGCGGACTCCATTACTCCCGGCGCGTACATGATTCTTGTCCGGCGCGGCAGCTGTCGGGACGATGCGAAGCGGAACGTCGAATCCGCCAGCGAGTTCGATGGCGCGCAAGTCAGGGTCGCGCATCCGTCCGCCAAATTCTGCACCGCCTTCGAGAAGTAAATAGCCCATATAAGAATTGTAACTGATATCGAGGGTGCGACGCACCATTGTTATGCCGGTTGTATAATGGAAATATCCCACCCAAGGAGAAACACCATGTCGAATCCAAAAGCCGGGGACCATTTTGAAAGTTTGTTTGAATACGCTCCCATCTCGTTGTGGGAACAGGATTACAGCGGGATCAAAAACTTCCTGGATGATTTGCGCGCAAATGGGGTCAGTGATCTTGAGAAACATCTCGCCGAACATCCCGATGACATTTACAAAAGCATGGGACTTATCAATGTGAAACGTATCAATCGCGAGACACTCAATCTGTTCGGGGCGAAGTCTGAGCAGGAGTTAACTGCCAATCTCGATAAAATGTTCCGCGATGAAATGCGCGTACACTGGCAGTCTGAGTTAATGGCATTATGGAACGGGGAGAAAAGCTGGTCTGGAGACGGGATCAATTACCGGCTGGATGGCGAAGCGCTCCACATCCGTTTGCATTGGCGCATTTTGCCTGAGTGTGAATCCACGTGGGATTGTGTGCTGGTGTCCATCGAAAATATCACCGCGTTAAAAAAAGCTGAACAACGTTTCCATAATCTATTCATGCACGCACCGATCTCATTATGGGAGGAGGATTATTCTGTGCTCAAACAGGGATTGGACGATCTGCGGGCGCAGGGTGTTGTGGATCTGAAAGCGCATCTGGCTTCGCACCCCAAAACTGTGGACCATTTCATGAGCCTGATCCGCGTGCTGGATGTGAACCAGAAAACACTTGATCTGTTCGAAGCTGAAAGTAAAGAGGCCCTGCTTGCGAATCTAAATAAAGTGTTTCGCGATGAAATGAGCAGTCACTTCTCCAATGAACTCGTGGATATGTGGAACGGCAAAACCTATTATGAACGGGAGGGCATTAATTACGCATTGTCCGGCGAACTGGTGAACGTGCATCTGCATTGGACGCTGATGCCCGGGCATGAAAAGGATTTCGATTGGGTGTTGGTGGCATTGCAGGATATTACTGCGCGCAAAAAGGCGGAGGAATATCTGCGTTATCTGGGCACACACGATGTGATGACGGGTTTGTATAACCGTGCTTTCTTTGACGAAACCTTGCATCGGCTTGAGAGCGAGCGCCGTGACCCGATCAGCGTGATCGTCATTGACCTGAATAATTTGAAAACGACCAACGACAATTACGGTCATCAGGCGGGGGATCAGTTGATCCGCCGCACAGGGGAGGTGCTGAAAGCCAGTCTCGACGTTGGCTATATCGCGGCGCGCATCGGCGGCGACGAATTTTCCCTGATCCTGCCGGACACCAATGAACAGACTGCCTATGCCCTGATGGAACGTGTGGAGTCACTGGTCGTGATGAACAATAAGTTTTATCGCGAGCCTGAGTTGAGTTTCTCGCTGGGATCAGCAACCAGCGAACCCGGCTTGTCGCTTGAGAAAGTGATCAGCCTGGCGGATAATGCAATGTACGATAATAAAGGGCAATACTATCGCCGCCGCAGGGAGGATCAATAATTCACAGCTTGTATTCATCGAACGGAATATTGTTCAAATGATTCATCAACGCCTGTTTCACATAGGGGACGGTGTTTGCGGGCAAATTATTTATTTCCACCCAGCGCAAATCATCACATTTATCAGGTTCAGCATTGAACGGCTCCCCCTGCCATTTGTGGACGTGCACAAAGAAATCGACGCGTTCGTCATCTTCGATGCGATGCATGACAGATGAGAAGACCATATCATTCACATTGAGTTCTACGCCAACTTCTTCCTTCGCTTCACGAACGCCTGCTTCCATCACAGTCTCGCCGCCATCCAAATGCCCGGCAGGTACGCTATATTCTCCATCGCGAAAACCCGTATTGAATCGGCGCGAGATCAATATCTGATTCTCGCATAAGAAAAACAAATGCACTGTGACGGGAAATCTGGCACGCATACATTTCTCCATTTCAAAAATCCGCCTTATGCCCGGCGGATTTTTACATTTTTACTTCAACATCAAGCCCACTTTATCAGGGTTGGTCGGGTCAGACATATCAACCATCACGGGAACGACGGCGCCCACCTGCACCTGCGATAAACGGATGATCGGAATTGTCACAGTTTTCGTAAGTTGATAAGGCGCGCCATAAGGCATGCGGATCTCCAGTTTCATCGTAACGCGCGGGTTGTCATTGATGCGCATGCCTGTATCCTCAAGTGAAAGAATGGTCGCTTCGCCCTGTGTGCCTTTTGCCATCAATTCCTCTGCACGTTTCTGCCGATTACGATAAAAATAAATGGGAATGGCAATCGCCGCTGCAGTGGTGACCAGAGTGCAGAGAACGCTGACACAAATGATCGCCAGTGTCACGCCGGAAATGCCCAGACCGAACCAGGTTGCAGGATCCATGAGGAAAACTCCTTTGGCAAAAGTATTGGGCGAGTATACAGGGAATCAATAAAAAATGGTCAAGAGAATTTGTCTTGTTCCGCAATTCATATGAAATCCCAATGTCAGCGCCAATCACCTAAAATATTTCTCCCAAACCCTTTTCTTCTCCTCCTCTGGAATAAACGATGCCTCATACGCATACCGATTGCAGATGGCGATCTCTTCCATGCTCAGACCCAGCACCTCATGCGCAATGCGGTATTCGTTGTTGAGATTTGTTTCCAGCACTTCGGGATCATCCGAATTGATAGTGACTTTTACTCCGAGACTAAAAAATTTTTTCAGCGGGTGCTCTTCAATCATCCGCACGGAGTTGGTGAGGTAATTACTCCAGGGATTCACTTCCAGTGTGATGCCGCGTTCCTTGATTAACTCCACGGCTTTCATATCTTCAATTGAGTGGATGCCGTGCCCGATGCGGTCAGGGTGGAAATTATAGATCGTATCGATCACAGCCGAGGCTGGTGTGTCCTCCCCGGAATGGATCGTCACCTTCAAGCCTGCTTCCTTGGCTTTGCGAATCGGCTTCATAAAATCCTGCATGGGGTGGAGCAGTTCACCGTCTGCCAGATCCACGCCCAAAATATGTTCGCGGTGACGGATCGCCCAGTTTACAGTTTTGACGCAGGACTCCGCGCCCATGCCGCGTGAAGTGATGGCGATATATCCAATCGCCATATCGAATTCCTTTTCGGCGCGTTCTTTTGCACGCAAGAGACCTTCGAGACAGGCATCCCAATCGAGGTTGTGTCCATGAAACGCCCAATCCGGTGAGAAGCGCACTTCGAAAAGTTTGATATTCTGTTTGGCAGAATCTTCGAATAATTCCCATGCAATCCGTTCTACAACTTCTGGTGATGTAATGCTGTTTTGGAAAATGTCAAATGCCTTCAACACCGCCTGCAAATCACGCATTTGATCATAGACTTTGACATGCTTATCCAATTCACTGACTTCGTACGAAGGCAACTTCAAGTTGGATTCTTTGGCAATATCAATAATCGTCTGCGTGCGGATCGCGCCTTCGAGATGGATATGGATTTCTGTCTTGGGAAGGTCGTTGTATTTCGGGTCAAAGTTTTTCATGGGTAAATCCTTTTACCACAAAGGGCACGACACTTGCAACTGCACGCAAGTGCAGTTGAGAACACAAAGGAAAATCAATTTGCCTTAAGGCTTTAAACCTTCGTGACCTTAGTGTCATTTCGACGGGCTCAATGCAAGCCTTCGTGTTTAATAATTTGCCGCCAACCGCAATGCCGCTTGCAACAAAACATTCGCGCCGTTGACGCAATCTTCCCATTCGGTAAATTCCTTTGGCGAGTGACTCGTCCCATTCACCGAGGGGACGAAGATCATGCCAACGGGACACAAGTCCGCGAGCGATTGACCATCGTGACCTGCGCCGGATGTAAGCGACGTATGAGATAGGCCCAAATCGTCACAGGCTTCTTTGTAGGCGTTCTGAACTTTATCACTCATGATGCTCGGTGAGTGTTTGCCCAGATTTTCAACTATCAACTCCAAACCAAAACATGTTGCTTCTGTATTTGCCAATGCAATCAACGCCGCATCTAATTTATTGAACTCATCTTCATCTGGCGAACGAAATTCAAGTGACACATCCACACGCGCAGGGACGATATTGAACGCGCCGGGCGCAAAATCCATTTTGCCAACGTTCACCACGCAACTCGGAAACTTCGTCATCACCATTTCACGCGCCGCGAGGGTGAACGCGCTAGCACCCAACGATGCGTCGAGTCGATCATCCATTGTCGTTGAACCGGCATGGTCCGCGCGCCCGATGAATGACAAACGATACGACCAAATGCCAACAATCGCAGAGACCACGCCAATATCGAGCTTTGCGCGTTCGAGGCGCTTGCCCTGCTCGATGTGCAATTCCAAATAACCTGCAAACGAATCCTTCGGGCGCACCGCGCCCAACATACTTTCATCGGTCAAGCCTGCTCGCATCATCCCTTCGACTAAATTATCTCGTCCACCACGCGGACTTTGCAACATCTCCGGACTCAAATGACCAGCTATAGCCGCGCTCCCAAGCAGACCGACCAACGTGCCTTCTTCATCTGTGAAATCAATCGCTTCCAAATTGACCTTGAGCTTGATCCCGCTTTCTTTGACCGTTCTCAACACTTCGAGGGCGGCGATGACGCCCAGCGCGCCGTCAAAGCGTCCGCCGTTGGGGACGGAGTCGAGGTGGGAACC
>Ga0137333_1000297_pt1 | contig 13650 bp, 15 predicted proteins | sample EasRivERMLT231_2_FD_102286 | JGI IMG/M metagenome (GOLD analysis project Ga0137333, IMG submission 102286) | Soil microbial communities from meander-bound floodplain in the East River, Colorado, USA - East River MetaG ERMLT231_2 | ecosystem: Environmental > Terrestrial > Soil > Floodplain ... | reverse complement strand
TTGTAATGCCAAACTTTCGGAAGTGAACCACTAACCTTGAAAATGAACGGTGTATTTTCACAGATGAGCGGACCGGTTTTCAAAAACAAAACTACGAGTGAATTTCTGCAAGTGCCTGCCCAACGGCTGGCGTTACCCGCTGGTGGGTGGGACGAGGTAACGCCACTTTGACGGAACCAACTCCAAGTCACGCAAAGTGCTTGAAAACGCGCAGACTCCCACCAGTCGGGTGCACGCTGTGTTGGGCGCTCTCATGACGGAGGCTTGTACTTTTTTTCAAAGAGTACAATTGGCAGGTGCTGTAAGGTCTTTTTTTGGTTCATGGAGTAGCGAAACAAGAAACCGCTAGCAGCGAAGCTAGGTACGCAATCGAAGAGTTGAGAGATAGGGGATTTCACAAACCACGGCATAGCGTAAGGGAAAATGACCGTCACTAGCAGAAGTGCGATCACCAGAATCCTGATCACTCCATATTTTCCCTGAAGGAAAGTAATCTCAATCCCATGTGCGAACAACCAGCCAACTAAGAAGGACAAACCAGCAATCCATATAATCCAATTATCTAACAAGATCAAGTAAGATGGATCATTCGCAAACCGATGAACGGTAAGCAAAATAGAGTTGACTCCTCCGCTTAGGAAGATACAGCCGATTAATGCCAAAAAGACTATTGCATCCCACTTTACTGAGACATTTTCCTGTTTTACTTTCGCTGACGAAAATTTTGTCATCTTCACCTTTCCCTGTTTATTTTACTTATCTTTGCTTCTGCTCCAGCGCCCAACGGCTTGCGTTACCCGCTGGTGGGTGGGACGAGAAGCGCCGTTTTGACGGAACCAACTTCAAGCCACGCAAAGTGCCTGAAAACGCGCAGACTCCCACCAGTCGGGTGCACGCTGTGTTAGCCAGCTTTCGGCAGGGAATAACCAACTTATACATCAATCCGCCTGCTTGGACGATAAATTCATAAACAGATTTGGAGCATGATTTTTCAAATCAATTTCTAGCTCGCGATTGTCCCATCCAGAAAATTGATATAGCGGGATCACAGGTGTGGTCTTACTTGTTCCAATATTGATCTGAAAGCCAGATGTTTCTGCGCGCTTCAGCCTGAGCATATCACCTTGAAAAGGCAACGGCGATTTATAAATTTCATCGACATTATCCCAAAGACAGTGAATTCTATGGAAAGGCCAATACCTATAATCAATTCCGGAATCTGATACTGCTAAGTAGCTGAATAGAGCGCGCCCAAACGGCAGTAGACACAAAATGATGGAAGATAACGACAATGCTAAACCAAGTAGACCCAAGACAAAAGATGTAATGAACCCTATTGGGCTAGACCCTCCAGAAAGCGTGGGTCTCATAGCATAGAACATCACCCCCAAACCCGAAAGTAGGAATGGAAGGACTATGATAATTACCAAAAACTCGCCTGCAATTGCCTTCCACGATAATCTATATTTTTTCATCACCATACTGAGGATCCTGAGATTCTTTTCTACCCATTGATTCTTTTGAGAGCTGGCTAACGGCTTGCGTTACCCGCTGGTGGGTGGGATAAGATAACGCCGCTTTGACGGAATCCAGCTTGAGCCCACGAAAACTGTCTGAAAACGCGCAGACTCCCACCAGTCGGGTGCACGCTGTGTTGGGCGAACAGCCTCTTCATTTTTATAGGTTGGAACAATTATTCTCTTCTTCGTTAGCTGTTGCTGAATATCGTAATCCTTTTCCTACCAATGAACATGGGGCGGTTTATTTTCAAGTATCAGTTCTACGAATTGAATTAATCCTCGTTCCTTAAGTTCTTCAATAAAAACAGGCCACGGCGGTATATTACTATGATAAGGTTTTTCGCATGGCCCGGTATACATGCCTCCGCCAGGGCCGGTGTACAGACCTCCACCAACCCCCGTATATAAACCTCCTCCAACTCCAGTATATAGTCCGCCTCTGACACCTGTATATAGTCCACCTCCAACGCCAGTGTACAGACCTCCTCCAACTCCAGTATATAGTCCGCCTCCGACACCTGTATATAATCCGCCTCCTACTCCTGTGTATGCACCACCACCTACGCCAGTATACATTCCTCCACCAACACCAGTGTACAACCCCCCACCCACTCCTGTGTATTGATCACGTGGCCACATTTTTTGCCTCCTTTTCGGGAATTTACGTTCTTAGGATTATTAATTCACGATCAACTTAAGTTCGCCCAACGGTTTGCGTTACTGGCAGGTGGGTGGGCGTGGACTCTGCCTGGGAGCAGTATAAACTCGAAGCCAGAAAAATGCTTGAAAATGCCGCAGACTCCCACCTGTCCAGTGCACGCGGTGTTGGGCGGCTTTATGCCCATGCATACCCCGCTTTTAGGTAGCTGCTTGTGTCCGCCAATTCAGGGAATGCACCAGCAATTTACAGTTCTTTTCTATCGGGCTGATAGGTAAGAGCGATTATTCCTGAACTGAGGGTTTCGTTTTTGACAATCTTGAGTCTTGTGATAGGCATTCCCTCTTTGAATAAACGCCTTCCACTCGTCATAATATTAGGGTGGACCAGGAACCGATACTCATCGATAAGATCATTTTCCACTAGCGATTGGACAAGGGTGGCACTGCCATCTATAAGAATGTCCTTGCCTGGCTGCTGTTTCAGCCTGGTGATTTCTTCCACAACATTTCCTCTGATGATTGTTGATTCTTTCCATGGAGCTTCTTTCAGCGTTGAAGAGACGACATACTTCTTCATGGTGTTGAGCATTTGCCCCACACCATCGTCGTTTGCCTGCGTAGACCAGTACGGCCAAAGCATTTCATAGGTTATCCGCCCAAGGAGGTAAACATCACATCCCGAGTACCCTTCCATAATGTGCTTTTGCCTCTCGGCGCTGTCATAAGGAAAGAACCATTGGTCCATATTATCCGCGTCAAAGACACCATCCAAGGTCATCCACTCTTTAACAACTATTTTTCTCATGGTAATTCTCCTTTGCAGGAGTTTAGGACATATGTTCTATTTCGTCAAGACGGGAACAAACGAAATTCCAAACTCGCCGAAGCCGCCCAACGGTTTGCGTTACCCGCTGGTGGGGCGGGATGAGATAACGCCGCTTTGCAGGAACCAGCTTTGAGCCACGAGAAGTGCCCGAAAACGCGGCGACTCCCACCAGTCGGGTGCACGCTTTGTTGGGCGGCTGGTTTAGGTTACCTTTGCTGAGATTGGGTTAGTTATTTCGCTTTTGCGCATGGCTACTTTATTCACCCGATAAGTAATTCTCTTTGATACTATTGATGTGATGTAACTCATGTCCGGCGATGTGATATGCTGCTGCACGGACGCTCATTATATTACCACTACCGATTCCTTTTCTTATTAATGCTTCTTCATCAAGGCTTTCGAAAAATGTAATAGTTGCCCTACGTACGGATATAAATTCTTCAATAATCGCTTCTATCTCACGATGATTTGCGCCAGAATAGGGAACATACTCGTCTTGCTCGAACCCAGGCAATTCAGTTGTATCATTTCTGGCAAAACGCAATGCCCGATAACAATATATCCGTTCATCATCGACGACATGTACCAGAATTTCTTTAATAGTCCACTCGCCCTCAGCATGTCGAGTAGTTAGTTTTCCTTCAGGCAACAAACGTATGAACCTGACTGTATTTTCCAGATTATCTCGCAAATGCTTTAGAATGAGACCATCATCAGGCAATAGGTTAATATACATAATGGTATAAGGTGCATATTCACCTACTATTGGTTTGGGGATCAACTTCATTTCTATAGCCTCTCTTTACCGATTAGTTCTTATTTCGCTTGATGCCCACTATCTAGATCAAGCCGCCCAACGGTTTGCGTTACCCGCAAGTGGGCGGGACGAGACTCGGCTTGAGAGCAGTATAAACCCGAAGCCAGGAAAATGCCTGTAAATCGCGCAGAATCCCACTTGTCGGGTGCACGCTTTGTTCGGCGGCTCTATGATCACAAGACTCTTTACCTAAAAAAGACTCCACCGTTAACACACCAAATTTTTACACACAACTTAATCTTTGGCAATAACTCATTGACTCACGGTTTACTTTCAAAATCTCGAGCGTCCAAAACAACAGTTTCTCCCCACTTGTCGATCACTTCAAATCTATATTGGTCGAGCCAATTTATTTCAACATCACAAGCGTCTTTGACTCGATAAACTCCTTTTCTAGTCTCTTGACCAAAAGTAATATCTATTCGAGTTGAACAATCACAAGTTGCTCCACAATCATCACTGACTGCATGGACAATGATTGAATTGTCGGGATTCGGATCTGAGTGCAAAACTGTATCTCCTCCGCTCGACATGGCAATCCCCAAGGCAATACCACTCGCAATTTGCAATCCAAAATACAGACAACCCAATATAGCCACAGCCCCTACGGTTATAAGGATAGCGAGAATCACGCTTCTTTTTGGGATTCTGGTTTTGTCAGAATTTGATTGACCCTGCTGCATATCACTGCTCACATAAATGACTGATTTTGTAACGAATCAAAGAGCTCACCAATTCTTCCTGCGGAAATAATCCCTGATTTCCAGCCGCCGAACGGCTTGCGTTACCGGCTGGTGGGTGGGACGCGACAACGCCACTTTGACGGAACGAACTTCAAGCCGCGCAAAGTGCTTGAAAACGCGCAGACTCCCACCAGTCGGGTGCACGCTGTGTTAGCCCGCTTTTTTGGTATTGGCATATTCTTTCTTATCCTTATAACGGAAATATTATTGATTATTTCGCTTGCGGATTTTCTCAATAGCCTCTTTTGCCACATCCCCAATCGTTCTTGCACCATGATCCACCTCAGTTTTGTCCGACTCAGCGATTTGTTCAAGTTTGGGTAAAGCGCTTGGATTCCCAAGATCTCCCAAAGCAATAATAGCAATATTTCTGACATACGAACTCTCATCATCCAAAGCAGCAAGGATTCTGCCAAATGTTCTTGGTGTGTCTGTTTTTCGAAGTTCAGCGACTGCTAGTCCACGCTCATGAACTTCCGTTGAATCCAATAAAGGAAGGAGCAGGTCAACCATAGAAGGATGCCCAATGAGTTTGATTGCTATTATTGCTGAATAGCGAACATTTAGATTTGGATGGTGTAATGCGTTCTCCAGATCTGGAATCGCAGGGTCACCGATGTTCACAATTACATCCCTTAACAAATGGTATCTCTTTGTAGCATTATTAAATTCTGAAAGACTATCCTTTGAACTGTCAAATCCTTTAGTAATGACTGGCGCCCAACGTGTGTCAAGGGCAACGATAATCTCTTTAACCGCGGGTAAGCCAATTTCGACCAGACTATTTTGGGCGCGTTTACGAACCCATGGGAAAATACTATTTAGATTACTGATTTGACCGCTGATGTTTTTCATGTTTTCATCCTTACAATTTGAAAAACTACTTTCTTGAAAGCGAGCGGGCTAACGGCTTGCGTTAGCCGACAAGTGGGCGGGCTGAGACTCGGCTGATAAGTCGAAAAAAAACTCAAAGCCGGAAAAATGCTTATAAAACGCGCAGAATCCCACTTGTCGGCTGCACGCTGTGTTAGGCAACCGACCTTGAACGCCGGACTCGATGGCAGCAAAAAGACCACACTGCCATCTTGACTTGATTTTACGACGAACTCTAACTTTGGCAATCGACAAAAAGAACACAACCCATCAGAACGCTTGCGAAACAGAACCTTTGCCGATTGAAAAACGGACTTTGTGTCTCGACAAGCTCGACAACCACCAATAAAACGGATTGATGCAAGCCAACCTTGACTCAACCTGTCAGAATCTTTGCTGAAAGAAACTGCGCTCCTCTTGAAGACTTGACGTTACCCAAAATTCGCATTGCCGGAGAAAAGAACTTTTGCCAAAGTGACTTGGATGACGAAGACAAACCGAATACTCGCAAGCCACAATCAACCCAAACCTTGCCTGATGGCAAAGACGAAAATGTGAAAGAGCAGGCTGAACTTGCAAGTGTGATACTCTGAAAACTAGAAACAAAGTGAACAGAAATGAAGAACAAACCATGACCATTGCTAAAAAGGAACAGACTGTCTTTTGTGCTGAACTCAAAATCGAGACGGCGATTCAAAAACGACTTTTGTATTTTTCAACAGGTTGCCTAACGGCTTGCGTTACCGGCTGGTAGGCGGGACGAGACAACGCTGATTTGCCGGAACCAGCTTCAAGCCACGCAAACTGCTTGAAAACGCGCAGACTCCCACCAGTCGGGTGCACGCTGTGTTAGGCAGGTTTGGAACGATCAAAGTTCGAGAGATATTCAATAACATCGGACTGATGATTTAGCTTCGCATATTCTAACGCAGTACGATTTTCTTCATCCACTATTAATCGATTCGCGCCTCTTTCAATCAATAATTGCACTACCGAAAGTTTGTTTGCCGAAGCCGATTGATGCAAAGGTGTCTCACCAAAATCATCCACCGAATTGATTGAACTACCGCGATTGATGAGAAAATCTACTGCCTCAAGCGCTCCGTTTTGAGCAGCAAAATGAATCGGTAACCGCCCATTGGCCCTTGACTTGAAGATTGATGCACCGTGATCTATCAATACTTGCATGATTTCCAAATAGTTATATTGACTTGCGCCATGGATAGCGGATTCCCCAAAAGAGTTGCAATGCTGAATGTCAGCCCCAGTTGCGATTAGGAATTCGACTAATTCTAAATGTCCAAGCCTTGCACAACTGATTAGTGGGCTGTCTCCGAAATCGTCAGAGGAATTGACCGAAGCTCCGCGTCCGACAAGCCACTGAACTAGGTCAAGTTCACCTTCGACAGCGAGATAGTGTAATGGGGTCTCTCCAACGTAGGTAGGAATCTCGAGTAGATCAGGCGAAGTTTCGAGAAGCGTAGCCGCCTGATCCAGTGAGTCACGACACATATCTATGAACCGAAAACCATCTTCTATAGTTGTCATATTACTGCCTAACGGTTCAGGCGTTAGCGGCGGTGGGTGCGGGCTTGGACTCGGCGTCGAAACGGGAAAAACCCAAAGCGACGAAAAAGCTCAAAAAACGCGCGGCCCACCCACCGTCAGCTGCACGCCTTGTTGGACAGCAGGGGATAACGGAACCAATTTCTCGTTGAGACAAAACTCCAGGAGCGGGGACTTTGCGGGCAATTCTTCTCAACCTACACACCTTTTTCAATTATACGTAGAACTGCAAACGAACGGACAAGAACCATTGAAGTGCGAGACCGAAGCAACCGACAAAATTTTTCAAGATGCCAACGAGCAAATCAAGAAAGAGATGCAATCGTCTTTCACCACAGAACCGACATGTTACGAAGATTCATTACCGAAAAGACGACACTGCAAACAAGAACCAAGTTGCGAGAAGTGAGGCAGGCAATCTTGGAAAGAGACATAAGGGCTTGCACATTGCCCGCAATTTTATTTCAGAGAAAGCCCTGCTGCCCAACGGCTTGCGTTACCCGGCTGGTGGGCGGGATGAGACAACGCCATTTTGACGGAACCAGCTTCAAGCCACGCAAACGGCTTGGAAACGCGCAGACTCCCACCAGTCGGGTGCACGCTGTGTTAGCACGCTGGTCTTTATTCATTGCGAGTTTCCTTGGCTGGTTCAAAGGCGCGCGCGCTGTCTAGCTCCGTGAGAAACTTCCCTAGTGCCTCATTGAATTCTTCGTATGCATCGCTGACTTTGCCAAAGATTTCACGTTCATCTTGCAATGGGTCAGTGCTGCTCGCTTTGCTGTTACAAACATGGATATATAGATGTCTTAGCTCTTCAAAAGGCTTATTCATCTGATCCCAATAGGTAACAAGTTTCTTCCTTCCTACACTGATAACCCCTGGTCCATAGCCAAAGATTCTCTTTGGAAGTTGGTCTCTCCACGCGCCATATTGCGCTATTCTTTGTTGAATCGCGGTTGAATCGGTGTTTTGTAAAATGTACAAAAGAGCATGTCTGATGTTTTGGAAATCCTCTGTGAAGTAGTAGACAAAATCTTCTACTTGGTCAATGCGCCTCATGAGGACGCCAATGCGGTGCTGTCTAGTTGCGTCCTCGACTGACCACATACGTTTCTTTTCTTCCAACTCCATTTGACGTTTCCAAGAGATAGCGGTTTGGATTGCCGAGACTACATAACCCACTATTGCAGCTAGAAGGACGGATGAGGCAGTTATTATGGATAGCCAAATTTGTTCAGTCAAAGGACAACCTCCAATAGTGTTGATTTAGAGTTTAGCGGGCTAACGGCTTGCGTTACCGGCTGGTGGGCGGGACGAGATAACGCCATTTTGCCGGAATCAACTTCAAGCCGCGCAAAGAGCCTGAAAACGCGCAGAGTCCCACCAGTCGGGTGCACGCTGTGTTGGGCATGGTTTATTCTAACAGCCTCCCTCACTATAATAATGAAATATGACTTGCAAAGAAAGGCACTCACGCAATGCGTGAGCTTATCAATAAATACTCCTACTTTGAGCAACTATGAGGTCGCCTCGTGTCGGCCTGATTCCTCAGCATCCTATATCTTGACCGAACTAACGTGTCCGCCCACCACGCGCCATAGATTGTCGTCCTCGCGTGCCCATACTCGGGTATATCGAAACAAGCCGTGAGAGATATTTCCGGCAACCTCCACTGTCAGTTGAGCGCGAAGCGATGCGATGGCTACATTTGCACCGACACGGCGGATACGAAGCTCTTCCGGAACGTGTGCAAGAAACTTGACAATACCAGAGCGATGCGCCTCAATGTCTTGCGCCTTTGTTCCTAGTTGACCATCGGGACCTGTGAATAAGAGATTATCCGAAATTAGCTCATGCAACGCAGTTATGTCTGCGCTCAGTTGTGCGGCTCGAATTCGCGCTTCAAGTATGACAATTTCCTGATCTGCGCTGCCGACTATGACTTGCTCGAGCGCGATGATATCCAGATTACTCATGAAAATTTACCTCATAAGATTAAACTTGTAATGCCCAACGGCTTGCGTTACCCGCTGGTGGGTGGGACGAGAGAACGCCATTTTGACGGGACCCACTCCAAGCCACATAAACGGCCTGAAAACGCGCAGACTCCCACTTGTCGGGTGCACGCTGTGTTGGCTGGCTTTATGCAAACGCCTGACTTTGGTATTTGGGCATTAGCGGACAACCCTGCAATCTATCCGCTAATGCCTTTGTTAGAGCACTTCGCGTCCCTGTGTAGAAGTAGACTTGTAGTCTAAAACCTAAGAAGGTAAACAGGCGCAAGTGCCATAAGCGCCGCGCTGCCTTGCAGCACCAATACGAGCAGTGCCTGCTTTGGAGTCTGTGGCAGCCATTTAATGGCGAAGAACAAGATGATGGGTATTTGTCCCGCCATAAGTATTTGCCAGATGTGGGCTGCGGTCCCTTCGTCGGTTTGACGGGCAGTCCCGAACATAACGACATAAATAATCACCGTGGCGAAGGCGCCGAACGACATTGCCAATGGCAGAAAGGCACTCGGAATTTTCAGTATAGCTTTCATTATTAACTCCTTACCGATTATAGAGACGGCATGACGAAATGTAGTCCAATCCATTTGCGAATTGAACCCACCTCCATTTTCGGTGTTTTCCCTCTGCCTAGCAACTGTGGAATACCGCAGTTCATCGATTTTCGTGGCACCTGTGGCACGCCCTAGTTTCAAAATCAGTTCTATGCGGGAGCTCACTTGAAATTTAGCATAGACATTCTTCAAATGAAATTCAACCGTGCGAACAGATATACCTAGCGCCAAGGCAATCTGCTTATTGCTTGTACCCTGCAGAACAAGTTTGAGCACTTCCTGTTCACGATTGCTTAACTGAACATCCGGGATCATGGAGAATACCTTTAAATACTCCTTCAATTGTACCAAGTGGCAGCCAACTAGGTCTTAAGCAGAGCGTAGGCTGTATAAGACGCCATTTGGGTGGTTATACAGTGTGTACACTGTATAATTGACTATATACAGATTATACGCCCACCACTTCAAAAGAGGCAAATACCATGAACACACCCATACAGCCTGATCCTTCCACATCACCCCCACAGAGTAAAAAACTCCTCGATCAATATCGTGAAGCCCTCCGCCTAAAACATTATTCCCAGCGCACTGAAAAAACCTATATCACCTGGGTCAGATCATACATCCTTTTTCACAAAAAACGCCATCCCAAAGAAATGGGGATCCTTGAGATCCGTGAATTCATTGCCCACCTTGTTATAGAAAAAAAGGTCTCTGCTTCTACACACAACCAAGCCCTGAGTTCCATCCTCTTTCTTTATCGCCATGTTTTGCATATTCCGCTCGAGGAAACCAGCCTTGCAGAATTTCGTCCGCACAAAGCCAAAACGGTTCCCGTCGTTATGTCAAAAGCAGAAGTCAAATCAGTAGTCGCAAATATGACGGGCGTTTACAAGCTCATTGCGCAAATTATGTATGGTGGCGGGCTGCGCGTCATGGAAACCATGCGCCTGCGCATCAAAGACATCGACTTTGCCAACCATCAGGTAATTATCCGCGATGGCAAAGGCGAAGATGACCGCTCCACCATCCTGCCCGAAAGTCTTATCGAACCTTTAAAAATTTATCTTGAGCAGGTCAAAATGATTCATGCCAAAGATCTTGCGAAAGGCTTTGGTTCTGTATATATGCCTTTTGCATTGGAATACAAATATCCCAACGCCAGTAAAGATTGGATCTGGCAATACGTCTTCCCTGCTGCAACTCTTTCCAGAGAAAAAGAAACCGGCATTACCCGCCGCCATCATTTGCATGAAACCGCTGTGCAAAAAGCAGTGCAAGAAGCTGTGCGCCTTGCAAACATCGACAAACATGTTACCCCTCATACCTTCCGCCATTCCTTTGCAACTCATCTTTTGCAAAGCAACTACGATATCCGCACCATCCAGGAACTCCTCGGGCATAAAGACGTGAAAACTACCATGATCTATACCCACGTCGTCCAGCGCGGCGGCTCCGGCGTCAAAAGCCCCCTCGATGACGAATAACCCACCCGAAACCTAAAACCTCTGACCACTGAAACTTGATACTTGAAACCTGACGCTTCACGGCACCGTCGGCACCTTGAAGATCACGCCTACTACATAACCCGCCAACGCGCTGACCGTCCCGATGATCGCCATCTCCATGCCGCTGCGGAAGGGTCTACCAACCGTCACACGCGCCTTATACACACCCACGCTGAACAAGGTCAACGCGGCGACAACGATCGAGAGACCAATACTCAGGTTCACATTCAGGAAGAAGAACGGAAAGAGCGGGATGAGCGAACCGACCAGTGCCGAGAATCCCACCAGCAGGGCAGAGTTGAACGCTTTGGATTTTTCAGGCGGTGACATGCGAAACTCTTCAGACATCATCACGTTCACCCATACATCCGGGTTGGACGTAATGACATCCACGATCTTATCCAGCGTTTCACCCTCAAATCCTTTTTTGCTATAGATATCGCGGATCTCTTCGATCTCCACATCGGGCGCCAGATGGATATGACGGTGCTCGCGTTCTCTTTCGCTGTGATACAGATCATGCTCTGCGAGTTTGGAGGTGTACGCCACTGCCCCCATTGAGATTGATTCTGCAAAAGTAGCCGCCAACCCCGCTGCGATCACGATGCGCGCATCGGAGGTTGCCGCGGCAACGCCCAGAATCACCCCGAGCACATTGACCAAACCATCCTGCCCGCCGAGGATCACCTCCGCCAGGCGGAACTCGCCATGATGCGGGTCATGATGGTCATGCAGGCGGACTTGTTCGATCAGTTTAATATTTTGGTTTGCCATATGGCAATCCCTTCTGTTAGCGATCCAGATAGATATCATCCATCGAGATTTCATCTTCAGCAGGCTCAAGATGGGTGAAGACAGTGATCACCCCACCCAGCGCATTGCGCACATCATTCTCAAAATCTTCGGCGATGTGATGCGCATCATGCACCGTCCACTCGCCGGGCACCAACACATGCACCGACATGAACCTGCGCGCCGCAGCTTGTCTCGTCCGCAGGGCGTGGAAGTTCACCCCTTTATCGCGATACTTTGCCATAACACCCTGGATCACTGTCTGCTCGTGGACCGGCAACGCCTCATCCATCAAGCCGGAAACTGACCGGCGCACGAGTTGATAACTCGTCCAAATGATATTGAGCGCCACCACGATCGCCACGATCGGGTCGAGAAGATTCCAGCCTGTGAGCCCGGCGACAGCAACACCGCCGATCACGCCCACCGAGGTCCACACATCGGTCATGAGATGTTGCGCATCCGCTTCGAGCGAAATGGATTGACGTTCTTTACCGGCTTTCAATAAAATCCGCGAGACCACAAAGTTGACCACCGAAGCCGCAATCGAAACAGCCAGACCCAACCCCAACTGCTCAATCGCTTGTGGATTCAACAAACGTTGAACTGCCGTGCTGATGATGCCGATCGCCGCAGCCAGGATCAGGATCCCTTCAGTGACGCTGGCAAAATATTCAGCTTTGCTGTGCCCATACACATGATCGTCATCCGCCGGGCGCGCCGCGATGGTGAGCATGAACAATGCCATCACCGCGCCCGCCAGGTTGACAAAAGACTCGATCGCATCCGACAACAGACCGACTGAGCCCGTCAAATAATAGGCGCCCGCCTTGAGCGTGATCGTCACCACTGCCGCGGCGATGGAAAGCCAGGCGAACTTGGTGAGCGATGCGCGGTCTTGCATCAAGTCATTATGTGCGGCTTGTTTATGAGACATGAATATATGATACATCTTAAGCGCGAAAGTTGATAATAGCTAAATGTCACAAATAAATAAAAAACGGGACAGGTTGAGACCTGTCCCGTTCGTTGTGTAAGAGAGCATTTCTTAAGTCCGATTACGGCATGGTTCACAAGCATTAACCACAGAGTCCACAGAGATTTAAAAGGTTTTCTCTGTGATCTCTGTGGACTCTGTGGTAAAAAAGCCTTTAAGAAACAGTCTCTAAGGAGATATGCCTAGCCCAGCCCAATTCCGCGTGCCATGGCTGGGGCGGCGAAAAGGATCAAGACCAAACCGACCAGCTCCAGGCTTAGCAAGAGGCGCACACGTCTGAACTCATCATCGGGGATCTCAGGAGCTTGCCCCGCTTTGAGGAAACTGTTCCATTTGATAAAACGAATCGTGGGATAGATCGAGAGCAAGCCGATGATGGCGAACAGACTCATCTTGATCCAGAACATCGGGTTGTGGGTGTAAAAGTTTGCGCCCTTCTCGAAGAAGAACATGCGCAGCAAACCAACGATCAGTAATAAGCCCGCTGAAATGCCGTAAGTGAGATCAACACGCTGGATGCGGCGCGCTTCTTCAACGCCGAGTCCTTTGCGATAGGCGATGAATTCATAGATGATGGTTGCCGCAACGGTGAACGCCGCGAGGTGGTGCAGGGTTGCCATAATTGAATTTACGATAAGCATGATCTTTTCCTTTGGTGTTTTTATTAATAACTCACCTTACGCAAAACTGGCGTAAACTGAACCTATGAAAAACGAACAACTGCTCGATTTGTACAGTGATTATCTCATCAGCTCGTTTGGGCAAACGACTGCGACGGGGTTGTC